>ERZ1107006.2891-NODE-2891-length-11896-cov-2.675956_pt1 | contig 11896 bp, 13 predicted proteins | sample MGYA00403696_ERZ1107006 | MGnify/ENA primary metagenome ERZ1107006 (study PRJEB35170, sample SAMEA104062441) | human gut metagenome | biome: human gut; feature: human-associated habitat; material: faeces | place: Denmark | collected 2012-08-13 ...
CAACCAATTGATCGATCAAAATATTAGAGATATGGCTAATTATTCGGTTTCCGGTCAATTAATTAATCGGAATAACTTAATTTATAATAAATTATTAATGTCAGAAAAAGCATCAAAAGAGAAAGAGGATTTTGAAGATAAACGTAAATCTGAATCGGCCACTCAGACTCGGTTTCATCGGCCTGAGCAGATGTTTGAATTTCAAAAGAAATCGGCTTTCATTAAAACGGATATTCAAAAGTCTGATTTGAAGTTAAATACTTATTTTAAATCAATGTACAACCATTACTATATAAAGCTTGGGAATGAATAAATTATCAATTTCAATTTCGTCAGAAATCAGTAATATTGTCAAAGTTGAGAATTTTGTAGAAACTTTTACTGATTATTTTGCTTTACCGTCTGTATTGTATGGTAAGATCAGCTTATCGGTTATCGAAGCGGTTAATAATGCTATTTTATCCGGAAATAAACGCCAACCGGATAAAATGGTGAGTTTAGTAGCTGAGAAAACAGATAAACAATTTAAGGTGACAGTCAGTGATGAAGGAGAGGGGTTCGATTATGAAGTTATACCGGATCCGACTTTACCGGATAATATCAATAAAATAACCGGTCGTGGGCTATATCTGATGAAAACTTTGTCCGATGAGTTAATATTTGAAAACGGAGGTTCTACGGTGACTTTGGTTTTTAATTTGTAGTGAATGTGTGTGTCAGCGTTTTTATTTTGTGGGAAAGATTTCCTGGGTTATAATAACGTTTTTAAGCTATTTCAATGAAAGAAATTTTGTTTTATAGAGAAGGAAAAGCAGACTATCCTTCTTTTTTTTCTGATAAGCTGATATGTAAATGGATCGAGGTGATTGCCGGACATTATAATAAATCGGTAGGTGCTATCAATTTTATTTTTTGTGACGATGATTATATACTTGCTGTAAATCGTCAATATTTGAAACACGATTATTATACTGATGTTATTACTTTCGACTATTGCGAAGGAGATGTACTTTCGGGCGATGTATTCATTAGTTTGGATACAGTGAAATCGAATTCCGAAATGTTTTCTACTTTTTTTGAAAATGAGTTCTGTAGGGTGATTTGTCATTCAGTTCTTCATTTAATCGGATTTAAAGATAAAACGGATGTCGATAGTAAGGAAATGCGTAAAAATGAAAATATTTGCTTAGATCTTCTTAAAACGCTTTAAAATGGCAAATCTTTTACCGGATTATGATGTAATTGTTGTCGGCGCCGGACATGCGGGTTGTGAAGCTGCCTGTGCAGCAGCTCATTTAGGATCTCATACCTTATTGATCACCCTGGATATGAATAAGATAGCTCAGATGTCTTGTAATCCAGCGATAGGAGGTATTGCTAAAGGTCAGATAGTGAGAGAAATAGATGCTTTGGGAGGTTTGACCGGTATAGTGACTGATCAGAGCTCGATTCAATTCAGAATGCTGAATCGTTCGAAAGGTCCTGCTATGTGGAGTCCTCGTTCACAATGCGACCGGATGAAATTTTCTGCTAATTGGAGGTATCAGCTCGAGCATACGGATGGTTTGGATATGTGGCAGGATGATGTAGTAGAGTTGGTAGTGAAAGATGGGCAGGTTTACGGGGTTAAGACAGCCTTGGGGGTCGTTTTTAATGCGAAACGGGTGATTTTAACCAACGGAACTTTTTTAAACGGCCTAATGCATATAGGTCGGGTAAGTTTCGAAGGAGGCCGTATTTCCGAGCCGGCTTCTCACGGTTTAACAGCTCAATTGTGTAGCTTGGGATTCGAAACGGGGCGGATGAAGACCGGTACTCCTGTCCGTATAGACGGAAAAAGTATCGATTTTTCTAAATTGACCGAACAAGGCGGGGATAATGATTTTCATTGTTTTTCTTATTTGCATTATGATTATAGGAATACTCTGATCCAAAGGCCTTGTTATATGGCTTATACTAACGAAGCTGTACATCATGCTTTGAGGCAGGGGTTTACCGATAGTCCTTTATTCAACGGCACTATACAGAGCGTTGGTCCTCGTTATTGTCCCAGCATAGAGACTAAATTGAATACTTTTGCCGATAGGACCAGTCATCATTTATTTTTGGAACCGGAGGGAGAAACTACTACAGAGTTTTATTTAAACGGTTTTTCTTCTTCATTGCCCTGGGATGTACAATTGACCGGTTTGCGTTTGATTGAAGGTTTCGAGAATGTAAGAATTTTCCGGCCGGGTTATGCGATAGAATATGATTATTTTCCTCCTACACAGCTTTATCATACTTTAGAGACTAAATTGATTCAAGGACTTTATTTTGCCGGTCAGATCAATGGAACGACAGGTTATGAGGAAGCAGCAGCACAAGGATTGATGGCCGGGATCAATGCCCATTTATCTTTACATTCTTCAGTTGAATTTGTATTGAATCGGGATGAAGCATATATTGGGGTACTCATAGACGATTTAGTGACGAAAGGAGTGGATGAACCTTATCGTATGTTTACTTCCCGGGCAGAATATCGTATTTTATTGAGACAAGATGATGCGGATATGCGTTTGACACCTAAGGGATTTCAGATTGGTTTAGTTACTAATAATAGACATAAGATATATTTGGATAAAATAGAGAAGAGAGATTTGTTAATTGATTTTATTAAGAATTTTAGTGTTAAACCTGATGAAATCAATTCTTTTCTACTTTCATTGAATACAGCACCTATCCGACAAGGAATGAAGTTGGTGGATATTCTTAGTCGTCCTCAAGTGGGATTATTGGCTTTGATCGATGTTTTACCTTCGTTGAATAATTTTATCGGGGAATTTGTTTTGCGTGATGAAATCATTGAAGCTGCTGAAATTTCTATAAAATATTCGGGATATATCGAGCGGGAACGAATGTTAGCCGATAAATTATCCCGTTTAGAGAATCTAGTCATTGCTGGAAAATTTAATTACGAAGAACTCACGAATTTGTCTATTGAAGCTCGTCAAAAATTGTCAAAGATTCAACCTAGAACAATAGGTCAGGCTTCTCGTATAAGTGGTGTGTCGCCAGCTGATATTAATGTTCTTTTGATATTGATGGGACGGTAAAGAGGCGAATGTTTCACGTGGAACATAAAAAAGGTGCGAAGGGTGAAATATGTGTTTTATAAAATATTTTTATAAAAGAATTTTTGAACCGATGAAAAAAATTGAAGGTAATATTATTGATATCTATAATAACCGGATTTTTCCCGGAACAATTTGTATAGACCATGGAATAATTACCGATATTTTAGAAAATTCCAATTCTTATCAAAATTTCATAGCGCCTGGTTTTATAGATGCTCATGTACATATTGAAAGTTCGATGCTGGTGCCTGAAGAATTTTCAAAACTGGCTATTTCGAAAGGGACAGTAGCCGTTATTAATGATCCTCATGAAATAGCCAATGTTTTAGGAATAGAAGGTATTCGGTTTATGATAGAAAATAGTTGGAAAGCACCCATCAAAATTTTCTTTTCAGTGCCTTCTTGTGTTCCCGCTACTTCTTTTGATTATTCAGGAGCTGAAATAAATTCTGATCATATCGAGGAATTATTACAAAACTATTCGTTTGTTTCTCTATCGGAAATGATGAATATATCCGGAGTATTACAAAAAGATGCTGAAGTATGGCGTAAATTGAAATTAGCTGAAAAATATAATATACCGATCGATGGGCATGCTCCGGGGATAATAGGGGAAGTTTTGAAACAATATGTAAGTGCAGGCATTTCTACTGATCATGAATCTGTATCTTTATCCGAAGCTTTGGAAAAAATTTCTTTAGGAATGAAAATTCTAATTCGGGAAGGAAGTGCAGCTAAAAATTACGAGGCTTTAAAATCCTTGATAAATAGTCATCCTTATTCTTTGATGTTTTGTACAGATGATTCTCATCCCGGAGATTTGATTCATTGCGGGCACATCGATAAGATAGTTCGAAGAGCTATTGCTGATGGTTTCGATTTATTTCAGGTTTTGAGAATAGCTTCTCTTCATCCTATACAACATTATCACTTACCGGTAGGTACACTTCGGATAGGAGATCCTGCTGATTTTTGTATATTTGAAGACTTAAAATCATTTTCAGTATCGGAAGTTTACATACAGGGTGAACTTAAATATTCTAGTTCTTGGTCTATGCCGGATATTAAAGCTGAAGTTTCTGATTTTTCGAATTTGAATCAATTCAATCGGAAATTACTCCAGCTTTCCGATTTGAGAAAACCCATAACATCCGATATCGTTTCTATCAAGGTGTATGATGGGGAATTAATTACAGATAAAGTAATTTTTTCAAATCATGATTCATTCGATAATTTTGAATCTGATTTGGATAGAGATATACTCAAGATTATTTATCTGAATCGTTATGAGAATAAACCTCCTCAGATTGCTTTTATACATGGAATAGGTCTGAAAAAAGGTGCTTTTGCAAGTAGTATATCGCATGATTCCCATAATATCATTGCAGTAGGATGTAATGATCAGGATTTATTGATTGCTCTTAATTCTATTATTTCAGCAAAAGGAGGACTTTCAGTGGCATCTGAGGGAGAAGTTGACATTTTATCTTTACCTATTGCCGGTATTATGACTGATGAAAATGGTGAAAAGGTAGCTATGATTTGGAATAAATTAATTCAAATTTTGCATCATAATGGGTGTATACTCGATTCACCTTTTATGACTCTTTCTTTTATGGCTCTGATTGTGATACCTGAATTGAAAATAGGTGAAAGAGGATTGTTCGAATATAGTAAATTTAAGTTTTTAGCAGATTGAATTTGTTATGGCTTTATATGATGACCATTTGAAAAAAAAGATTAGTGAATTACCTTCTTCACCTGGAGTATATCAATATTTCGATTCTTCTGGAGTAATTATATATATTGGAAAGGCTAAAAATTTAAAAAATAGGGTATTATCTTATTTAAATCAAAGTAATCAGTCAAATAAAACCCGGATTTTGGTCAATAAAATCACGGATTTACGGTATATTGTTGTAAATAGTGAGCAAGATGCATTACTTTTAGAAAATAATCTGATCAAAAAATATAAGCCGCGTTATAATATTTTATTGAAAGACGATAAATCTTATCCCTGGATTTGTATTAAGAAAGAACCTTATCCCCGGGTGTTTCTTACCCGCCGTTTTGTACACGACGGATCGGAATATTTCGGTCCTTATACTTCGGGAAAATTTGCCCATGTACTGATTTCTTTAATTAAATCTTTATTCAAATTACGGACTTGTAAGCTTGCATTAAATACGAAGGCTGTCTATAACAACCGTTTTAAAATTTGTTTGGAATATCATATCGGTAATTGTCTCGGGCCTTGTATTGGTAAAATACAGGAAGAAGAATACGATGAATTTATCAGCCAGGTGAGGAATATTTTGAAAGGTAATTTGTCTTCTGTCATTCAGGTTATGACCAGGAAGATGAATTCGTATGCGGAATCACTGCATTTTGAGGAGGCCAATCGAATGAAAGAAGCACTTGAAGCCATTAAAAATTATCAATCTAAATCGACTATTGTTCGTACTACGATTCACGATACAGATGTTTTTTCTTATTTGGAAGATGAGAAATATGCTTATGTTAATTTTTTGAGAATTGTTCATGGTGCTGTTATACAAGTACATACAGTTGAATTAGAAAAGAAGATCGAAGAAGATAAGGAAGCTTTGCTTGCTTTCGCTATCTATGAGATCCGCCAATTGGTGAATAGTAATTCGAAAGAAATTATTGTTCCTTTTTATCCGGATGTTCAATTGGAAGGAGTGCAATATGTGATACCTCAACGAGGTGACAAGAAACAATTATTGGATTTGTCCGAAAGAAATGTATCCTATTTTAGATTGGATAGAGAACGGCAGAGGAATCTAAAGAAAGAAGATTCGAGTTTTAATATATTGAAAACCATTAAGTTAGAATTAAAACTGCCTACATTACCACATCGTATGGAGTGTTTCGATAATTCGAATATTCAAGGGACTAATCCGGTGGCTTCCTGTGTAGTTTTTATCGATGGTAAACCGGCTAAAAAAGAATATCGAAAGTTCCACGTGAAAACAGTCGTCGGGGCGGACGATTTTGCTTCTATGGAAGAAATTATTTTCCGGAGATATAAAAGAGTATTGGATGAAGGTCTGGAATTACCGGATCTGATCGTGATCGATGGAGGAAAAGGACAGTTACATTCGGCTGTAAATAGTTTGAAAAAATTAGATCTATATGGGAAAGTACCGATTTTAGGATTGGCAAAACAAATGGAAGAAATTTATTTTCCTGAAGATAAGGATCCTTATCTGTTGGCTAAAAATTCGATGGCTTTAAAAACGTTGATGCATATCCGGGACGAAGCCCATCGATTTGGTATTACATTTCATCGTAAATTGAGAGAAAAATCACAGATTAACAGTATATTAGGTGATATTAAGGGTATCGGAGAAGCAACTGAAACTATATTATTGCATGAGTTTAAGTCAGTTAGTAATATCAAACAAAAGTCTATTGAAGAACTGGCTAAGGTGATCGGGAAGAAGAAAGCACAACTTATTCATGAGTATTTTCATCAAGAAACCGAATAATAAGAGTTTATCCGAAAGAGTGCCGAGGTAAATCAGCTGCTTTAAAGCTTAATATGTATTGTTTTAATACTGATTGGCGAATCTGTAGTTCCGATCGTAAATATAAGTTGTAAACTTTAGATTCGCCAATCGGTCTTTAAGGCAGTCACAAAAAATAGAAAAATTTTCTATAAACAGCCTTTTATTTAGTTATTTGACAGGTTTCAGGGTATTTCGATATACTTCTTTATCGTTTAATACTTCAACCGCTTTAGCTACTTCTTGATCATGCTGGACTTTATATTCTATTACCCCTTGCAGATAATAGTAACGTTGAATGAATTGTTCTGTTAAAAACGAAGTGATCTCATCTTTAAAGAGGTCCATATCGCGGTCGATAGAATGGGTGAAATCATTTTCCAAAGCGGCAATTTGTTCTTTGGCGGTGTCATAATACTTTTCGGCTTTGGCTGCTTCGATCAATTTATTCAATATCTGTTGTGATTCGGTTTCATAACTGAATTTCTTTTCTTTCAGATAGGTTTTGAATTCGTTGTATATTTCATCTGTAATTTTAAATTCATTGATAGGGGCAATATTGGGGTGCCGAAGGGCATAACTATTGATAAAATCAAATGTTAGATCTTGTAAAACAAGTTCTTGAGTGATTCTTGCATAATCTTCCGGAGTAATTTTAATATCCGGACTGATTCCGCCACCGTCATACACTTTTCTTCCGGATTGGGTTTTAAATTCTGAAATCAAAGAATCGGGCACTTTTCCGACACTTCCGTCAGGGTTCCGGTGGGAATAATCCAAGGCCTGAATACACCTTCCGCTAGGAATATAATATTTTGCGGTGGTAACTTTTAATTTCGTATTGTAGGCCAGATCGCGGACTGTTTGAACCAATCCCTTTCCGTAGGAACGTTCGCCTATTAGAACAGCTCTATCGAGATCCTGAAGAGCACCCGATACGATTTCAGAGGCCGATGCTGAACCCCGGTCGATCAATACTACTAAAGGCATATCGGGTACGATGGGATTATTTTTGGCTGTATATTCTTTATCCCATTGTTTTACTTTCCCTTTGGTGTCGACTATTTTGGAATTTTTCGGAACGAAGAAATTCACTATTTCAACGGCTTGATCCAGAAGACCTCCTGAATTTCCTCTTAGATCCAGAATTAAAGAAGAGGCTCCTTTGTTCTTTAGTGAGATAATTGCCGAACGGACATCTGCAGCAGATTTATCGGTAAAACTGGTTAGATAGATATATCCGGTCGTATCGTTAACCATACCGGAATAAGGGACGCTCGGTAGTTGGATTTTTTCTCGTATAGCTTTCTTTTCTAGTGGTTTAGTCTCAAATTCACGCTGAACTTTTATGGTGATTTCTTTTCCCGGTTGTCCTTTTAATAAAGTACTTACCTCTTCCGTATTTTTACCTTTCACCGAAATTCCGTCGATAGCCAGGATGATATCTCCGGGAAGTAATCCGGCTTTATCTGCAGGAGAATCTTTATAAGGCTCCCGGATAATGACCTGATCTCCTTTTTTACTGATGACGGAACCGATACCGGCATATTCTCCGGTAGTCATCAGTTTTACATCTTCCATTTCGGATTCCGGATAATAAACAGTATATGGATCCAAAGATTTTAACATGGCTTTTATTCCTGTAGTGACCAGGTCACCGGGATTGACTTCATCGACATAAAACATATTTACGTCTCTGAACAGAGTGGCATAAATATTCAGCTGCTTACTGATTTCAAAGCTTTTATCATCGTTTCTCAGTGCGGTCAATCCGAGAGTGATCGAGATGAATGCTATGCCAACAAGTAGAATTCTTTTTGTTTTCATTTATATTTTAAATTTTTGTTTGTGATACAACACCTGATTTTTAATTAACGAAAATACGATATATAATTGATAATTGAAAATGGTAAATTGAAAATTAGCAAATCCTTAAGATGGATTGTTATTTTTTAAGGCACAGGATCATAGCCGCTGCCTCCCCAGGGATGACAGCGGAGTAGTCTTTTTATAGCCAGCCATAATCCCTTAAAAGGTCCGTGTTTTCGGATAGCTTCGATCGCATACTGGGAACAAGTGGGTACAAAACGGCAGGTGGGTGGCTTTAAAGGGGAGATACAGTATTGATAAAACCGAATCGGTAAAAGTAATAAGTGACTGATTATGCATTTAATAAGTGTCATACGATCGTTTTACCGGGATCAGGAAACAGAGGATAGTAAAGATGGAATCTTCTTCAGTACACTTTTTATGGCCTTTTCGGTTTTAGAAAAAACCGGAAGATTCTGATCGAGGTAGATAAATAGAATATCTACTGTATGTCCGGGGATTATATGCTGATAGAATTCGGGTTTGTTTAAACGGTAAGCTTCACGGGTCAGCCGTTTTACCCGGTTACGTTTAACAGCCCTTTTAAATTTCTTTTTACTCACGCTGATCGCTATCCTGGCAGGATATTCTCCGGGTATAGACGAATCTTTGAGTACGACCCGGAACGGGTATTTTACAAAGCTGATCTCAGAAGTCAATAGTTCTTCGAAAAGAATTTTACTACATAGACGTTCGGCTTTGCTGAGTGAGTACATAAATGCAGGTTGGTAACTTATAGGGAAGCTAATCACAAAAAGTCAAACTTTTTGTGATTAGCTTCATTTTTGAATTATTTTGTTTTGTTTTCTTTGTTATAACGCTTTATAAACTCTTCGATAGCCATTGTCATGGAAGGACATTGGGGTGTCGGAGCTTTTATATCCAGCCGTAATCCTGCTTCTTCGACTGCAACTGCAGTTGCAGGTCCGAAAGCTGCTATAACTGTGGTATCCTGAACGAAGTCCGGGAAATTCTGGAATAAAGATTTTATACCGGATGGGGTATAAAAAGCTATGATATCGTATTCTTTCAAATTTTTGATATCGCTCAGATCGCTGGAAACCGTTTTATAAAGAATAGCTTTCGTGTATTTCAGATTCAACTGATCCAGTAATCCGGGAATATTTTCTTTGTGGATATCGGAAAGAGGTACAAGAAAATTTTCTGTTTTATGTTTCAGTAAAATTTTAGTCATATCATCCACTTTCTTATCCCCATAGAAAATTTTTCTTTTACGGTAGACGATGTATTTTTGTAAATAAAAAGCCGTTGCTTCCGAAATACAAAAATATTTCATCGTATCCGGTACCGTTATTCTCCGCAGATTCTGAAAAAGTGATCTATAGCTGTACGGCTGGTAAAAATAATAGCAGTGTGATCAAGAATATTGATCCGTTCCTGTCTGAATTCTTTAGCTGTAACTCCTTCAACCTTAATAAAAGGACGAAATTCCAGTTTTAAACCGTATTTTTCCGCTAGTTCAGAATAGGGAGATTTTTCTGTAGTTGGTTGCGGTTGCGATACGAGTATCTTTTTTATCTTCAAAGCAGTAAAGTTTTAAATTAATACCCTGATGTTATTCTACCATCTTGTAAAGCACAAGAAGTGGCATGATTTCGAGGGCACAAAGGTACAAAATCATATACAAAATTGAAACCCTATGCGTGATTAATATTTCAATCCATCTTATAATTTTAACAATCATAAGTAAAATTGCACCGAATATAACTATCTTTAATAGAGGAATAACAGCAAAAGATTTCACGAAAAAGATTGCAATTACAAAAGGTGAAATCAAAAGTCCTGACAAAATATTGTAAGTCCATAAATTTACGATGACTTCGTCGGCCATATTTTTAGCGTTAAAAGTCCATCCGAATAACCGGACAATCAAGAGAAGAAGAAAATGATAAAGAAACAGAGAGAGCGATAGATGAAATTATCAAATATGATGAATTAGGCATCTATAAAAAGGTAACACAATAAAAATAAAGTATATAGAAAGAAAATATATAGTAGGGGGGTGCCAAAAATGCATACCCCCTCTCACATCGCGGCGGTCTTTGAAAATTCCCCAGAGGGATTTTTTGAGAACCGCTTTTATATTTATAGCCAGTATTTAAGGTGGTTTTATGAGATAGTCCATTTTTTTTTTTTGCATAAACAGTAGTGTGTTGCATGATACCTCCCCTTTAAATTATAATCCAAAACTCGTATAAACCACCTTAAATACTGGCTATAAAAAAGGTTATACTGCTATATTTGTCAAGAGATTGGAGGTAAAAGTGTGAAAAAGTCAAAGCTAGAAAAAACACCAAGAAAAATGCGACCGGCTTTGACGCCGGAATCCAGAGAAAATCAGATGATAGCGTTGGCTATGGATTTAGCTGAGCAGCAATTGAGAGACGGGACGGCATCTTCACAACTTATAACAGAATTTGTCAAACGAGGATCGACAAAAGCTAGACTTGAAAAAGAGATTTTGGAAGAGCAAAGAGATCTTTTGGATGCAAAAACAAAAGCATTGCAATCCGCAGAACGAGTAGAAGAACTATACGAAAATGCATTAAATGCTTTTCGAGGATACAGTGGACAAGGCGGTGATGACAATATCGATACGGACATATTCTGAAATGTCACGGCTTCGTACATTTGAAGAACGATTCAAGTATCTTAAGTTAGATGGAGCAGTTGGCATTGAAACATTTGGGTTTGACAGATATTTGAATCAGGCTTTCTATAAGTCAAAAGAATGGTTGCAGGTTCGACGACAGGTCATCATTAGAGATAATGGATGTGATCTTGGAATTGATGGATATGAAATACACGGAAAAATTTTGATTCATCATATAAACCCAATAACACAGGAAGATATTTATGATCGAACCGGTTATCTGCTAAATCCAGAATTTTTAATTAGTACAACTTTGACAACGCATAATGCAATACATTATGGCGATGAAACATTATTTATACAATGTTCGTCAACAGAACGAAGTAAAAACGATACTTGCCCATGGCGGCATAATGGAGGATAACAATGGATAATAAGAAAGAAGAAAAAAAACGTAACATGCATGTAGAAAACCATACAGAAAACAACACAGAAGAACACATTCCGGAAGCAGACATTGATGTTAAAAATGAAGAAGAGAACAGCGTTCATGGAATCGTGACTGACTGCGAAATACTTAATGTCAGATCAGAAGCAAATCTTACATCTACACCAGTAACGACGATCAAAGCTGGCGAACAGGTAATGATTGATATGGATTTATCTAACGACGAGTTTTACAAGGTATATACGGCTGCCGGTGCAGAAGGATATTGCAAAAAAGAATATATTAAAGTCCAGAATTGAAAGGATCAGTCATATGGAAA
>ERZ1107006.2898-NODE-2898-length-11871-cov-2.807634_pt1 | contig 11871 bp, 8 predicted proteins | sample MGYA00403696_ERZ1107006 | MGnify/ENA primary metagenome ERZ1107006 (study PRJEB35170, sample SAMEA104062441) | human gut metagenome | biome: human gut; feature: human-associated habitat; material: faeces | place: Denmark | collected 2012-08-13 ...
TTCGTCAGAACGCCGGAACATAATAGCCCGGCAGATGCCCGCGCAGCGTCGACCGGTCCGGCGTTCGTTAGAACGCCGGACCCTAGCTACCCGTGGTATTCGCCGTTGTATTGGATGAGCGTCAGGTCCTCCACGCCGTCGAGCGCACGGATGGCGTCGGCATAGGGCATGTCCACGCCGTCCGAGAACACCTCGACGGCCATCTCCACCTTGTCGCCGCGCATGGTCTTAGACTTAACGGTGAACTTGGTGCGGCCAAAGGCACGCACAATGTCGTCGCCCGTGGTCTGACCCGTATAGTGGATAACCATCATGTACACGCGCGCCTTGTCCTGGTGCGTAGCGAAGCCGGCGATCATCACGACGATCACCACTGCCGCAAGCCCTACGAGCGCGTACATGCCGGCGCCCGCTGTGATACCCGTGGTAATGGACCAAAACAGATACAACAGGTCGAGCGGATCCTTGACCGCCGTTCGGTAACGGACGATAGACAGAGCACCGACCATACCGAGCGAGATGACCACGTTGGTCGAGATCGCGAGCGTCACCATGCAGGTGAGCACGCACATGCCCACAAGCGTCACGGCAAAGCTGCGCGAGTACACCACGCCGGTAAAAAAGCGCTTGTACACGTAGTAGATCAGGATGCCCATGGCGAGCGCCACGAGCAGCGACAGGCCGATCTTGGCAGGGTCGACCTGGCCAAACGCCTCCAAGACGGAGTTCTTAAAAAAGTCCCTGGTGCTCATGGTCTAAATATCCCCTCGGTTCTCAAAATCCGATTCCCAGTAATTAAAACCGCGCAGGTAGGCGGTCTTTTCGTAACACAGGCAGTACTTGGAGACCGCCGTAAGCTCGACCGCACCTGGCGGCACCATATCGCGCACCAGCTGCGGGCAAAACTCGGTAAACTTGACCTCCATCACTAGTTTGCCGGGCTCCAAGACCGGCAGCGCGGGCAAGGTCGCATCAAAGATATCGAAGCTTCCCACCGCGGCGCGCACGTTCATGTCAAACGTAACGCGCACGGTGCCCTCGTCCATCACCCACGGCTCACGCTCGTAGTCCACGATGGTCCGCGGGCGCATCATGTTGCAGATGCACTCGATATAGAACTCACGGCAGAGCTGATGCGGGCTGCGCAGCAAAAAGTCATAGTCGCCGGCGAGGACCTGCTCAAACTCGTCGCGGGTGAGCGGCGCATCCTCCTTGTAGATCCAGCTGCCGTACTTCTTTTTGCGCTCGAGCTTAATCACCTTGTCGCTGCCGTTATAGATGCGCACGCGATACTTTTTGCGCATGAGAATACCGGCGTCTTTTTCCTCGTAGGCCGAGTTGCAGTAGTCGTCAAAGTACAGGCTGCGAATGGTGTAACCGCCCGCCCGCGCATGCTTATCCAGCTTAAACACCGGCGCCATGCGGCAGGCCAGCGCGGCGTGCTCGCCCTCGTTGATGAGGTACTTAAGCTCATGGCGATAACGCTCCTGCGTGGTTCGCGCGGGCGGAGCCGCCAGACGCTCAAGCAGCGCGCTAGCCCTCCTCATACGTGTCCTCCACGACCTTACCGCCGTCCTGCACGTAAAAACACTTCATGCCGTACTGTTTGCCATCGTCGGTCACGTAATAGTCAAACGCATCTTGCGTATAGCCGTCGGAGTTGGTGGCGCGCACGCGCACAAAGTACTGGCCGGCATCGGGCGCATCGCACGTTACCTCCGGCAGCAGCACGTCCTCGGCCTTAAAGACCACGTCGCTTATGGCATAGTCGCGCGCAAGCTCCACGGTATAGCGAATATCGCGCGCCTTAAAGTCGTAGGACGCATCCCAGTTGATGCGCAGCTTACCGTTATCGATCTGCGGCACGCCAATGTAGAACGGCATGGGCTTCTTATAGCTCTCGCGAAAGCTCTTATAGTTCTCCTCGATCTCAGAAGGAATCGCCGCGGCAATCTGCTCGTATTCGTCCTTCGTCACGGGCAGATTCTCCAGGTCGGGCGCAGCAAAGACGAGCGGCTCCGTGACCTCGCGATAATGCTCGACCATCTTGCTCAGACGCTCTTCGGTCAAATACGAGCGCAGGTCCTTGACGGCGCTATCGAGTTCGCTGCGGAACGACTTGCTGCGCAACGCGCGGTTAAACAGCACGTTGCCCCAGTAGTTGCTCACGCCGCGCTCCCAGCTCGCATAATCCGAGAATCCCGTCAGGCTCAACTCGAGCTTGCGCAGCATGCCGTCGTTATCCCAATCCAGGATGTACCAGACCTTGGAGTTAAGCGGGCTGTACAGATAGCAGTTACGGTTCTGCGTGTCGCAATTGCCCGTCAAGATCTGAAACGCCATCCAATAGACCAGGTTCTCGGTATCGAAGTAGGTGTCGAGCACATCGTCGATCTTTTGCGTATCGTCGTTGAGCGCATCGAGCATCTCGATTAACTTGGTATGGTCCGAATCGCCCTTAATCTCGAGCATGCCCTCAAACGCCGTCTGGTTGTAGTCGGGGTCATCAGCCAGCTTAATGGTGTCTTCGAAGCGATGGAAATCGAAGCTGTTCACCTTATACAGTTGCCCGTTCTTATCCAGACCGTGGGCCTTAAGTGCCGTCTTGTTGAGCTGCTCGACCTGCGTAAACAGTCCGTAGTCCTCAAAGGTGTCGTTAGATTTTTCGGTCTGGTCGCACACCAATAAGTGCACGAACTGCGTGCGCAGGCCCATCATCTGGGGAATGCCACGAATCAGATCGTAGGCCATCTTGTTACGAAAGCGCATGCCCTCGCCCATGTGCTTGTTGAGCGCAATCGCGCGCTGCTGGCGCCAGGTGCCCTTGCCTTTTTTGAGCTCCACCTTGTAATTCTTTTGCGTGTAGGAGCTCGATGTCTGGCCGCGCACCTGCACGGTGGCATTGGGCGCGTCCTCGCCATAGCCAACCTCGCCGGCCACCGGGCCGTCTTCGTCGCCCGGCTGCAGCAGGCCCATAACCTGATAGCGTGTCACGCCCATGTCGGCATAGTCGTAGACCGAGTAGGTATTGATCTCGGTCCAGCTATGATCGGTGTTCTCGGAGCTATTGCCGCGCGAGACCGTCAGGTACATGCATACGATACCCGAGTCGTCGTAGACCTCGTACAGCTCGTCCTTGTCGCGAAGGTGCTTGGTCTCGCTAGACGCATCGGCCTTTTTAATCTTGTCCTGCTTCTTGGTCTTTTTTGTCGAGGATTCGTCCTGCGAAGAGCAGCCCGAAAGCAGCAATGTGCCGGCAGCCGCTTCAATCAAGCGGCGACGCGATATCATCCTATCGGTCATCAGGACCTCCCCAACGATTGCGATACACGCGGACCACCGTGCGCTCAAACGCACCATGCGGCTCGCCCTCTAGACGCAGCTCCTCATAGCGCTGTTCGGCACGGTCGAGCAAGCGGCCCAGCTCCGTAAAGCGACCCGTCTTGTCGGTCGCCACAATGGGCTGCTGGCTCAGAATACGATACGGCAAGTTGGCGGTATAGGTATCGAGCCGCATGAGCGCCACAACAAAAAACACCGCCGCGCCGAGCAAAAAGCCAAAGCCATAAAACTGCTGCGGAAAGAACAGCGAGACGATGGTCGCCAGCCCCGCCACGCCCGCAAACAGCCCAGAGGCAAGCACGGCGCCCTTGTAGTCGGTAAAGTACAGCAAGATCAGCAGAATCGTGTTGCCCACTGCATACAGGCCATAGCCCACGCACAGCGTGCGGAAATACCCGTGCATCAGATTGTTGAAGCCCAGTGGCAGGGCCGAGAGCACCGTAGTCTCGAGCGAGATGACCGCTGCCGTCACAAACAACTGCTTTAGCGCGCAAAACCGCAGCTCCCGGTTGAGCGTGGCGAGCATTTCCTCCTCGGCCACCACGATGTCGCCCACCACGCCGCCGTCGTTAAACAGGCTGTAGTAGTCGCGGTAGCGCGGATAGAAGTTAACCTCGACCGACACCACAAAGTTGACGGTCGTGACAAGGATCGTCAAAAACGCGATGAGCGCCGGCACATCGTGGTAGGGTGCGCCATAAAACAAGCCCTTGACCTGAACGCCAATGGGCCCTGCCCAAATAATCACCAGGTGCGCGAAGAGTCCCAGGTTGGTAAACAGGCCCGTGAGCGCCAACGGCATAAACTCGTCGAGCCAACGCAAAAAGAGCCAGGGGCTGCGGTCGCTCTGCGGAAAATACCGGTACAGCAACACCACGTCCCAGGCGAGCATCACACCGTAGCCCAGGGCGATTGACGCCAACAGGCCCTCGACCGGCGGCAACCCCAGCGCCAGCGCGGCCAAGGCACACAGGCACGCCACGCCAATGGCCGCGGCAAAGCTGCACAGAATGCCGCGGTAATCCTTAATGGCCGTGAGATAGCTCATGCCGTTCCAGTTGACGATCATAATGTTGAACAGCCACAGGCACAGCAGCCCCTGAAGCAGCGTAGCACCCGAGAACAGCAAAAAGATGCCGTAGAGCACCGTGCCCGCTACGAGCATGATAGCGTTGGAGCCCCAAAACGAGGGCAAGACCTCTTCTTCGCGCTCGGCAAAGAGCATATCGGCCAAAAAGCGCGTGACCGGCATGGAGAAAAAGCTCGTGAGCGTAAGCGACGCCAGCAGCGTATAGGTCACCATGCACACCAGCAAGTCCTGGTTGGCGCGGCTCACGCCCCACAGACCGCACAGCACCAAGATGCCCACCTGCAGCAGCACGCCCAGCAGCATGGGGCCCGTACACACAATGCCGGCGTAGCCATAGGCGCGCATCGTGGCAAACAGGCCCTTGCGCCTAAACAGGCGTTTGAGCTCAAAACCGATTCCGGCCACCGGCTACTCCCCCTCTCTGGACAGGTCAAACGCACGCGCCGTCTCGTCGTACAGCGCGCGATAGTTGGCGAGCATCTGCTCGTGTAGGTAGTAGGTCGCCACGCGACGCTGGCCGCGCTCCCCCATTTCCAGGCGGCGGGCACGGCTCGCGCACATGCGCTCCATGGCATCGGCCAGACCCTTGCGATACATGGGCGGGCTCACGAATCCAGCCACGCCAAAGTCGTCGCCGGGGGCGCCCTCGAGCAGCTCACGGCAGCAGCCAACCTCGGTCGTCACACAGGGCCGACGCGCGGCAAGCGATTCCAACACGCTCAACGGCTGGCCCTCCGAGATGCTCGTCAAAAATGGTAAAGTCGAGCTTTTCCATGTACTCGACCACGTTGACGCGGCCGGTAAAGATCAAGTCACGCACGCCCAATGTCTCCACTAGCGCATGGCACTCGGCGCCATATTCCTCGTCGTCCACGCCACCCATAATGTGCAGGCGCACGTGCGGCAGGCGCTCGTGCAACTCAAAGAAGGCATAGATCATGGTCTTAACATCCTTGATGGGCGCCAGGCGCACCACCGCGCCAATGTCCACCCAGCCGTCATCGGGCTTTAAGGGAATGTCCTTAAAGCGGTCGAACTGGATGCCGTTGGGGATAACCAGGCATTTTTCTGCATCGCAACCCATGTCGATCTGCGTTTTGCGCGCGTTGTGGAACAAACTCGTCACACGAAAAGCGCGACGGTAGATTTCCTCCGAAAGCAGGTAGAAAAAGCGGATCCAACGGTCCTTAAACGAGGGCACCACCCAGTCAGCGCGAATGATCTCTTCCTCGCGTTCGCGGGTATAGATGCCGTGCTCGGTCAGCAATGCCGGCGCGTTATTCATGCTGGAGCCCAAACTTGCGAGCAGACCGCCGTAGCCGGTCGAGATGGCGTGATACACGTCGGCCACCGGAACCTCGCTGCCCAGCAGATAGAGCACGGGCAGCAACATCGAACGCATGGTGTGGAAGGCGTCGGCGAAAGGCGTATACGGGTACTCGGCCAGACACACGTCGCGGAAGATGTCCATAAACGTGCGGCTCTGCAAAAATGAGAGCGGATGCACGTGGCGGCGCTGGAAAATGTCGAACAGCACGTCCCAGTCCGGATTGGAGAGCGAGACCAGACGGCGCAGGGCCTCGCGCTCGCGGTCGTCGAAGTCGACTTCCTCCTGCTCGCCCGAAAGACGCAGGGCATTGTCCAGGAACACCTCGTGCACCTCGACGACGTTGCCGGGCAGATCGTAGACAAACTTGCCGCGGTCTTCGGCGTGGGCGCCAATCACCCACAGCACAAACTCGTGCTCGGGCATGGCCGTGATGTAGCCGTGCATCCAGGTGGACACACCGCCGTGCACGTAGGGATAGCAGCCCTCGAGCACCAAGCAGATTCTCATCGGTCGCCACCCTCCTTGCGCTCGATTGTCACGGTCTTGTCATTTGCCTTAAGCAGGTACAGATTGCCCGTCAGGTGCGTCAGCTCGCCACCGGACACCGCACCCGGCTCGCCGCTATTGGCACGGAACATAAGCCAAGCCTCATCGTGGAAGTTGCCCAGGTTGAGCGTCCAGGCATCGTCGCTCGTATCCACGCTCACCGTCACGGACGAAAAACGCTGGATGGCACCCGAGCACTCCGAACCCGTCTGGTGGCGCAGGTCAGGAGCGGACGTAGCAAGCCAGTCCAGATAGTTGACCAAACCACCCTTATAGACTTCCCAGCCCTCCTTGGCGCCGCGATCGGGATCCAGCAGGTCATCGGGATGCATAAAGTGAGTACTCACGTAGTGCATGTTGAGCTCGGACACCGCGGCCAGACGCATGTAGGTGTCATCGACCATGCCGCCCGAGACGATACGCGGCTGCTCCACAATGTCATCGCTCGCCACGCCAAATTCCTGCACGTAGGGCAGGTCGGTTCCGTCCTCAAAGTACGTACTGGCAATGGTCTTAATGCGCGGCACGTCCTCGCCAATAATCTTGCGGGCGCGGGCCGAAAGGATATTCGACGGCGGCACGTAGACCGAGCCGTGCGCATTGGGCAGTACGTCGTCTTGGAAGGCGATAAGCTCGTTGAGCGATGCAACAAGCGTCTCTTTGTTCTTCCATGTCTTGTAGTCGTACAGCGTGCCATAGTCGGTGTCCCAGAGTGCCAGCGGCTGATGGTTGTAGCCGTGGAAGCCCAGCTCTCCGCCCATCTGCAGCAGCATGCCGCCAAAGTAGCGGAACTGCGTGGTATCGGCCTGGCGCGTGGGCTCGGTTTGGTTGACCACATCCTCGTAGTTTTCGATCATCACGCCGGTATAGCGAATGCCGTATTGCTGCGCGAGTTTTTGCAGGTCGGGCCACCACACCTTGGCATAAAAATCGGCGATAGAAAGGCCGTAGTCGCGTTTGACGTACGTGCCGTCGCCCGAGGGAACGGGGCTCGGGAAATCGTCCAGGTAAAACACCGCGCTATTGATGACCGGATAGGCCGTGGCATCGCCCAACAGGCTCACGGCCGCGGCATAGAAACCACGCATAACCTTGTCGTAGATACCGATATTGCACACCACGGTACGCCCGGTGCCGCAATCGCTCGACCAAATAAGCGGAGTACCCGTGTCGCCGGTTTTAGCCCACACATGGGCCGTCTCACGCAGCGAAACCGAAAGCGACGAATCGAAGGGATCCGATAACTCATAACGCTGGCCGCCGCCAATCATAAAGTCCTCGCTCGGCACGATGCTCTCTGCCGCCGTATATTCATAGCCGGCAGAATCGATGCCCAGCTTGGGACCGATTGCCTGCAGATAGCTCGAATTGTCCGGCGTCATGGCGAGCATCAGCGAACCGCCGGAGCTCACCCAGCTCATAATGTCGGAGAGGTGCGTACCGAGCCCATCGATCGAAGGCATCAGTAAAATCACGCGGTCGAAGGATGTGAGGGAAGGAATCGCATCAGCACCATCGGTGGCAATATCCACATCGCGGTGGGCAATTTTCATGTCGAGCAGAATCTGGTCAAACTGCTCTTTGACGTCCTCGACACCGTCCTGGTCCGAGTCGGTAATAACCAAGCAAGTGGGCTTTTTGCCAAACATCGCCGAGCTTGCCGGTACCGCGTCATTGGCGGCGAGCATGCCCAGCTTGTGCTGTCCGGCGCTGTACTGCACGCCGGCACGCTCCACCAGCAGCACGGCGGCCATGGCAATAAAGACCGCCCACACCACGAGCAGGCCCATCCAGCGAAAATGGCCCGCACGGTCGCGGATATGCTGAACCACGCTCATCGGGCCTCCTCTCCGTTGCGCCAAAAAGCCAGCTCCTCGCGGTTGGCGGCGCTCAAGTACACATGCTGTTTGTCGATCGCATCGATCACACGGTGGACCTCGTCACCGTCGCGGCGCATCACCGCCAGGCGCAGGCAAAGCATCCAGACCTCTTGCTCCTCGGGCACGTCGAGCACCAGTTGGTTGGTCACGGCCTGCGCCTCGTCGATCTGGCCGACATCGGCCAACGCCGTCGCATATCGAATGCGCAGCTCAAAGGTGTCCTCGCGCTCGCAGCGACGCGCAAGTAGACGCGTGTACTGTTGACGCTGAATCTGAGCCACGCGTCCCTCAGCCAAACCCGAGTTCAAATACTCACCAAGAAAGTCGCAATATTCGTTGAGGTTTTGCGCGCTCGGGTCGGTCTTAAAGGCACGTTCCAGCTGCTGCAGTTTAAGGTCCGACTCCTTGGAGATCTGCGCCACCGCCGTCGCGGCATAGTGCGCCACCTCAACGTCGTCGTTTAGCTTAGCCGCCTGCAACTGCGCCAGGTACGCGTCGGGCTCCTCGGTGAGCATGGAGAGCATTAGGCGGCGCCGGTCTGCCGGGTCATTGACGATGAGCGCCTCCTCGAGCGGAATCACGCCCGCATCGGCTTCACGGTCATGAACCAAGATGCTGCGATGCAGCTCATCGTTAATGCGCAGCAACTCCAACGTGGCGTCCTTAAGATCCGCGCCAAACACGGCGCTGCGCATCGAAAGCAGCAACACCAACAGCGGGCCCCACAACGGCACGAGCACCATCACAGCCAGCATGTGCCCGCGCACCGGCAGCAGGCCAAACTTCATAAGCGTCCACAAAACCAGGCAAACCAGCAAATGAATCAGCAGCAAGACGGCAGCAACGACAAGCGAGATCAAGCGGCATCCCCCTCACCATCACCGGTGTCGGCGATGTGCTGCAGCAGCGTCACGATGTCTTCGCCGTCGACGGGCTCCACCGCAATCTGCTTGGCGCTCAGGCGCTCGCGGATAATGGGCAGATCGCACGCCTTTGCCTGGCGCATAAGCAGGTAAAGCACGTCGCCGTCGACCAAGCCCGCCGCATCGCTCTCGCGGATTGCCGACCCAATTGCGCCCACCAGCTCGCCGACAGGCTCCATGCCCGGTACCACGCGCAGGAGCAAAAAGCTGCCCATCTTGCCATCTGCCAGCGCCTGCTCGGCCGCGAGCTCTTGGCCAAAGGCAGCCTGTTTGAGCACGCAAGTGCCGTCAACGCAGCGTTTATCCTGTGCCACCGCCTCATAGTCAAAGGCACGGCCCAGCGCGCTTTCGACCAGGCCGCACAAGATGCGGAACAGGTTTTGGTAATAGAGCGTCATTTGGTTCTCGGCCGCACGACGCACAAAGATCAACACGGCGGGCGCCCCGTCGCGCTCGATCGTATATCCAAACATGGGAAGCCCCGGTGTCAGCTGGCGATTCACCCACAGATTCGAACGTCCCCCGCCGCCCAAAAGGGGCGCAAGCTGATCAAGCGTGAGCGAGCGCGTGGCGTCTTCGGCAATCACGGGACTCGCCGCCACCAGACGTGCAAACGCCCCGCCCGAAACGTGGTAGATCGTCACCGAATTGTTTTCGAGAATCTCGCCTATGAGCTCGCAGCACTTGCGGTAGATATCGCGCGGGTTGAGCACGTCGAGCTCTTGCGTCACGGCAAAGATCTTACCAAAGCTATCGTGGCGTCCCACAATCTGGCGCTTATATGTGCGCTTGTCCTCGACGGCATCATGGTAGAGCTGCGTGAGGAACGTATTGCGATTACGCACGAGCTCGTTTTGGTCGCGCTCGGCCTTAATGGCCTCGCTGTTGCGCAGCTGTACGTAGCCGCACACGGCGCCCACCACAAAGTACGCAATAAACGGCAACCAGTTAGACGGCTCGTAGAATAGGCCCTGGAAGGTATAGCCATACTGGGTAAAGTAGCTCACAGCCAAGCCCACCGATGCCAACAGCGCCGCAACCAGACCAAAGTCCAGGCCATACAGCGTGCCGATGAGCACGACGTAGAGCAGTCGATAGTCGAGCACGTTGAGCTGGGCAGATTGGGAGAACAGATGCTCCAGCACCTCGAACAACACCCATGCGAAGCCCGTCTCCAGGTATTTAATGGGCAGAGTGCGCAGCTGGATGCGATCGATGGCCGCACGCAAGGGATTGGCCTTGTTGGTGCGGGTGTTAGCCCAGCGGGCGTGGATGGTCGAAAGGTCGCGCAGAAGGTCGTAACGCTGAAACCAGCCATAGCGTTTGCGAGCGGCATCGCCTGCGGGCAACGCATAGCCGGTCGACTCTCCATAGGCAACGGACAGCCCGGGGAACAGGCCCTGGAGCGCGCCGCCCAAGTCGCCCGTTGTGCGATGGAAAGCATCTGCAACGTCGAGCGCTTCAAAGGTCGCATCCCAACTATCAAAGACGCGATGCACCAGCATCGCTAGCTCCTCCGCGCACAACAGGGGAAACGGCGCGTCCACGGCTCCTTGGAGCGCGACCGACCCGGTCGAGCACGCCTCGAACAGCGGTACCAAGAAGGGGTCGTCGAGCGCCGCGGATGCTGTATAGAGATAGGGAGTGCACAGGATCTTGGCCTGAATGTCGTCTTGAGAGGCATAGTAGCGGCACAGGTCATTGGCCGCGCGGGCGATAATGCCCTTGCCAGTTTGGGCGGCAGCATCTGTGGCATTAGGGGCATCGTCGGCGCTCGCCGCGCCACCGGCACGTTCCGCGCCCGCAGGCCCCGCCACAAACAGCAGCTGCACTCGTCGACCCATACAGGCACGAAACACCGAGCGCAGCAACTCAATGTCGCCAAAGGTCTCGGTATGCGGAGTGAGATAAGTAGAGAGGTAGACCACGCGTTCGAACTCATAAGCCTGGTCCAGGTGGCGCAGCAACTCTTTCCACGAGCTGTGGGACGATGACTCACGCTGCGCATCGTCGGCAGCTACAACCTGAACATGATCGCCGGGAAACGCCTTGGCACAAAAGTCGTCGTCAACATACGCGGAATTGCCAACAACCAGTACCTCCATGGCGCGCCCCCTCCCTTAAATTCCATTTTTGCCATAGTCAAACATGCGTATTGTACGCTGTCAACGCAAGCCGAGGCGCCTTTAAGGCTGTCTTAAGAACTTTTTTAGAGGATAAGGGGGGTGGCAGGGGCCGCCTTCAATCGTTGTACATTTAATCTGGAGCCTTAAAACCTCGATAGAATCTCATCTCTATTATCTTTGAGATACTCGTCCAAATCCGGCACAATAAATTGAACATAGCCCCTCTGAGGCGCCTGGATAACTTCTCGTGAAAGCAGCTTGGCCCTAACAGAACTCAGCTCACTCGTCTTTTTACCAAGGCGTTTGGCTAAATCCGAAGTCTTGGATTGCCTACTATCCTCGCACATGGCATACAGGTAGTTGATTTCATTACGGGAAAGACCCGAAATTGCAGGCTCGTGAACCACGTCGTGGAAACGCGCTTCGGCAAGCAGGATACCTTCATCAACATCGCGCCCAGTAACGAGAGTTGATTTCTCCCGATGAAGGTTGGCGCGCTGCCAGATTGAATACCCAACAAGTTGAACTAAATACGCATAACCTTTTGTTGCTCTCGCCGCTTTTGATAGCAAATCCCCGTCGAGAGAAAGACCGGTCGCGTTAAAGCTATCACTCAAAGAAAGTGCAATCTCGA
>ERZ1107006.2901-NODE-2901-length-11849-cov-7.274122_pt1 | contig 11849 bp, 11 predicted proteins | sample MGYA00403696_ERZ1107006 | MGnify/ENA primary metagenome ERZ1107006 (study PRJEB35170, sample SAMEA104062441) | human gut metagenome | biome: human gut; feature: human-associated habitat; material: faeces | place: Denmark | collected 2012-08-13 ...
GATCAAAGAGCGGGTGGGCTACATGCTGGAGCTGGTGCATCTGGAGGATAAGGCCAATGTCTACCCGGAGTTCCTCTCCGGCGGTGAGCAGCAGCGTGTGGCCGTGGCCCGCGCCTGCGGCGTGCCCGTGCGCACCGCGCTGGAGCTTTTGAACGATGCCTGGCCCACCCCGCAGCCCACCTTGTACGACGCCTTCCACTCCAACCCCTCCTATATGGTCACCAAGGGGCCTGCAACCACCCACCACCGCTTCATCACGGAGGACCTGCCCTACGGGCTGGCGCCGCTGGTGCTGCTTGGGCGGCTGCACGGCGTACCTACCCCGGCCTTGGATGTCCTTCTGGAGATGTTCCGGCTGGCCATGGGCACCGACTACCTTGCCCTGGCCCCGGCGCTGGACTGGAATGGCCTGCGCGCCTTTCTGCCTGCCGTCGGCGGCCGGTAAGCCGCTCGGATTTCCCTGTCCCCCCGCTCGCTTTCTGTCGGATGCAAAAAAGCACACCCCGCCTCAAACCCGAGGCGGGGTGTGCTTTTATACAGCGGTCAGGCAAACGCCCGAAGCGCGCTTAGTTCTTGGCAGTCTCCTTGCCGAACAGGGCCTTGCAGCCCTCCCACAGCAGGGCAATGGCCAGCACGAACACCGGCACAATGATGATGCACTGCATGATGGGGGCAGCCAGGCTGGCACCGCCGGCCATGATGGTGGCCACGTTGTTGCGGAAGCTCAGCACCAGCTGGAACAGAGAAGCAGCGGCCATGAAGAACATGGGCACGATGAACATCTTGTGGTTGCGGCTCATGCGCTTCATGAACACGGCGGCAGCCATCAGGGCAGGCACGCTGACCAGCTGGTTGCAGGCGCCGAACAGGGGCCAGATCTTGGCATAGCCCGCGCCACACAGCAGGGCAGCCATACCCAGGTTGATGACGGTAGCCACATACTTGTTGGTCAGGGTCTTCTGCATGGAGGTCTTTTCGCCCTCCTCAGGGGTGAAGAACTCCTGGAAGGTGAAGCGGCCCAGACGGCAGCAGGTATCCAGACTGGTCAGGCAGAAGGCAGACACAGCCAGGCTGATGACGGTAAAGGCGATGCTGGCAGCCTTTTCGCCCAGGCCCATCTTGGTGAAGAAGCCGGCGATGGCGGTGGCGAACACGGTGGCAGGCGCAGCGGCCACTTCGGTGTAGTTGCCGTCGGTGGTCAGGCTGCCCACGCACAGCAGGGCGATGACGGCCAGCACACACTCGATCAGCATGCCGCCGTAACCGATCATCTTGGCGTCACCCTCGTTGCTCAGCTGCTTGGAGGTGGTGCCGGAAGCGATCAGGCTGTGGAAGCCGGAAACGGCGCCGCAGGCCACGGTGATGAACAGGGTGGGGAACAGCATGCTGTTGCCCACGGTGAAGCCGCTGAAGGGGGTCAGGATCACGGTGGGGTTGGAGCCCAGGATGCCGATGACGGCGGCCGCGATCATGAAGTACAGCAGGAAGCTGTTCAGGTAGTCACGGGGCTGCAGCAGGATCCACACGGGGGTGACGGATGCGATGGCGATATACACGCCAACGATGATCATCCAGACGTTGCCGCTGAGGTAAATGGGGTGCCACTGGAGGCCGATGTACATGCACACGGCGATGCCGATGACGCCGATGACGGTGGAGATGCCCAGAGGAGCATTCCGGCGATAGACAAAGAAGCCGAAGATGATGGCCATCAGGATGAACATGATGGAGATGATGGCGGTGGAGGCGTTGGCGGCGGAAGCGGCCTTATCCAGCACGCCGTCCACATAGGTGGCCTTGAAGGTGTTGGCCACGATGGAGGCAAATGCAGCCACCACCAGGATCAGGGTCAGATACGCGAAGATGATGAACAGCTTCTTGGCCCGGGCGCCGATGGCGTCGCCGATGACCTCGCCGATGGACTCGCCCTTATGGCGAATGGAGGCGAACAGGGCGCCGAAATCGTGGACGCCGCCGAAGAAGATGCCGCCGATCAGGACCCACAGCATAACGGGGACCCAGCCGAACACAGCGGCCTGGATGGGGCCGTTGATGGGGCCTGCGCCGGCGATAGAGGAAAAGTGATGGCCCATCAGAACGGGAGCCTTGGCGGGACAGTAGTCCTTGCCGTCCTCCAGCTCGTGGGCAGGGGTGACGCGGGAGTTATCCACGCCCCACTTCTTGGCCAGCCAGCCGCCGTAGAAAATATATCCTACGATCAGCACGGCAACGCCAATGATCAGGAACAAAGCAGCATTCATAAACTTCTCTCCTTTCGAAACAATTTTCTCTTTTGCTTATGAAACAGGACTCGTTTGAGCACCTGCGCTGCACTGTGTCCGCTGGCGTTGGTGGCCACGGATTCCTCCGGGAGCACCACCAGAGCGGTATGAAAATCCATCCATCCCCAATAGGACAGCCGGAAGCTCTCGTACCGGCGGCACCGCTTCAGGGCCTTCCGTGCCTCCGGGTCGCAGGAGTCGCACAGGAAGATGGCGGAGATATAGGTGTACATGTGGTTGGGGCCGGGCCGGATGCGGGCCCTGCCCTGCTCGTAGGCCAGGCGCTCGCACTGCTCGTAGATCTCCCGGGTCAGGTGCGGAACGGTGAACAGATACACATATTCAAAGCTGTTGGCTTCCCACAGCTTGGCTTTTTTTGACAGCACATATTTGGAGTTGTGGACATAAAAGTCCATCTTCGCCGCCAGGGGAAGCTCCGCCTCCTCACAGCGGGTGATGTCGAAGCTGCCGCCGTATACGTCGCACAGCCGCTCCACTGCGTCCTCTCTTGTCATGGTTCCGCCTCCCTTCCGGCAAAATCGCCGTTAACGCTTCCTTAACATCAGCTTATGACGCTTTTGCAATTTTTGCCCAAAAAAACTAGACCCGAAAAAAGTTGACTTTTTCCGGAGTTCGCATGGGTTTTGTAAAGTTGTTTACCGAAAAATTACATTTCATACTATATACCTCTGGTTTTGATCTTGCAAGGGGCAATATTCGACAATTTTTAAGTGTTAATTTTATGTAAATTTTCAGTTGTTTTACATATGGAAAAGTGTTAAGATAGAAGAACACGACACCCCTGACGGGGTGTCGTGTTTTGTTTGCGATTTGGGGCGATTTTCACTCCGGCAACGTTTTCTTCTGGCCCAGACCGATGCGGATTTCCGTTCCCTGGTTGGGCACGGAGGAGGCCCGGATGGTGTGGCCCAGGCTGCGGCAGATCCGGCGGCACAGGTACAGCCCGATGCCGCTGGCCCGGGTGTCCCGGCGGCCGTTGAGGCCCGTGAACCCCCGGTCGAAGATCCGGGGCAGGTCCTCCGGCGCAATGCCCATGCCGGTGTCCCGGATGCACAGGTCATCGCCGTCCATGGCGATGGTCACGGAGCCGCTTGCGGTGTATTTCAGGGCGTTGGACAGCACCTGCTCCACCACGAAGCCCAGCCACTTGGCGTCGGTGACCACGGTGCGGTCCAGGGGCTGATAGTCCAGCCGCAGACGGCGGCGGATGAACTCCCCGGCGAACTTCCGCACCGCCGGGCGCACGATATCGTCCAGGCTGTGGGAGCGGATCACATAGTCGGTGGTGCTGCTGTCCAGCCGCAGGAACACCAGCACCATCTCCACATACTGCTCCACCCGCATCAGGTCCCCGGACAGGGAGCGGGCCAGGTCGGAGTCCTCGTTTTGCAGGGTCAGGCGCATGGAGGCAATGGGAGTTTTGATCTGGTGGGCCCACATGGTATAGTAGTCCACCATGTCGCCGTAGCGCTGCTCCTCCTGGGTGCGGATGGCCCGGCGGCTTTCCGCCAGCAGGGTCACAAGGCTGCGATAGTCGGCCTCCGTCACCGTGTCCGCCGGGGGCAGGGCGTCGGCCAGCTCCTCCGGCAGCTGCCGCAGCAGCTCCAGCCGCCGGTGCTGCCGCAGGACCCGGCGATAGTCCAGGGTCAGCAGCACCGCCCCGGCTGCGGCGCACAGCACAAAAGGATAGGCCACCGCCCGCAGCGGCAGCTGGTACAGGGCGAAGGCGGCGGCGAAGATGCCGCCGAACAGGAAAAACGCCAGCAGCGTCCTGCGCCGCTGCCGCAGATATCCGGTCAGCATGGCCCTCACCCCACCATATAGCCCAGGCCCACCCGGGTGGTGATGAACCCCGGCAGACCGGCGGCGTCCAGCTTCTTCCGCAGACGGCCGATGTTCACGGTGAGGGTGTTCTCGTCCACGAAGCTGTCGGTTTCCCACAGGCGCTCCATGAGCTTCTCCCGGCTCACCACCCGGCCCTTGCTCTGCATCAGGCACAGCAGAATACGGTATTCGTTTTTCGTCAGGGAGACCCGCTGGCCCTGATAGGTCAGGGTGTTGTCCCCGGTGTTCAGCAGGGCACCCCGGTGCTCCAGCACCGGAGCCGAGGCCCCGAAGTCGTAGGTCCGGCGCAGCAGGGCCTGAATTTTGGCCATGAGGACGCTCTGGTCAAAGGGCTTGGCGATGAAGTCGTCGGCTCCCAGGTTCATGGCCATGATGATGTTCATATTGTCCGCTGCAGACGAGATAAAGATCACCGGCACCCGGGATACCCGGCGGATCTCCGTGCACCAATGGTAGCCGTCGAAGCAGGGCAGGCCGATGTCCAGCAGTACCAGATGGGGGTCAAAGGCGGCGAACTCCTCCATCACGTGCCGCAGATCCCGGACCTGCCGCACCTGTAAATTCCACAGCTCTCCCTGGGTCTGCACCGCCTGGGCGATGCCCCGGTCATCCTCCACCATCAGCACCCGATAGACCGCATGCTCCTCCATGGTCTCACCTCCTGTGTGTTTTTCCCCATTGTAGCAGACCGGGGGCCGTTTGACAAGAAAAAACGCCCCCGGTTTCCCGGGGGCGGCGGTGCGCAGGGGATTATTGGTCCGGGTTGGTGGTGAACAGGCCCACCACGTCCTCCAGGGCCAGGCTCAGGGTAATTGCCTGGGCCTTGGTGCTGGGACCCGCCTGGGCCATGATGGCCTGCATAATGGCGTTTTTCTCGCCGGTGGGGGCCACGATGAAGATCATCTCCCGCTCCTCGGCAATGGACATGCCGAAAAACTTCCCGGCGTCCTCGGCACCGGTGGAGCGGGTATGGACAATGGTGCCGCCACGGGCTCCGGCGGAACGGGCCGCCTCCATGACCTTATCGGTGTAGCCCTGGTTGGCGATGGCAACGATCAGCTGATAGGCTGCTTCCTTCATGGTATGGTCCTCCTCAATGTCGATTTCCGGGGCCTTGGAGGGGTCGCCGGAGGTCAGGTAGTTCATGGCGGACTTGCCGCCGATGCTGCTCAGGGGCAGGCAGACGGCGATGCCGCTGCCGGGGGCGGTCAGGTGCATGGTGGACACCAGCTCCTTCACCAGGGTCTCCTTGCAGGCGGGCGTCACCACGGAGAACAGCACGGCCTTCTCCGTGGCCTCCAGGCCCAGATAGCTCAGTACATCGTCGCTGGCGGTGCCCCGGCCCAGGGCCGTGAACACCACCGGCGCGCCGAAGGCCCGGTAAAAATCCACAAACCGGCCGGAGCCAACCACCCGGTTGGTGATGGTGATCATAAGATACAGTCGTTTCATTGGGTTTCCTCCTATGCCAGCTCGATGATCTCTTCCACTTCGGCCACGGCCACGGGGGCGGTGCGCTTGATACGGCGCTTATAGCTGACGCCCAGCAGCTGGATGGTCACCAGGGGGGTCATGGCCACCATGGCCACCACGCCGAAGGCATCGGTGACCACGTTGCCGCCCAGGGCGTCGCAGGCGCCCATGGCGAAGGGCAGCAGGAAGGTGGCGGTCATGGGACCGGAGGCCACGCCGCCGGAGTCGAAGGCGATGGAGGTGAAGATCTTCGGCACCACAAAGGACAGGATCAGACTCAGGGCATAGCCCGGCAGCAGGAACCACATGATGGAGATGCCCGTCAGCACCCGGATCATGGCCAGGGCCAGGGACACGGCCACGCCCAGCGACAGGGCCAGATTCATGGCGCTGGCGGGGATGGAGCCGGCGGTGATCTCCTCCACCTGGCGGTTGAGGATGTGGACGGCGGGCTCCGCCGCCACGATGAAGTAGCCGATGACCATGGCGATGGGGATCAGCACCCAGCTGCACTCCAGGGAGGCAATGCTCTGGCCCAGGAAGTTGCCCACGGGCATGAAGCCCACGTTGACGCCGGTCAGGAACAGCACCAGGCCCAGATAAGTATACAGGAAGCCCACGATCATGCTCATGACCTGGCGGCGGTTCAGGCGGCGGGTCAGCAGCTGGAAGATCAGGAAGAACCCGGCAATGGGGGCCAGGGACACCAGAATTTCCTTGAAATATTCCGGCAGAGCGTGGGTATAGGAGCGGAACATCTCCACGGTGTCCTGGGCGTCGGGCACGGTCACCGGGGTGTAGCTGCTGCCGTCGGGCTTGTATAAAAGGCCCAGCAGCAGCACCGTCAGGATGGGGCCGATGGAGCACAGGGCCACCAGACCGAAGCTGTCGCCTCCGGCGTGCTTGTCGTTGCGGACGGCGCTGACGCCCACGCCCAGGGCCATGATAAAGGGCACGGTCATGGGGCCGGTGGTGACGCCGCCGGAGTCAAAGGCGATGGACCAGAAGTCCGGGGACACGAACATGGCCAGGGTGAACACCACCGCGTAAAACCCGATGAGCAGATAGGACAGGGGAATGCCCAGCAGGATACGCAGCAGGGCGATGACCAGGAACACACCCACGCCCAGGGCCACGGACCAGATGATGACATTGTTTTCAATGGCGGGGACCTGGCTGGCCAGAACCTGCAGGTCCGGCTCCGCCACGGTGATGATCACGCCGATCAGGAAGCTGATGGCCACGATGACCCACACCTTCTTGGAGCGGGTGATTTCCTTACCCACGGCCTCGCCCAGGGGGATCATGGACATCTCGGAGCCCAGGGAAAACAGCCCCATGCCCACGATCAGCAGAAGGCTTCCCACCAGGAAGGCCATCATGGCGTTGTTGGACACCGGGGTCACGGTGAAGCACAGCAGCAGGACGATGGCCGTGATGGGCAGCACCGAGGTCAGGGATTCCCACATGGGCTTGCGGAAAATGGCCAGGACCTGGCCCTTTTCCCGGTGCTTCCGGCGCAGGCGGGCCTGCTGGGTCAACAGATCAGGTTTCTTGCGAGACAACAAACAATTCCTCCTTCATCCATTCCGTTCATCAAAACGATAGCGTACCTGTCCGGGCTGACGGGCAGATACGCAATCTCTACCATTAGTATTTATCATACCATAAATCCCGCATTCCGGCAAGAAAGAATCTGTAAAAAAATTGTGAACCTGTGACAAGAGAAAACCATTGTCAGACGGGTGAAAATCGAAAAAACCGGTTTTTTTTGCAAGATTATTCCCGGCGGGCTGCGAGAAAATATTTGCATCAAGATGAAAAAATATGAAAAATACGCCTTGACAAACGGCGCGGATGGTGCTAACATGCACCCGTCAACGAAAACCGCCGCACCTGCGGCGAGAAAGGGAATGCGCCATGACGAAGCTGCTCTGCAACAACAGCATGATGATGACCATGATGCACATGTGCGGCATGTGCATGCTTTGCTGTGGCAAAAATGGTCATTCTCTTTCATCACCTGCCTGAATGAAGCGTTTGCGGCAGCGGAAGGTCAATGACCTTCCGCTGTTTTTTTGCTGTGCGAAAGCATGGCAGAATAAGAAAGGAGCTGAAAAACCATGCGCCTGATGCCGGGCCTCATTACCCTGCTGGACGATCGAATGTGCCCCCGGGCCATCGGATGTTCCATACAAGAGAATCAATCAACCGACTTTGACATAAAAAGGAGATAACCATCATGAAAAAGAATTCCGTTCGGCTCACCGCGCTGATCCTGGCGCTGGTCCTGTCCCTGTCCCTGGCTCTGACGGGCTGCGGCTCCAAGAGCACCTCCCTGAAGATCGCCGTTCCCAACGACACCACCAACGAGGCCCGGGCCCTGCTGCTGCTGCAGGAGAACGGCATCATCAAGCTGCGGGACGGCGCAGGCATCACCGCCACCAAGAACGACATCGTGGAGAACCCGTACAATGTGGAGATCGTGGAGGCTGAGGCCGCCCAGCTGCCCCACCTGCTGCCCGATGTGGACTACGCCGTGATCAACAGCAACTACGCCATCAACGACGGCCTGAACCCCGTGAATGACTCCCTGCTGATCGAGGGCAGCGCCTCCGCCTACGCCAACATTCTGGCCGTCAAGGAGGGCAACGAGACCTCCCCCAAGGCCCTGGCTCTGAAGGCCGCTCTGGAGAGCAAGCAGGTGGCCGACTTCATCGCTGAGAGGTACGCCGGCTCTGTGGTCTCCGTGGTGGAGAACCCCACCGACGGCTATGACGCTTCCGTGGACTATGACGCGCTGAAGGGCGAGACCATCACCGTGGCCGCTTCCCCCACGCCCCACGCCGAGATCCTGAAGGTGGCCAAGGAGATCCTGGCCGCCAAGGACATCACGCTGGATATCAAGGAGTTCACCGACTATGTGGTACCCAACACCGTGGTGGATGACGGCACCGTGACTGCCAACTACTTCCAGCACCTGCCCTATCTGGAGGACTTCAATGCCCAGAACGGCACCCACATCGCCTCCGTCGCCGCCATCCACGTGGAGCCCATGGGTCTGTACGGCGGCAAGCAGACCACGCTGGACGCGCTGAGCACCTCCGCCCAGTAACATAAAACAACAGGATTTTACCCTCCTCACCCCCTCGCGTGTTCCCCGCCCTGCACAGGGCGGGGAACGCCGCGGAAACAGGACAATGCGAAACGCCCGGTTTCTTTTCCGGAGCTCCCGCCAGGGCGCGGGGGATGCAGAAAGGAAACAGCGCGAATTAAACAGAAACGAGGAACGCCGTCGTGATAGAACTGAAACACGTAAGCAAGACATACGACTCCGGTGCCAACGGAGGCGTGGACGCATTGAAGGATGTGTCCCTGACCATTGAGGATGGAGACATCTACGGCATTATCGGTATGTCCGGCGCGGGCAAGAGCACGCTGGTGCGCTGCATCAACCTGCTGGAGCGCCCCACAAAAGGCGAGATCATCGTGGACGGCCAGCGGCTGGACACCATGACCCCCGCCCAGCTGCGCGCCGCCCGTCGGAACATCACTATGATCTTCCAGCACTTCAACCTGCTCATGCAGCGCACCTGCCTGCGTAACGTCTGCTTCCCCATGGAGATCTCCGGTGTAAAGCGGGCCGACGCGGAAAAGCGCGGGCGCGAGCTGCTGGAGCTGGTTGGCCTGCCTGACAAGGCAGACGCCTACCCGGCCCAGCTGTCCGGCGGGCAGCAACAGCGCGTGGCCATCGCCCGTGCCCTGGCCACCGACCCCAAGGTGCTGCTGTGCGACGAGGCCACCAGCGCCCTGGACCCCAAGACCACCCGACAGATACTGGAGCTGATCCGGGACATCAATCAAAAGCTGAACATCACCGTGGTCATCATCACCCATCAGATGAGTGTGGTGAAGGAGGTCTGCTCCCACGTGGCCATACTGGACGACGGCTGCGTGGCCGAGTCCGGCATGGTGGGCACGGTGTTCGCCGCGCCAAAGTCCGAGGCCGGACGGCGGCTGGTGTTCCCCGGCGGCGCGGACGCGCAGGTATACAACCCCCAGGACGAAAAGCTGGTGCGGCTGGTGTTCAAGGACAGCAAAACCACCAGTATCCCCCTCATTGCACGGCTGGCGGCGGAGGAGGGCGTCTTCTGCAACGTGATCTCCGCCAGTACCCAAAAGCTGTCCGAAACGGTATACGGCAGCATGATGCTGGGCATCCCCAGCACGCAGTACGATAAGGCCGTGGCCTTTATCCACAATGTGGCCAATGTTCAGGTCGAGGAGGTGGACCATCATGTACAGTAATCTGTTCTCCGCCCAGTCCGTACAGGATCTGATGAGCGTACTGCCCTCCCTGCCCTTTGCCATCTGGGAGACGTTCTACGTCACCGTGGTCAGCACGGCGCTGTCGCTGGTGCTTGGCCTGCCCCTGGGCGTGCTGCTGGTGGCCGGCGAGAAAAACGGCGTCCTGCCCCTGCCCCGCTGGCTCATGCAGGTCATCAACGTCATCATCAACCTGCTGCGCTCCATCCCCTTCCTGATCCTGATGATCATGGTCTTCCCTCTCTCCCGTCTGCTCATCGGCACCGCCGTGGGCACCACGGCCACCATCGTTCCGCTGGTGGCGGCGGCGTTCCCCTTTGTGGCACGTCTTGTGGAGAGCAGTCTCCGCGAGGTGGATGGTAATATCATTGAGGCCGCCCAGAGCATGGGCGCCACCCCCATGCAGATCATCTGCAAGGTAATGATCCCTGAGAGCGTTCCCTCCCTGATCCAGAACGTCACCATCGCGCTGACCACCATTCTGGGCTACTCCGCCATGAGTGGCATCATCGGCGGCGGCGGCCTGGGCAAGATCGCCATCGACTACGGCTACTATCGCTATAAGTACCTGGTAATGCTGGTGGCGGTGGTCATTCTGATCCTGTTGGTGCAGCTGTTCCAAAGCGTGGGCACCTGGCTCAGCAAGCGGTGCGACAAGCGTTTGAAGCACTGATCCCGTCTTCTGTTCCCTTCGGCTTTCGCCGAAGGGAATATTTTTTCCGCCGCCCCATTTTTCACCTTGACATTTCTCCCGAAATCGTGTATGATATTCGAGGTTGTAAAGGCATATAACTTTACAGAAGGAGGCCACACCGTGAAAAACCAGACATACCGCATGACCATGCTGTTCGATTTTTACGGCGATATCCTGACCCCACGGCAGCGTGAGCTGTTCGACCTGTATTATAATGAGGACCTGTCCCTGGCAGAGATCGCGGAGAACTGCGGCATTTCCCGGCAGGGCGTACGGGACGTGATCGTTCGCGCGGAGAACGCTATGACCGAGCTGGAGGACAAGACCGGCCTGGTCCGCCGCTTTTTGCAGATGCAGCAGCACGTGGACCGTATCATCACCGCTGCCGGAGACATTAAAACCATCAACTACCGGCAGTACGAAAATCCCCGGTTAGAGGAATTGGCGGAGACGATCTTGGACGCTGCCGCCGCCCTGAAGGAGTAACGACCCATGGCATTTGAGGGACTTAGCGAAAAACTGAACGGCGTATTCAAGCGCCTGCGCGGTAAGGGCCGCCTTACCGAAGCCGATGTCCGCGAGGGTATGCGCGAGGTGCGTCTGGCCCTGCTGGAGGCCGACGTCAGCTATAAGGTCGTCAAGGACTTCGTGGCGGACGTCACCGAAAAGTGCGTCGGCACCGATGTGCTGGACAGCCTGACCCCCGCCCAGCAGATCATCAAGATCGTAAACCAGGAGCTGACGGCGCTGATGGGCGGCACCAACGCCCGCCTGACCACCGCCTCCAAGGGTCCCACCGTTGTGATGATGGTGGGCCTGCAGGGCGCCGGCAAGACCACAAACGGCGCCAAGCTGGCAGGGCTCATGCGCCGCAGCTTCGGCAAGCGCCCCTTGCTGGTGGCCTGCGACGTGTACCGTCCCGCCGCCATCAACCAGCTGCAGGTGGTGGGCAAGCAGCTGGACATCCCCGTCTTCGAGATGGGCCAGATCGACCCGGTGACCATCGCCAAGGAGGCGGTGAAGTACGCCGCTGACCACGGCCACGACATCGTCTTTCTGGACACCGCCGGCCGTCTGCATATCGACGAGGCGCTGATGGACGAGCTGAAGGCCGTCAAGGCTGCCGTCCATCCCAATGAGATACTCCTTGTGGTGGACGCCATGACCGGCCAGGACGCGGTCAATGCCGCCAAGGCCTTTGACGACGC
>ERZ1107006.2911-NODE-2911-length-11801-cov-2.945599_pt1 | contig 11801 bp, 9 predicted proteins | sample MGYA00403696_ERZ1107006 | MGnify/ENA primary metagenome ERZ1107006 (study PRJEB35170, sample SAMEA104062441) | human gut metagenome | biome: human gut; feature: human-associated habitat; material: faeces | place: Denmark | collected 2012-08-13 ...
GTCGGCAATATATGTGAAGCAATTTTCCCATTCTCCTTTGTATGCCATTCGTTTCATTCGGTCCACCAGCTTATCTGTCTCCAGATATAGGTCGGCGGAATCTTTGTAGATGTCTGCCATGTAACCGTAAAGTTGTTCGCGCACTGCCCAGTTGGGGACGCTCAGTATGGGCTCACCCATTTCCATTCCGCTGATGGTTAGCATGCCGTAATAGTAGAGTAGGCTTTTAAAGTTTTCCGGTTTGATAATGTCTTCGGCTGGGAAACTGTTTGCAATGATTCCGGTAGTAGAACCTTTTTCAACAATCTCTTGTACAACGCTTGCATTTTCACCGAAAGTTTTGTCTACGTGGATGAGGTGGCGCAGCTTGTTGTAGTCAGTGCGAATATTAGCATCGAGCATATTGTCAGGGATGTCCTCATTCAGCATATAATGATTCATGAAATAGAGCACCATATCTGAATTGTACATAGACGGTTCCTTTAGTGCTTTCATGGCGAAACAGTAATTGTCGTACCATGGTTTCATGATGGTTATTAGTTCATCTGTAGTGTGCGGTAGTTCCCGGTAACTTTTGTAATAATCGATCAGAGTGCGTACTTCTTGTTCATTAAATCCCATCATATTATTAAAGATAGGTGAACTGCTATAATTATCCGCAATGTTGAATCCGCTAGTGAGATCGTCCATTGTTACGGGGCTTACGCCTGTAAGGAAGATGCGCTCGATCACTGAACTTGAATAGTCTTTTACCACTTTAAGGAAACTACGGAAGAATCCGCTGCCATGAGTGATGCTGCGATAACGTTTATTACCATAATCTACCAGAATATTGTTGGCAAAGTTATCGTACTCATCAAGGATAAGATATATCTTTTGTCCCTTGTTTTGGGCGCTTTGGCACAGTGATCCCAATAAGGCATCTCCTGTTTTTAATTCATGTAGCTTTTCAGCGGCTTCTTTCCCTAACAGATGAGCATTTCGTTCTGCAAATCCATCCATTACGATTTTGCAATAGGTGTTGAATGCTTCTTCCAAACGATCCATATTGGCGGCTACACTACTGAAATTGAGTGTAAGCACCAGATATTTGTTGCGATCAGGCGTAGGATGCTTGCCTATATAAAGATTACCAAAGATTTTCTCGAATTTATCTTTTTGGTTGATGTCGTAGTATAAACCGAGCATGTTTAGGAAAAGACTTTTTCCGAAACGGCGAGGGCGAACAAAGAAAAAGAAGGAGGTCACTTTTTCTACTTTGGCGATATATTGTGTTTTGTCTACATAGTAATAGTTTTCAAGAATTATTCTCTCGAAGTCCGTCATCCCATAAGGTATTTTCTTTATTACTGCATCCATAATTGCTCCTTCTTTAATGTTGAGAGCAAAAATAGTTTATTTTCCTTTATGTGGCAACTAAACAGGGGTGATAATAACACTCTTCTAAAAATATGTATTACTTTTGTCGTCAACAAAATAACTAGATAACGACCGACATGAAAACAATCGTAAACTTAACAGCATATATTCTTATTCTACTAGGACTTTATAGTTGTAACGATGATGTATTCGTCGACGACTTCCGGACTTCCGATACCGAATTTACTTTGGACGGGAATGGTGATGAGGTAACTATTCGTTTTGCATCCTCCAATTGGGATTTGGTTTGGATGTATACTTATGATAGTGACTTTACCCATCAATATGAAGTTTATGATGCCGACGACAATCTGATAATGAGAAACCAGGACGCCTACCTGAAAGGATTAGGTAAGATTGTGTGCAATGAAAAACTGACTGATTTCATCATTCAACGCAGTAACCCCAAAGAGCTCAAGATAACGGTGGGCGAAAACGTCCGTAACGACTACTTTAGATTCATGCTTGTAGTGAGCAATGAGTATGAATCACAAGAAATATATGTTCAAATTACTCCGTCGGACAGATATGTGTTCGATCATATCACTTATTCTTTAAATGCGTATCGTTATGAGGAGAAAATAGGGGATAGAGGGAGCTTTGTACAACCTAACTTTTCGGACATTCCCTATCCATGTCTTCTGTCGATACAGGGAGTTCATTATGAAGTGACGTTCCAAAGTGATATGCTAGAGGCTTTTCAACTACTGGGAGATGGCAATCTGACAGTAGAGATACCAAGCGTAGAAAACGGTCATTTGCAGATGAACGGTAAACAGGTGCGATATACTTCCAAGCAGCAAACATTACCTTTTTCCAATACGGAACAGATAGAAGTCTCTATTCCACCTTATACGACCCAGCGTATCACTGTGCTGATAGAGTATTACTGGTTTGAAACTAGATACGCCCTCTATGCTGTTCACCCAAAGACCGGGAAACGGCGGACCATAAACGGCACGTTGCAAAGTAAAATGCCTGCTGCATATTACATAACACGAGAAAATATCAAATGACTAAAGATATGAATACCGGACGGTTACTATACATTATTTGTCTGTTGACGATTTCTGTAGTTGGCGGGAATCTGAAGGCTCAGACAATTGTGAAGCATCAGATTGGTTTTGATATTCGTCCGGGGTATGTAGCTCCGACAAACAGCTTTCTGGAAGGAGATAATGCACGGCAGAAGACCATTGACCAGTCACTTTCCCTACATCTGAAGTATGCTTTCCGGTTCAATAAAGATTCCCGATTAGGCCGGCTGTACCCCCATGCCTATCAGGGGATAGGTGTATCTTATAATACCTTCCACTCTCCCGCTGAACTTGGAAATCCGGTGGTGGTATATGCTTTTCAGGGGGCACCTATTGTACAACTTTCGCCTCTCTTGTCATTTGATTACGAGTGGAATTTCGGTGCTTCTTTCGGTTGGAAGAAATATGACGGGCAATATAATCCGCAGAATGAGGTTATCGGTTCTAAAATCAATGCATACATCAATCTGGGGTTTATCTTGAACTGGCAGCTTCATCCGCAATGGAAATTGGCCGCAGGTGTGGACTTCACACATTTTTCTAACGGAAACACGCATTATCCTAATGGTGGACTCAATGTGATCGGTGGGAGAGTCGGCATTGTACGCACCTTTGGAGATGCGGATGAGACACTCGGAACAGTATCCCCCAAGCGGGTATTTATAAAGCCGCATGTCAGTTATGATCTGGTAATATACGGTGCCACTCGTAAGAGGGGATTCGTAAAGGACAATATACCGAGTCTGGTTCCCGGTTCGTTTGGTATTGCAGGTCTCAACTTTGCTCCAATGTATAACTTCAACAACTATTTTCGGGCGGGCCTTTCTGTGGATGCGCAGTATGACGAGAGTGCCAATATCAAAGATTATAAATTGGAAGGAAGTTATTCGGGCGATTTAAAGTTTCATCGTCCTCCTTTTCGTGAGCAATTTGCAGTGGGGTTGTCCCTCCGTGCAGAACTGGTAATGCCCATTTTCTCAATCAATGCCGGGCTAGGACGGAATCTGGTATGCCATGGAGATGATACGCAGGGATTCTACCAGATTCTAGCTCTCAAAACTTATGTCACACGCCACTTGTTCCTGCACGTTGGATACCAGTTGAGCAAGTTTAAGGATCCCAACAATCTGATGCTGGGGCTTGGATATCGGTTCCATAACAAAAGATGAAAGGCTGTATTGTTTTCATATAGCTTCTTTAATTCTATTATTTCAGAAGTTGATAAGGCTTTGATATTCTAGTCATCTATAAAACAAACAGTGCATCCGTTCCTCTCTTGGAATGGATGCACTTAATACAAACAAAACAAACAATGAATAAAACGGTTTCTCAAAGATTATGCCGTTTTATTTGAGTGGGAATATTTATATGCTATGAGGGCAAAAGCCCGCTTGGGTACTTCACAGTAGCCTTTTTTACATCTCACCTATATTATGTTGTATAAATACTTATTTCTTAATTTTCTATGATCCTAGTTCAGAATCATTCAGACGTATAATCCAGTCGTTTACTTTCATTGTTGGAATCCTCGGAATCCCCGTGTCCGATGATTGTATAAAGAACATGAGTGTGTAAGAATCTTCTCGGTCAAGATATTCTTGATCACTTATGTCACCTATGTTATTAGGATAATTTTTTGATAACAATAAATATTGGGTGAGTGGTAGGTGCAGAATAGTTTTCCCGCTTGGTGTATGTTTTATTGATAATGTTGTGTCGTCTCCCTTCATGATGCGCAGTGTATTTAATCTGGCGTGAATGATGGGGATTTGTTCGGAAGTCAGAGACAGTTCCTGTCGATATGGAAGATAACAGGTCGGAGTTGTGCCGACAGGAGTATTTGTATAGTCTATTACACCGTTGGTGGATTCTAGGGTGAAAGCGAAGTCCTCTTGTCGTAGAGGAAGATTGTTCTCATCCTGTAGGATACACGAGAAGTAATTCGTATTTTTCACCAGTCCGGCAGTGATGACCTGATATTCTTCACTGATAGTAATATTTTCAAGGCTACTGTGAAAGAGTGCATTCAGTTTCCTGTTAAACTGATTCTTATTGTCACATGCCAGCGATATATTCAGAGATTTCCGTTCAGTCTGTCCAGCCTTGAGATTCGGGAGCTGATACTGGTAGCCGGATATCCCTCCCCATATAAGCAGGTGATAAGTTTCTTCGGGAAACGGTAGTCTTACCATGCAGTAGCCTTGATGTAATGTAATACTGTCTACGTCCAATCGATCCACATACTTGTCATTCTTGTCGAAGGCAAGAATGGTAATGTCGCCTACCTGCGTAGATGCAGCGTCCACGTTCAGGATATTATAGGTATATGATATCTTTAACCAAGTTCCTGTAGGACAGTCTGATAAATCGTCATTCACCCAATCACAGGACGAGAACAACGCGACAATGCAGATAATATGTAGTAGAAATGAACGCATTTATGATGATTTTAATTCAGTTGGCCGGTACTACTTATTCAAGTTCTACATCTTGATTACGTACGGCCCATGGAAAAACATTGATATTGATGTCCAGTTCGGCCTTATATTCGTCCGGTTGTTCCGGCTCAATGTAAGGATCTCCACTACCGAGTCCTGCCACTTTGCTGACAGACAGACGATATATATTATTACGGACAATACCGAATTCCATTACACCCATTTCTGTAGATTCATAATTATCCTCGTGCTTGATCCAGTAGTTGTAGTAACATGAGTAGTTTTCTGTTTTCTGGAAACGTTTGATACTGTATTTGGCAAGAGTCTCTGTGTCCGAATCGTCTGTGACATCTGACGGTAAGTTATTCAGAACCTGTTTACGTATTGCATCTACACTGATGTAGAAGTTATAATTGAAATAGAACATCTTGGTAGGCCAGTTGGACGGATTGTTTATATTGGTACCATTTTCGTCGAAAACGCGGTTAGTGGCGATGTCCATGTTGGCTTTGAACATTACTCCGGTACTGTATGCATTCAATTGTGCATCAACGAACATACAGTTCTCCAGACAGTAAATGTATGACCAGCTATTGGCTGGTGCCATACCTGCCCAGTTATTGTCGTTGATGTCAGTATCTACTAATGCTTGTGCGAAGAAACCGTCGGCATTTGTGAAATCTTTGGCACCTTCCACTGTTTTCTTGAAGAAATAAGGATCGATTAGATAACCGTTGACATCGGGAATGTCACCAAAGTTTTCTTCCGTATACGAAGCCGGCTCCTGAAAGCTATTCAATGTGGCTGTGTGGCGGAATGTGTAGAATTTAGTTGCCAGGTTCAACATTCTGAATGTGTTGAGTTTTATGGTACAATACACCTCTCCGTTGGGATCTTTCAGGGGAAAAGTCTCTTGTTTTTGGGTCAGTTCGATTTTGGCAACGGCACGCTCAAGACCGATAGATACATTGGTTATCTTGTCCGAGTCAGTAGGCTTGCTTATCTCTATGTTCAGGTTGGCTGCACCACGGTTTGTCATAACAAAGCCCTCTGTGGGTACATTTGGAATCTTTCCTGTACTGTACGTTACTTCATCGACAGCATTTAAGAAATCGTCTTGCATGGTGATTTCTTTGGTGATTGCTTTCCCGTTGGCAATGGCAAAGATATTGTATGTACCCGGATTTACGGTAATTCTGTCAGCGGTATACTGTATATTTTCCCCTTCTCCTTTGACCTGTCTGATGTTCTTCAGTTCTTGTTGGTCTTTCAGACTTTTAGTGGTCGAATCGAACAGATAGACTGTCAGACTTTTTACTGCATATTCATCCTTTGAGCCAGTCTCTGTCACGCCTGATGATTCGGCGCTGCGAGTGTGGTTCTCATTGGGGATTTCAAAGAATAGGGCAAGATTGCCGTTTGAATCCGTGTGGCTCTCATCGGAAAAAACTACATCTGCATCATTGATGCAACTGTACTGTGTGACTGCTGCCATAAACAACAGTGACATTAGTTGTGTGAATCTTTTCATTTTGTTTTGAGTTTAATTGAATAATTATTTTACTTCTAAAATCTGTTTTAAGTTATCGTCGGCTTGTAACAGTCCTGCGTCTTTCGACTGCCGGAATAGTGCCTCTGCTTCTTTATAGTTGCCTTGCAGGAAACATAAGACACCTTTGGCCAGCGTCGTTTCCGGTAATGGCGGAGCTTTTTCGAGAAAGACGGCTGCGGTTTTTGTGTCTTTTTGTATCAATGCTATACAGGCAGCATTCAGATTGGCCGTAGGATTGTCCGGAAACAATTGTACGGCAGTCATAAAAATCTTGTTGTAAGTTGCACTTCCCGGTGTATATGTGAGTGCGAGACGAAACATCTCTTCCAAACTGAGATTTTTAGGATTTGTATCGAATACTTTTTGTGATTCTTCTATTGTAAACGGACGTACGTGGTACTCGACGGTATAGTCGGAATATCTCAGTATGACAAACCAGTGTTTCAATACAAAACGGTAGAATGCCGGAAACCTCATTCTTATTATTTCTTCTTTACGGTCGGGATGCATATTGCTTGTCACAATTTTCATGATAGCTTCTTTGTCTTGAAAAGTTGTGTCGCTAAGAAGTGCCTCAAAACCCTCCCAGTCTTCAGGTGTGTAGGTCGTATGTATGTATTTGCCGTCGAATGGATATAGTTGGGATACATATTCCTTCAAGGTCCGGGTACGTTCGCGAGCCAGTCGCTCGTTTAGTTGAAGCGGACCGTCAGGTGATGCATATCCATGAATGCTGATGCGTGTGATGCTTACATTGCTGTCGTTTTTTACAGTGTTGATTGTTTCAATGATCTTATTCAGTTCTATTACGTTATTGCTGAATTCTTTATGAATAGCAGTTACATTGACCGGAAAATCAATGAATGCGGAACCTTTTTCCGTTCTGATCTTTGATGTTTCAACTTGCGGGGTCAGGAAGGCAAGTTGCGGAACGAATGTAGGCCGTGGATGTAAACGGGCAATGCAGATGAAATCTTCCGCGTCGGGAATGCCACAGCCGCAACTCTTCTCTATTAGCGAGAGGGTAGCCTGATTCATCCATTGCTCGAATGGAACGGATTGCAAATAATGCATCGTCTGCTTATTCCCGTTTTTCCTTTGTAATGCTTGGGCAGACTTTTCTTTTTTACTTGTCTCCCGTAGGAAAACAATATGTTGTTTCCGGCTGTTGATATAAATCGGAGGCAGTTCCAACCGATGTTCCAGAGTATCGCAGACAATAGGAACCAGTACCATTGATTCATTGGACGAGAGATCCCGTGTGATATCTATTGAAATAGAAACCACCAGTTCTTTCCCCGCCTTATACAAACTGGAGGAAGTTGTACGAATAGTTCCTGTCTCTTTCGTTACAACCGTTTGAGCCTGTATCGAAAGGGATAGAATAATCGTAATAATAAAAAAACCTCCTGTTTTCATACTTGTAGTAAACTATATTTTTTCATTTTTATGTGATAATATCACCAAGGGTAGATATAGGAGATTACTCCATATCGTTGTAACTCTTCCAATATTTTTATATCTTTCTTATTCTTGCTCATTCCACCATGTCCCAACCGATAGACTTTCCATGGGGTAGTATGGAATTTGCGTGCTATCCGAAAATAAATCTTTCTTCGTTTTGAAAACCAAACTTTCCATATACTTCTCATACTGTTCTTCTCTTTAAAATAGATAAACTAGGCTTACAGAGGCTTTGCTGGGCCCTATATAATGATACTGTCCTTTATTGCGTAGTCCTGCACATTTCCTGACACAATTATACTGCTTGTAACGGATGAAATCATATCCTACCCCGAGACTCGTTTCTACGTTCCAGTGGTCATTTAGCATCCAGTGGTATCCGCAACTGATACCACCCCCGATGAGCCAGCCCTCGTACCGATATTTCTTGAGGTCAGCGAATATGCCGAAAGGTAGTTTTTTCCCTCCGACGTTGAATTGCGCTCCATTGAGATACCCTCCCCAGAAAAATCCGTTGAACTTTTGACAAGTCCAGTATTTATATTCAGGTTGTATCAACCAGTAACGGTTCACGTACATTTCGCTTCGCTTCCATGGCCGTAAGCTTCCGGCCAACTCGACAGTGCTTTTATTCCCTATCCCATAAGAGACTCCGGCTCCGAAGGCTCCGTCTGTTGCCGGAAGCGCATTGAGCCTGACGGCTACTTTCTGTGAATAGCCGTCAAGACAACCAAATAATATGAGTAGGGTTATGAAATATCTCATTGTGTCTGCCGGTTAAGGACGTTTATTGTTCTCAAAAAAAACATTCAGATTATATGCGGCTTCTTCAGAACCTTCAGCTTTGGCTGCTTTCAATATACGGATACCTTCATACGTGTTTCCGGTCATCAATTCATATACTCCCCGGCAACTTTTATAGGCCAGTCCCTCGTGTAGTGCCATTGAAAGGAATTTGCTTGCCGATTTCGTATCTCCCTGTTCAATGGCGGCGGCAGCGGCATTAAGGTTGGCAACGGGATGTACGGGATACAGCTTGACACTGATATTGATAATCTGATAGAATTTCGTTTTATTGTCCGCGTATGACAATGCTACCGTATATAATTCACGGAGCGATAACATCTGCGGATTGATATCAGCCATAATTTTGGCCTCTTCAAGATTGAAGTTCAGTTCTTTTTGATTGCGGATATCTACGTCGTCCGAAGCCGGAGAAATATATGAACCTTTATACTTCAGTTTTTTATTAACCGGAGTAGGCGAAATGGAGGGCATACTATTGGTGGACATCGTCGTGGCAGATATTTCCTGAGCCGGTATATCGGTTGCCGTTACATTGGGTGGAAGCACTGCATATTGTGGTGCGAGAATTAATGTATCTTTTAGAGTCTGTTCGCTTTCCGGTCTGACAATCGTTCTTCTCAGATAGAGCGCGGCATCATTCATCCACTGCTCTGCCGGTAGTGAGGTTTGATAGGCTATGGTACGCGAATGTTCATCATCAATGCCTGTCACAAGGTATGCTGTATTGCTTTCCTTACTGTTTTTCTTTTTACGTAGTATCTGGTTGCGTACATATAATTTTTGTTTCTGTTTACCGTTCAGTTGTATGGCCGGTAATAATATTTTCCGGTCTTGCCCGGTTAGAATGGGGGTCAGTATGACGGCGTTTTTCGGGTTCATGTCCTCTATTTCTACTGATATGTCCATTGATACGAATAATGAGTCTGCCCGTACTCCGAGGAAGTGGGGCTTGATATCCAGCTTGACGTTTTGGGCCGGAAGCAGATTGCATATCAATAAGCTGAGTAGGATGAATGTTTTCGTTTTCATTTTATGCGTTTATTAGGTTGAATTATTGGATGAAATACACGACTGATATCCCTATTTGTGTAGGCCCCCAATAGTTACAGTTTGATTTTTCTATCAGGGGAGCACCTGCGGGTTGTCCGTATCGTTTATAGTTGAGATGGGCATATCCCAGCGATATTCCTGCTTCCATATTCCATTGCGGGCTAATCATCCATTGATAGCCGTAGGAAATCCCGAATCCTGCCAGATTGCCTTGATAACGGTTGTTGGCAATTTGTCGGTTTTCTATGCCCAGCATTTTCCCGTTTCCGAATCCCCAAGGGAGCATTCCCCCAAAATTGTATAAGGCGTAGTGAACTTGTAAGCCGATAAAACTTCCTGTAAATGCCTCGTTCAGCCATTTGCGGTATTCCGGTTGCACGAGGAAATGCTTCATCTTTTTGTTTCCACTGAAATTCCATGGGTTGTAATTGACAGAAAGGCTGAAAGTGTGTGTATCGTCACAACGGATTTCTCCTCCTAAATTGAGTGAGGTAGTAAGGTCATAAAGCAGATTGCTTTTGATGGCCAAACTTTGTCCGCAGAGGTTTGCGGGCAGGATGCATAAAGCAAAGACAAAAAGGACGACCAGCTTATGTCTTGTGCTTGTCGTAAATCTCCAACTTTTGCCGGCAGATAGCCACAGATATTTATTGATTTTAGGCTTGTGTGTCATAATTTTTTGTTTATGTGTATCTGTTACTTCTTAGGTAACGGAATTCTGATATTAGGACATGAACGTGCAAAGTAAAAATAGGATAAAGACAGCGGTCTTTTATAAATAAAATATACTTAGCTGCTTTCGGATGGAAAATTGTTCGGTGGTCAGCAATAGAAAGTTGGAACATGAAAAGAAGAATGCTTCATGTTCTTGCCTGTTATTTTATTTTTTCAAAGAAAAAACTAAAATAAAGTATGATTCATTTGGATTGTGAGATTCTTTTTATATATCTTTGCGTCGTATTTATTTCCGTTACCTAAGAAGTAATAGATAAGGTAATTTGTTTATATTCAATATATTGTCTCTTGGTGTTTGCTCGTAACGTAGTTCTCTACGTAAAAACAATTCAATTTATTCGCTTCTGTCCGTTTTTCCAGTCCAAAGCCTTTCAGGTAAGTTTGCGTGGTCTTTATTGATTTATGTCCCAATGATTCGCTGATCATTTCGATGGGGATTCCCTGATATTTGGCGCTCGTTGCCCAGGAATGCCGGATGGTGTATGAGGTGACAGGCGATTTGATGTGTAACTCTCTGGAAAGACTCTTCAATTGATTGTTGAATCGTCTGAGAGCCGATTGATATTCTTTATATCCTGCCTCTTCTTTCCGTTTTTTATCTCCTTTCATGATGTCGAACAGGTAGTCCGGACAATCCTCTCCGGAAGATTCATTATTGCGCAATCTGTTGATTGCCTTCTTGGCAGCCTCCAGTATTTCGACGCTCATGGGAGTACCGGTCTTTATACGGTTATATCTCAGTACTCCGTGTACCAATGCCGATTTTTCCAGATGTGCGAAGTCGGCAAACGGCATACCGCAGAGCTGAAACATCAGTCGTGCTATCGCTTGTGTGCGACGCAGATGGCTGGACTTGGGGACTTTGTAGAGCAACATATGCAGTTCGTTGATGGGCAGTGCCTTCTTCTGCCGGACATCTACTCCGGTGAATACGTCACGAAACAGTCGGGGGATGAAACGGGCCGTACCCGCTTCGACACCGCGGTTGTAGATACTGCGCAGCATACGCATATAAGTCGATACGGTGTTCGGTTTCAATCCGCAGTCATAAAGATATTGCCCGTACCGTCGCAGACTATCGCGGTTGATTTGTCCGAATGTGACTTCGGGAGTATCACAAAACTTTGCAAATGACAGAATTGCATTTTTGTATACATGTGCCGTCGAGTAACGACCCTCTTCTTGTAGACTCCGGATGTATGCTTTTGCGCATCCGGTAAAGCTGTTTTTATTACTTTTTCTTTTCATACTCTTGTCTATATTTACTTGTTCTTCAGGGAGTATAACAAAAATAGCAAT
>ERZ1107006.2924-NODE-2924-length-11758-cov-5.719901_pt1 | contig 11758 bp, 12 predicted proteins | sample MGYA00403696_ERZ1107006 | MGnify/ENA primary metagenome ERZ1107006 (study PRJEB35170, sample SAMEA104062441) | human gut metagenome | biome: human gut; feature: human-associated habitat; material: faeces | place: Denmark | collected 2012-08-13 ...
CCGCTGACCTCTTGCATGCCATGCAAGCGCTCTCCCAGCTGAGCTAATCCCCCATGCTGGCTTGTCGTTCGGCGTTGTGCTCCTGACGACGTGTGTAATTATACCAGCCCAAAGGGAGATTGTCAACAGGTTTTTGAAATTTTTGCAACAAAATTCCCCTGCTGGTTTTTTGGCCCGGCAGGGGAACAGAGGATGTACGAAAATACGCTTTTTTTAGGCCTTTGCGCTCTGGCGGTCAAAGATCTGGGGTGCCACACGGCACAACAGCACAGCAGCCACCATGGTCAGCAGGGTCTCCGGCAGCATATAGCTGCCGTTGTAGGTCAGGCTGTAGGTCCAGGCGGGCAGACCGTCCGTCAGGTTGCCCCAGATGAGCACGCCGGACAGGAAGCTGCACAGGAACCGCAGGAAGCCAGCCATGAAAGTGCCCACGGCCACGCCGACAACACGGTTCTGGAAGGGGCGGGCAAAGAACTCTGCCAGGCCGAGCGCCATGAAGGCGAGGATGTAATCCAGCAGGACTTCGCCGGCATAAGCAAGGAAAGTCGGGGTGGGCGGTGCCCAGAGACCGCCGCCCAGCAGGATCTGCAGGCAGCCGTTGACAAATCCGGTGAACAGGCCCCACTTGACCCCGTGACGGAAGGAGACCAGCACGAAGGGCAGCATGCTCAGCAGGGTAATGCTGCCGCCGTTGGGCAGGGTGAAGAACTTGATGTTGGACAGCACGGTTCCGATGGCGATCATCAGGGCGCACTCCACCAGAGTTCTTGTTTTGGTGTAGGTTTTGGACATGGAGAGATTCCTCTTCTCTTTATAAATAGTACACAAAAACAAAATGCGCCCACTTTTGCAAGCAGGCGCAAGGGTGTTTGAGAAAGAACGGACAGCTCCGCAAACTCCCTACGCCGGCATTGCCCGGATCAGGTAAAGGGTACTCCGCTCAGTGCGGATCTCAGCCTTACGGCGCCCCTGTTTTTATGTCCGCGTCCAGTATAGCGCAGCTGGGCGGCAAAAGTCAACCCTTGCCGACATAATTGCCCGGCCCGGCGCATAGGCTGTAGCAGCACGATACAGGGGGCGTGGGGGTATGAGAGCAGATCCGGAACAGCGGGCGGTACAGCTGGCAGAATACATCGTGGAGCAGGGGGCCACCGTGCGCGCTGCGGCTGCAGCGTTTGGGTGCAGCAAGTCCACCGTGCACAAGGACGTTTCGGTGCGGCTGGTCCGGGTCAGCCCGGGGCTGTCGGCACAGGTGCGGGCAGTATTGGCACGCAACAAAGCCGAGCGGCATCTGCGCGGCGGGGCTGCCACCCGCCGAAAATACCGTAAATAGAAGCGCAGCGCCCCTGCACGCCGCCGGATGGACGGAGCAGGGGCGCTGCTGTGTTCAGTGCCCGGCCCGGAACTGATTCAAGGCGCCTTTTTCCAGCCGGGACACCTGCGCCTGACTGATGCCGATCTCCTGCGCCACCTCCATCTGGGTCTTGCCCCGGAGATAGCGCAGCTCCATGATCCGCTTTTCGCGCGGGGTCAGCCCGGCCACGGTCTGCCGGAACTGCAGCCCGCTGATCCAGCTGTCCTCGCCATCCGGGTCGCGCACCTGGTCGATGAGGTACATGGCATCGCCGCCGTCGGTATACACCGGCTCTTCCAGGCTCACCGGCTCTACCACCGATTCCAGTGCCGCGGTCACCTCCCGGCGGGACAGGCCTGCCTCCCCGGCGATCTCGTCCATGGTGGGTTCCCGGCCCAGTTGCTTCTCCAGCGTTTCGCGGGCCTGCATGGCCCGGTAGGCGGTATCGCGCAGGCTGCGGCTTACCCGCAGGGCATTGTTGTCCCGCAAAAAGCGCCGGATCTCGCCGATGATCATGGGCACGCCGTAGGTGGAAAACCGCACCGGCTGGGCAGGGTCAAAGTTGTCGATGGCTTTGATGAGCCCGATGCACCCCACCTGAAACAGGTCGTCGAGGTTTTCGCCCCGCTGGGCAAAGCGCTGCACCACGCTCAGCACCAGCCGCAGGTTGCCCTCCACCATGCGTTCCCGTGCTCCTGCATCCCCGGCGTGGGCCTGCAGGAGCAGCTGCCGCTTTTCGCTTTCGGACAAAACAGGAAGCTGCGCCGTGTTTACGCCGCACAGTTCCACCTTATTGTACATCCAAACGCCCCCGGTCTGTTTTGAAGTTCACCGGGAGTATGGCCGCAGGGGCAAACCACTATGCGTGGAAAAAATTACACGCCCACCCGGCAGCCGGATGAGCGTGCAAAAAAGCTGCAATTGCAATTGGCCCATAATTATGGTATGCTTTAAACGCAGCCGCAAGGCTGCCACGAGGCGCTGCGTCCCACAAATGCAGGCGGCTGAGCTCCTTACCGGCACCTGAGTGCCCGGTGGAGCGAATTTTTCTTGAAATCTCGGCCTCCCCCGGACGCCCAAGGGCGGAAAGGGGGGATGCACCATGACGTTTGAACAGGTCGTAATGCTGCTTTCGCTGCTTGGCGGAGCAATCTACGTTACATTTCAGATCACATGGACTGTCTCGCACAGGGATGATAAAAAGAAAAAATGACCGCCTTCAAGTCTCCACACCTGAACGGTCATCTTTTCTGATCACTATATGGTAAGGAGCTAGTCGTTTGTATGGGCCAGCGCCTTCTGTATTTTCAGTATAGACGATTCCACGCGGTTTGTCAAGGACAAGGCCGCGCTTTTTTATTGCCCTTCCAGTTGGAGCTTCAGGGTCTGGATGATGCGCTTTTCAAGGCGGGAGATGTAACTCTGGCTGATGCCCAGGGCGTCGGCGGCTTCCTTCTGGGTGCGTTCCACGCCGTCGGTCAGGCCGAAGCGCAGCTCCATGATCCGGCGCTCCCGGGCCGAAAGGCTGCTCACGGCGCGGCGCAGACCGGCGCGCTCGGCGTCCTGCTCCAGCTGCTGGCCCACCATATTCTCGTCGCTGCCGAGGATGTCCGACAGCAGCAGCTCGTTGCCGTCGCCGTCCACATTCAGCGGCTCGTCAAGGCTGGCCTCCTGACGGCGGTTGGAGGTCTTGCGCAGGTACATCAGGATCTCGTTGCCGATGCAGCGGCTGGCGTAGGTGGCCAGCTTGATGCTGCGTTCCGGCGTGAAGGTGTTCACGGCCTTGATCAGCCCGATGGTGCCGATGCTGATCAGGTCCTCGGCGGGCACACCGCTGTTCTCATACTTTTTGGCAAGGTACACCACCAGCCGCAGATTGTGCAGGATGAGCGCATCGCGGGCGGCTGCCTCTCCGGCGGCCATGCGGGCCAGCAGGGCTTTTTCTTCGGCGGGGGAGAGGGGAGAGGGCAGGCTGGCGGTGCCGGCCAGATACTGCACGCCGCCGCAAAACCGCAGCCGCGCACACAGGCGGTGCCAGAGCTGCCGCAAAAACTGGAACATGAGCAGTCCTCCCTATAATAAGTATTATAAGAGCAGCTGTGCCGCATCCTCGCCGTACAGCAGCTCCCATGCAGGGTCCGGCGGCGTGGGGCAGCAGAACGCCGCCAGCAGCCCGCCTGCGCGGTCTTTGCCCAACTGCAGGGCAGCGGGCAGGGCAGGCAGCATGCTCTGGCCGTGGATGCTGCGGCAGGGCACCAGATGCACCCCCAGCTCCGGCGGGGGCGGGGCTGTGCTGTGGGCAAACCAGCCATCGAGATACTGCCGGGCTGCCTGCGGCAGGCGGTGCCGCACCGCCGGGTACTGCACCAGCACCACGGCCTTGCCGCTCAACGGCTCTTGCAGGGCAAAGCCGGTGTCGTGGAAGGCCTGTACCGGCAGCTGCACCCCGGCCACCTCCAGCGTGGCGGGCACGCTGGGCGCGCCGCTGCGGCCAAAGCAGTACAGCAGGGCCCGCAGTACGGCATACACCCCCGCACAGCTGGCCAGCAGCCGCCCCGGTGACAGCGGCAGGCTGACACTCAGATTGCGGCTCTGCACGCCGGGCAGCACCACCGCTCCGCACAAAAGCAGGTTCAGCAGCGCATACCACGCACACAACCGGGCAAAACGCCCCCGCCCGGGCAGGCCGTAGGCGGCGGCCACCACCGCGCAACCTGTGAAAATTTTATAACCAACTGCCACGGCTCCCGGCAGCTCCGGGGCCAGCAGTACCAGTGCCGACACTGCCGCCAGCGCCGCCCCGGTGCACAGCCGCACCCCGGTGCACACGGTGGCGCACAGCAGACCGGCTGCGGTGAGAAACAGCGCAGCAAGGACAAAATTGGTCAGCAGAAGCTCGTCGAGGTAGATCACGCTTTTCAACGGCAGGCCCCCCTTGCAGCCAGTGTACCGCCCGGCGGCGGCAAAGCTTGTCGGAACCGGAAAACCGCCTGCGGACTGTACAAAAGCAATACTTTTATAGACCTTGTTTCACATTTTTTACACTTTTTGCAAAAAGGTACTTGAACATTTCTGGAAAGTGTGGTATATTATTGCCATCCTAGTAAGGATTGGTGAGCACACGAAAGTGAGCTCGCAAAATATCTTTCTACATTTTGAAGGGAGTAATTCATTATGATGATGCCTGCAAACTTTTCCGCAATCTCTGAGAACGAGATGACCTACGTCAACGGTGGCGCTAGCCTGGCTGACATCCTGGCCCCCGAGCTGAAGGTCGAGAACTGGCAGAAGTTCAACACCAACATGGTTACCATCATCGGTAACAGCTTCATGAGCAAGTACATCGGCAACACTGTCGGCGTTCTGTTCAACGGCGCTTACAAGCCCGGCAACCTGGGCAACGCATGGCTCACCGACGTCAAGGGTGCTTACGGCACCGGCTCCGCTGCTGGCTTCGGCAAGCATGATGGTGAGCTGACCGCTGGCGACAAGTTCCTGAACGGTGCTAACGGCGTTCTGAACGCTGGCCTGCGTATGGTCGGTTCCGCTGCTGCTATCTACAACCTGGCTACCGGCAACGCCAAGAACGCTCTGCCCAGCCTCTTTGACTTCGAGAAGAAGGAGACCGTCTTCCCTAAATAAGACTGTCTGATCCTGGCTTTCCGGGGGCCTGAGCAACTGCACCGGTTTCCCCGCCGCACATGCTCCGGATGCAGACAGGTGCGCACCTGTTTGCCGAAAAAAGTACCTTGCGGTTGCGCAGCCGCAAGGTACCCGGCAGTACGGCAGCTGGCAGAACGCCGTGCGGTATCTTACCCCACAAAAAACGATATGCAGTGTGTTTCCGGCCCCGCTGCAAAGCGCCGGACCGGTGACAATGCCTCGTTATGGTGTGCCCGGAGGCGTCCTGCCTCCGGGCACATTCTATTTTTCGCATCACCCATTACTGCTACAGTAATAGGTGATCAGAAGCAGAGAAGGTGTGCTCTGCCCTTTCTCTGCCTGTGATTGCCTATTACGGCCTCCCCTTTGCGGAGGAAATTCAACGATAGGACAAAGAGGTATTTCAACATGAACGAGATCAAAGTTGCTGAAAACAAGACCCTCAAACTGACCAATGTCGTGGCACGCCGCATCGCCCCCGAAGAACTGGGCAACATGATGGTGGCGCTGACCCAGCTGCAGAACTTTATCAAGAGCCACAACGCACAGCCCATCGGCCCTCTGGTGCAGGCCCTCAAGATCGGCCCGGCCCCGGAGCATGCCCCGGAGCTGTACCTGATGCAGCAGGCCACCCAGCTGATTACCCAGACCGAGCCCGGCTACGAAGTGGACGCCGTGCTGCGGGTGAAGAACTGCCTGTACGCTCATTATACCGGCCCCATGGCCTACAGCCAGTTGGCAAGCTCCAAGCTGCAGATCCTCGCCTTTGAAAAAGACCTCAAGCTCACCGGTGACAACTACACCATTTTTGTCAGCCAGGACGATGATGACGCCGTGGTTGACGTGTTTATGGAGACCAAGTAACTATGACAACGACCATCCAGAACCTCGATGATCTGCAGGACCGCCGCATTATGATGGACCGGGACGTACCGCCCTACGGCTACGCCTTCGTCATTCTGGTGGGCCTGTTCATGATCTTTCTGCTGGTGTGGAGCACCCGCACCAACCGCATCTACGTCAGCCAGAACTCCGGCACGGTGCAGGCCAGCAACAAGACCTACATCATGTCCAGCTATTCCGGCACCCTCACCGAGCTGTACATCTCCGAGGGCAGCTATGTGAACGAGGGCGACCTCGTGGCCCACATCAAGAGCACTGACCTGGACATGCAGCAGGACAACCTGGAAAGCCAGCTCAAGATCTACCAGACCCAGGTGGACCAGTACAATAAGCTGCTGCAGTGCATCCAGGACGACACGAACTACTTCAGTGAGACCAGTGTCGAGGATCAGCCCTACTACTACCAGTACGAGACCTACAAGAGCCAGGTGGAGCAAAAGACCTTTGACGCTTCGGCTTATCAGGCGGCCGGTTACACCGACGCCCAGATCAAGACCATGATGGAGCAGAACCAGAGCGAGATCCAGGCCCTGTATTACTCCACCATGCAGTCCATCTCCCAGAGCATCACCAGCGCCCAGAGCAACGTGGACAACGTGCAGGCGCAGATCGACGCCCTGAACACCGGTGCCAACGACTACTATCTGTATGCCCCCACCTCCGGCGTGATCCACATGGACAGCCCCTACAAGGAGGGCATGGTGTTGAGCGCAGGCTCCCCGCTGGCCACCGTTGCCAGCGAGAACGATGACCTGGAGATCGTGGCCATGGTCACCGTGAACGACCGCCCGCTGCTGCATGTGGGCGACCCGTGCAAGATCGCCATCACCGGCTTGTCGGAGTATTCCTACGGCACCCTGACCGGTACCGTGACCGCCATCGACAGCGACGTGACCACCAGCACCAACGCTTCGTACTACAAGATGACCATCAAGCCGGACAGCACCTATGTGGTGAGCCGCAGCGGCGACAAGGTCGATCTTTCCAACGGCATGAGCGTGACCGCCCGCGTGGAATACGATCAGGTCACCTACTTTGAATATGCAATGGAGGCTCTGGGTGTGCTGTTCCGCTGATGCGGGCACCGTTTCCGGCGCTGAATTTCGCTCCATTTATAACACCCAGAGAGGTACACGAACCATGAAATCAACCGCAAAGACCCTGGCCCTTGGCGCGGCACTGCTCTGCCTGCTGGCCGGCGGCATGGCCCTGCCGGCATCGGCTGCCGTGCCCCTGACCGGCACCGCCGTGTCGCTGCCCTGGAACAGCGACAACAGCGTGCCTGCCGAGAGCATTGAGGCCGGCACCTATTCTTCCAACATGCTGTTGGGCGAGACCCAGCAGCTGTCGCCCACGGTGCGCCCCCGCAACAGCACCGACTCCGTCATCTACCTCACCGATGACAGCAGCGTGCTTACCGTGAGCAACAGCGGCGTGGTGCAGGCTGTGGGCGTGGGCACCGCCACCGTGACGGCCGCCGCAGGCAACCAGATCTGTGCTTACACCATTTCGGTTTCCATGGACTCCACCATGATCGTCACCGAGATGGATCTGGCGCTGTCCTCCAACACCATCTATGTGGGCAACTCGGTGTCGGCATCGCTGCAGGTGCGGCCCTCGTCCGCCTCGCAGTACGCCACCATCTCCCTGACTTCTTCCAATGAGAAGGTGGCCACCGTCAACAGCTTCGGCCGCGTGACCGGCGTGAGCCCCGGCACCGCCACCATCACCGCCGCCTGCGGCTCGGTCACCGCCAGCACCACCGTTACCGTGCTGGCCATCCCCACCGAGGCGACCACCGGCGGCACGGTCAGTTCCGGCACCACCTCCACCAACAGCGGTCAGGTCATTACGGTAACCCCCTCCTATGTGGTGCTCAAGCCGGGTGCCACCCGCACCCTGTCGGCCAAGGCCGCCCCGGCTTCGGCCTCCCAGAGCTTCACCTACAAGTCCGGCAACAGCAGTGTGGCCACCGTGAGCCCCAGCGGCGTGATCACCGCCGTGGGCACCGGCTCCACCTCCATTACGGTTTCCAACGGCAAAGCCACGGCGCTGGTCACCGTCATCGTGAACCGCTCTGCTTCCGCTTCCTCGGGCAGCGACAGCAGCAACGGCGATGACGCTGCCAACGGCGACGATGACAAGATCACGCTGGACCCCACCGTGCAGACCATTCAGGACAGCACCGACCATGAGGTCGTTTTTGCTCAGTCGGAAGTCCCGGTGATCACCGGCGACATCCTCAACTCTCTGCGCACCACCGGCAAGACCCTGTGCGTGGTGGGCGACGGCTACACCCTGCAGGTGTCCGGCAAGGACGTGCGCAACACCACCGGCGAGCTGAACACCTCGCTGGAACTGCAGCAGGTGGAGCAGGGCTTGGAGTTCGTGGTGAACGACGGCAAGACGGTCCCCTGCTCGGCCCGCATTGATCTGGACAAGAGCGATTACTCCCGTCTGTACCTCTACAACGAGACCACCGGAAAGTGGCAGTACCTGAACAGCTACAAAGACGGCGCGATCACGCTGGACACCGCCGGTCGTTATCTGCTGACCAACGAAAATCTCCGCTTCGCCAACATCAACTGGACCTTCTTCATCGCTGGCGGCGCGGTGCTGGTGGTCATTGCGGTGGCCTACATCGCGTTCAAGAAGCGTTACTGGTTCTGGTAAGCCGCTCTTCCTCATCTGAAACAAAGATACAGCGAGGCCCCTCTGAAACGCTCAGAGGGGCCTCGCTTTTGTTGTAATTATATTCTGGTTGCCGTACTGTCAAAAGGCTCCACCCTGAGGGAGTTCCCGTAATTCCCGTAAGCAGCAGTTTATTCCACGGTCACGCTCTTGGCGAGGTTGCGGGGTTTATCCACGTCGCAGCCGCGCAGCACCGCCATGTAGTAGGCGAACAGCTGCAGCGGCACGATCAGCTGCAGGGGCATCAGGATGTCCTCATATTCGTCCAACCGGATCACGGCATCGGCCACGCCCTCCGGCACCACGGCATCCTTTGTGGTGAACAGCAGCACCCGTGCACCGCGGCTGCGGGTCTCCTTGGCGTTGGAGATGGTCTTTTCGTACACCTGTTTCTGGGTGGCCAGCGCGATCACCGGCACACCGTCGGTGATCAGGCTGATGGTTCCATGCTTCAGCTCACCGGCGGCGTAGGCGTCCGAGTGCACATAGCTGATCTCCTTCAGCTTCAGGCTGCCCTCCAGCGAGAGGGCGTAGTCGAACCCGCGCCCGATGAAGAAGCAGCTCTGGGTATTCACATAGCGGCTGGCGAGGTACTTGATCTGTTCGCAGTCTGCCAGGCGGGGCTTGATGACCTCCGGGGCACGCAGCAGCTCGGCGGTGTAGCGGCGGGTATCGGCCTCGCTCAGCTCCCCGCGCGCATAGGCCAGACGCAGTGCAAAGAGGTACAGCACGCACATCTGCACCATATAGGCCTTGGTGGACGCCACAGCGATCTCCGGCCCGGCATAGGTGTACATGACGTAATCTGCCGCCCGGGCAATGGAGCTGCCCACCACATTCACGATGGCCAGCACCGGCACGCCCCGGCTCTTGGCCAGCTTGAGCGCTGCCAGCGTGTCGCTGGTCTCGCCGGACTGGCTGATAATGATGACCAGATCGTTGGGCCGCAGGATGGGGTCGCGGTAGCGGAACTCGCTGGCAATGTCCACCTCGGCGGGCACCCGGGCCAGCGCTTCAATGGCAGTCTTGCCCACCATGCCCGCGTGCATGGCCGTGCCGCAGGCCACCAGATGCACCGTGCCGATGTTCCGCAGCACCTCATCCGTCAGCTCCGGGATGCGCAGCACCGGCAGGCCGTCCTCCACACGGGGGCTGACCGTGGCCGTGATGGCTGCGGGCTGCTCGTTGATTTCCTTGAGCATGAAGTGCGGGTAGCCGCCCTTCTCGGCCGCTTCCATATCCCAGTCGGCGGTCAGCACTTCGCGCTCCACCGGCTCGCCGAACTCATTGTAGAACCGGATGCCTTCTGCGGTGCAGACAGCCATGTCGCCTTCTTCCAGCACGCTGTACTTGCGGGTGTACTTGAGCAGGGCCGGAATATCCGAAGCCACAAAGTTCTCGCCCTCGCCCCAGCCCACGATCAGCGGGCTCTCGCGCTTGACGGCGAATACGGTGTCCGGGTAGTCCCGGAACAGCACGGCCAGCGCATAGCTGCCGCGCACCTTTGCAAGGGCCTGCTGCAGCGCACGCAGCGGGTCGCCGGTGTAGCAGCTGTCGATCAGCTTCACCAGCACTTCGGTGTCGGTCTCGCTCTGGAAGGTGTAGCCTTTTGCGATCAGGCGCTCCTTGAGCAGGCCATAATTTTCAATGATGCCGTTGTGAACGATGCTCACGCGGGGCGTGGAATGCGGGTGGCTGTTCACATCGCTGGGTTCGCCATGGGTGGCCCAGCGGGTGTGGCCGATGCCGCAAAAGCTCTGGGCCAGCTGCTGTGCTGCCAAGCGCTCCCGCAGGGCGGTCAGGCGGCCTTTCGCCTTCACCACTCGGATGCCGCCGTCCAGCGCAAGCGCCACACCGGCGGAGTCATAGCCGCGATATTCCAGTTTTTCCAGGCCATCCAGCAGCACATCCTGTGCGCTGCGCTTCCCGACATAACCAACAATGCCGCACATACAAAACACCTCCATACCGGCCGTGCCCCGCGCCAAAACGCGCAGTGCCCCACGGCCAGCTTCTTGTCATTAGTTTATGTTCTTGTATGGCTTTCTTTGAAGGGATCTGTTGCGGTATCGCTGCCGTTTTTTGCCCTTCTCTGCGGCTGGTCTAGCCCTCAGCCGGAGAAACATCCGCCGAATCTTTCGATGATTCCTCTCCTCGTCACCCTCGCGGCTGTCACCCGCGTGGCCCGGCGCTTTGCGTCACCCGTATTGTCCACATTCCACCTTTCGAGGCCTTATTATAGCACAAAGGCTGGCTCAATGCCAGCCCAATGTTTTATGAAGCTTCGGCTGCCAGACCAGTTTGTACATCAGCAGCATGTTGTGCAGCGCCCGGTCGTAGAGCAGAAAGGCCACGTTGCCCATGGCCAGCGTGGCCAGCGCAGCGGCTGTGGCCGTGGCCCGCAGCTCCTGCGAGATGCTGCCCGCAGGCACCAGCAAAAACACCAGCCCGTACATAGCCAGCACCGCGCCGTTGCACAGCGCCAGCTTTGCCAGCCCCCGCAGCGCGGCCGGGCGGATGCGCTCGAACCACGGCTTTGCCAGCGGGTAATACCCCAGCAGGAACACGAAGATGAGCGCTACCTCCTTATCCGGCACAAAGAGCACCGCCAGCAGGCTCACCGCCGCATAGGCCGTGAGGGCCATGGTACGGCCGCACTCCACGCAGACCGTGGCAATGAGAAAGCCCGCAACGGCGGGCGCGATGAACATGGCAATGGGGATCACAGCGCCCAGCAGCATCAGCGCGACGCACAGCGCCGCCACGATGCCGCAGTAGGCCATGGCCCAGCTTTTTCGTTGTTGCTTTTTCATGGGATCTCCCAGTTTTCCTGCTCGGCACCGGCTTCCAGCGGGTCCACCGCGTGGTGCAGGCCCAGCAGCATGATGTTATCCAGCAGACTGCGGTTGAGCTTGATGTCCAGCATGCTGTACACCCGCATCAGGTCGTTGGCGGCTGCCAGCGCCTGGCGGCGGGCGTTCTCCACGGCGGCGGTCTGGCCCTTCAGGTCGTTGACCACGAACACGTTGTAGCGGCCGCTGCGCTTATCCTTCTCAAACCGCTCGGCCTTGTCCAGCAGATAAAAGATACGTCCGATGCTGCTGCCGATGTAGCGCATGCTCTTGCGCTGGCTGGGGTCGTCGGTGG
>ERZ1107006.2935-NODE-2935-length-11721-cov-12.925424_pt1 | contig 11721 bp, 5 predicted proteins | sample MGYA00403696_ERZ1107006 | MGnify/ENA primary metagenome ERZ1107006 (study PRJEB35170, sample SAMEA104062441) | human gut metagenome | biome: human gut; feature: human-associated habitat; material: faeces | place: Denmark | collected 2012-08-13 ...
CAAGGAGAGCGTGGATAGAAATTTCGACGCAATGCAAATTGTAGTTGTCGTAGTGGTCGCTCTCCGCAAGGAGAGCGTGGATAGAAATTTCGACGCAATGCAAATTGTAGTTGTCGTAGTGGTCGCTCTCCGCAAGGAGAGCGTGGATAGAAATTTCGACGCAATGCAAATTGTAGTTGTCGTAGTGAGTCGCTCTCCGCAAGGAGAGCGTGGATAGAAATCAGGCAGCGGACATATCAGTTAAACGAGAAGCAAGCGTCGCTCTCCGCAAGGAGAGCGTGGATAGAAATTTATATCTGTCCTCGTTTGCCTTGGTTTTTCTTTGGTCGCTCTCCGCAAGGAGAGCGTGGATAGAAATATCACGCGCGGCCAACTGCCAACACCGGAGCCACCGTCGCTCTCCGCAAGGAGAGCGTGGATAGAAATTCACGCGCGGCCAACTGCCAACACCGGAGCCACGTCGCTCTCCGCAAGGAGAGCGTGGATAGAAATACTAGTTTCAGCCCGGCAAGTCTGTTTGATTTGCTGGGGTCGCTCTCCGCAAGGAGAGCGTGGATAGAAATATGGTGGTTGCGTTGTTGGCAGTTGGCCGCGCGGGTCGCTCTCCGCAAGGAGAGCGTGGATAGAAATTTTGTTGGTCTATCTTGCATTGATTCGGTATCTCGTCGCTCTCCGCAAGGAGAGCGTGGATAGAAATAGACATCCCCCCCAACTTGGACGCTGACCACGCACGTCGCTCTCCGCAAGGAGAGCGTGGATAGAAATAGCTTGTGAAATGAGGTGTTTTTTGTGTCTACGGTCGCTCTCCGCAAGGAGAGCGTGGATAGAAATTGAGGATTTCGAAGCAATGCAGGGGAATTCCTAGTCGCTCTCCGCAAGGAGAGCGTGGATAGAAATTCCAAAAATCCGATGATAAGTGTTAATGAGATACCGTCGCTCTCCGCAAGGAGAGCGTGGATAGAAATAAAAAATCGAAAATGGAGAAGCAAAAACCGAAAACGTCGCTCTCCGCAAGGAGAGCGTGGATAGAAATTTCGACGCAGTGCAAGTTATAATTATCATAGTGAGTCGCTCTCCGCAAGGAGAGCGTGGATAGAAATTCGTTTGTCTTGGTTTTTCTTTGTTGTGTCGGAGTCGCTCTCCGCAAGGAGAGCGTGGATAGAAATATCGGACCGTTAATATTCAGCGTCCAACCGCGAAGTCGCTCTCCGCAAGGAGAGCGTGGATAGAAATAACCTCTGAAAGACTTTTCATTCCTTCCCATTGAATAGTCGCTCTCCGCAAGGAGAGCGTGGATAGAAATTGTAACATCAATATTCATAGTGTTACCTCCTCCAAGTCGCTCTCCGCAAGGAGAGCGTGGATAGAAATGTTAACTGATGATGTGTCAACTGGTGGCAGGATTAAGTCGCTCTCCGCAAGGAGAGCGTGGATAGAAATACAAACTGAACATCAATAGGACGGCCATAACGATTGTCGCTCTCCGCAAGGAGAGCGTGGATAGAAATATCAAAATTATGAGTGTTTCGAGTGGATTAAGCACGTCGCTCTCCGCAAGGAGAGCGTGGATAGAAATCACGTTAGAGGTTACTCGTAATTCTGATACCGGTAGTCGCTCTCCGCAAGGAGAGCGTGGATAGAAATAACACCGAGTGGGCGAATATCAGGGCGTACATTACGGTCGCTCTCCGCAAGGAGAGCGTGGATAGAAATCGGTATGCTGGACAACTGGAAGGACGCACAGAATGGTCGCTCTCCGCAAGGAGAGCGTGGATAGAAATAACCGGCTCTTTGCCCGGTGGACATTGGCCTTGAAGTCGCTCTCCGCAAGGAGAGCGTGGATAGAAATTACTGACAATAAGATCAGTGTAAAGGTGAAAGTGAGGTCGCTCTCCGCAAGGAGAGCGTGGATAGAAATCATACAACCGCAGCACGGGGGAGTATCACCCACAGTCGCTCTCCGCAAGGAGAGCGTGGATAGAAATTGCCGCGTGCGGCTCTGCCCCGTCTGCCAATGGCGTCGCTCTCCGCAAGGAGAGCGTGGATAGAAATACGTCAATATTTGCGGCTTAAAAATCGCAAAAAAAGTCGCTCTCCGCAAGGAGAGCGTGGATAGAAATGGCCTGCGCGCGGGGTTGCCGCTGGCACAGCCTGGTCGCTCTCCGCAAGGAGAGCGTGGATAGAAATGTGGCGCCGAAACCATAGCGTATCGGCACAATGCCGGTCGCTCTCCGCAAGGAGAGCGTGGATAGAAATCTGAAATGTCCGCCCCGGACAAAATTGTCCGGCCGTCGCTCTCCGCAAGGAGAGCGTGGATAGAAATTGCCGTGATAGGCTCGCCACAAGCGATCTGGCCGACGGTCGCTCTCCGCAAGGAGAGCGTGGATAGAAATAGGTCATTGCCGCCTGCATCCAGGGTCGCATGGTTGTCGCTCTCCGCAAGGAGAGCGTGGATAGAAATACATGATCCCACACGTTTTTTACATTGGCAAAAAACGTCGCTCTCCGCAAGGAGAGCGTGGATAGAAATTCCGCTGACCAAATCCAAATAGAACGCATCACCTGTCGCTCTCCGCAAGGAGAGCGTGGATAGAAATATCCACTCAATGGTTTCCTCATATGTCATGGGTCGTCGCTCTCCGCAAGGAGAGCGTGGATAGAAATGTTGATCAGGTAGCTTTCCAGGGCATCCATGCTCAGTCGCTCTCCGCAAGGAGAGCGTGGATAGAAATCACGATCTGCGCAGCATAACTGCCAACGTTGGCAAGTCGCTCTCCGCAAGGAGAGCGTGGATAGAAATTCAACTATCTGTGAGGGAGTAACATGGAGATAAGCGTCGCTCTCCGCAAGGAGAGCGTGGATAGAAATGCTTGCATTGCTGGCCGCCGTGTCGGCCCCGGTCTGTCGCTCTCCGCAAGGAGAGCGTGGATAGAAATTCAGGGGGGGGATTGGGTTGCCGTCCGTGTCGAAGTCGCTCTCCGCAAGGAGAGCGTGGATAGAAATTTAAGACTGGTTTTTGCGCGGTAATAATCTATTGGTCGCTCTCCGCAAGGAGAGCGTGGATAGAAATTACTGGGGCGACCGCGCACCGGACTGCTGTTGTAGTCGCTCTCCGCAAGGAGAGCGTGGATAGAAATTCAAGGCTCAATCCGTATTACTGACCGTAACAAGTCGCTCTCCGCAAGGAGAGCGTGGATAGAAATGTTGCTGCTGTCGTTGTCATTTTGACCGCTGGTAGTCGCTCTCCGCAAGGAGAGCGTGGATAGAAATCGCTAATCTCGTTAGGGTCTATATTGAGATAGTCGTCGCTCTCCGCAAGGAGAGCGTGGATAGAAATCATCTCTGCCGTCTCCATCAACAGGTTGTTGATGTAGTCGCTCTCCGCAAGGAGAGCGTGGATAGAAATTACTTCCCAGGTTCCCACCTGGTTGGGGATTCCCAGGTCGCTCTCCGCAAGGAGAGCGTGGATAGAAATTGTTTGCCGTGCCATAGCCACCGACCCAATATTCGTCGCTCTCCGCAAGGAGAGCGTGGATAGAAATAAGATCATGTACCAGGGTGCTGCCCAGGTCCGTGATGTCGCTCTCCGCAAGGAGAGCGTGGATAGAAATCACTTCGGTGGCCGCTTTTTTGACTGCGCCGGTGGGTCGCTCTCCGCAAGGAGAGCGTGGATAGAAATAAACCTCGGGATACCGCTAATAGTCAAGGGTTTGCGTCGCTCTCCGCAAGGAGAGCGTGGATAGAAATAGCGCTTTTTCGCTCGCTACCTGTTGCAAAAGGCGTCGCTCTCCGCAAGGAGAGCGTGGATAGAAATCAGTGCTAGACCGCAAAATCACAAGAACTAAAAAGGTCGCTCTCCGCAAGGAGAGCGTGGATAGAAATCAAAGTGCAAGAATGGTTTGAGAAATTTATTAAAAGTCGCTCTCCGCAAGGAGAGCGTGGATAGAAATAGGCTGTAGGCTCCGCTGACCGTCTGCGCCAGGTCGTCGCTCTCCGCAAGGAGAGCGTGGATAGAAATGGTAATATCGTCCGTGCCATCCATTTTGAGATCCGTCGCTCTCCGCAAGGAGAGCGTGGATAGAAATGATTAATTGCTTTTTTGCATCAAGTTTATAATAAGTCGCTCTCCGCAAGGAGAGCGTGGATAGAAATACCGCGGCTGCAAAAATCATCCGGCGTGTTGCGGGTCGCTCTCCGCAAGGAGAGCGTGGATAGAAATTGATTCCAAGTCGAATGAGCTTCAGAACGCAGTTGGTCGCTCTCCGCAAGGAGAGCGTGGATAGAAATTCCAGGATCAGCTCAGATGTGGCATACGGAATTTTGTCGCTCTCCGCAAGGAGAGCGTGGATAGAAATGACGTGATCGTGGACGAAACGGCAGCCGCCGCCCCGTCGCTCTCCGCAAGGAGAGCATAAAATGTTTCTCTTTCTGACTGTTCAGGGTGGTTTTGTTCATGCGGATATCCGCTTTAATTTTAAAAATTGCTATAGTAAAAAACTCTCGCATAAAATAATATAAAAATATTATATTATCTACTTGACAAGGTACCCCGGCGGGGTATATAGTGAATATACCCCGCCGGGGTACCTTGCATGTGATGGGAGGGTAACATAATGCAGGAAAACGAAAAGAAGGAACCGTGTTGCTGCTGTGCACACAAAACAAAGCATCGCAGTGAAGAAGAGTATAAAAGCCTGGTCCACAGACTGAACCGGATCGAAGGGCAGATTCGGGGCATCCGTGGGATGGTGGAAAACGAAGCGTATTGTCCGGATATTCTGGTGCAGTCGGCGGCGGTAACGGCGGCGATGAACGCGTTCAACCGTGAGCTGCTGGCAAACCATATCCGCACCTGTGTGGCGGATGATATCCGTGCCGGGAATGACGAAGTTGTGGATGAGCTGCTGAAAACGCTGCAGAAACTGATGAAATAAGCATTGCCTGCACAAAATAGCAGAAGCAGAACATGAAATAAATGCACGAGTGTTTGAGCCAGCAAAAATGCCATGCCAGTGCCCAGTACGGTTGTTTTTCTGTTCACAAACATCGGTAAAAGTTTGTGTAACATTACCAAAGCCATGAATAAATGCCAGTCATTCCCTGTGAGAGGGTGTGGATAGAAATGCCACATCGGCCTTGGTTGCCCCCAACGTATTGCTCTCCGCAAGGAGAGTGTGGATAGAAATGGTAACCTCAATAATACGTCGAATTGCAGGCTAGCCACTCACCAATCATCACACAGGAATTATAGAATCACTACCGCAAAAGAGAGGGAACAGGAGGAAAGAAGTGGAACAATATAACGTAACCGGGATGAGCTGCGCCGCGTGCAGTGCCCGGGTGGAAAAAGCCGTCAGCAAAGTGCCGGGCGTAACATCCTGCTCGGTCAGCCTGCTGACCAACTCAATGGGGGTGGAGGGCACCGCCGCTCCGGCAGATATTGTGGCCGCAGTGGAAGCCGCAGGCTATGGCGCAAGCCCTAAAAACGCTGCCGCCCAGTCCGCCGCGCCGTCAGCAGATGCCTTAAAAGATACCGAGACCCCGCGCCTCAAACGCCGCTTGATTGCCTCGCTGATCTTCTGGGTGGTGCTGATGTACTTCTCCATGGGGCACATGCTATGGAACTGGCCGCTGCCGGGCTTTATGCAGGGTAACCATGTGGCAATGGGTATTTTACAGATGCTGCTCACCATTATCATCATGGTCATCAACCAAAAGTTCTTTATCAGCGGCTTTAAGGCGCTGTGGAACCGTGCCCCCAATATGGATACCCTGGTATCCCTTGGCGCTACCGCGGCCTTTGGCTACAGCACTTACGCTCTGTTTGCCATGACGGTGGCCCAGGTGCAGGGGGATGCCATGGCCGTGATGGGCTATATGGAGGAGTTTTATTTCGAATCCGCCGCAACCATCCTGACCCTGATCACGGTGGGCAAAACGTTGGAAGCCCGCTCCAAGGGCAAGACCACCGATGCCCTGAAAGGCCTGATGAACCTGGCCCCCAAAACCGCAACGCTGCTGCGCAATGGGGCGGAAGTTACCGTTCCCATCGAACAGGTGCAGCAGGGCGATGTGTTTGTGGTGCGTCCCGGCGAGAATATCCCCGTTGACGGCGTGGTGCTGGAAGGCAGCAGCGCGGTGAACGAATCGGCCCTGACCGGTGAGAGCATCCCGGTGGATAAGGCCGAAGGCGACAGCGTGAGCGCCGCAACCCTGAACCAATCCGGCTTTTTGCGCTGCCGTGCCACCCGCGTGGGTCAGGATACTACGCTGGCTCAGATCATCCAGATGGTCAGCGATGCCGCAGCCACCAAGGCACCCATTGCCAAAATTGCAGACCGCGTCTCCGGTGTGTTTGTGCCGGTGGTGATCACGCTGGCCGTTATCACCACCATCGTGTGGCTGCTGGCAGGGCAGACGGTCGGTTTTGCCTTGGCCCGCGGTATTTCAGTGCTGGTCATCAGCTGCCCCTGCGCGCTGGGCCTGGCAACGCCGGTTGCCATTATGGTTGGCAATGGTGTGGGCGCTAAAAACGGCATTCTCTTCAAAACCGCGGTTTCGCTGGAGCAGACCGGTAAAACCGAGATCGTTGCCCTAGATAAAACTGGCACCATCACCAGCGGCGAGCCGCGCGTGACGGATATCCTGCCCGCAGACGGTGTGACGGAGCAGGTACTGATGAGCCTTGCCGCTGCCTTGGAGCAGAAGAGTGAACACCCGCTGGCCCGCGCTGTGCTGCAAAAGGCACAGGAGGATAACCTGCCCCCCGCCGAGGTGGCAGATTTCCAGGCTCTGCCCGGCAACGGCCTGATGGCTGTGCTGAACGACAGTACCCTGTACGGCGGCAACGCCAAGCTGATGCAGACCCTTGACGTGGCGGTGCCGCAAAAGATGGCATCCAGCGCCGAAGCACTGGCCGCCCAGGGCAAGACCCCGCTGTTCTTTGCCAAGGATGGCACCATGCAGGGCGTTATCGCGGTGGCGGACGTCATCAAGGAGGACAGCCCGCAGGCTGTGCGTGAACTGCAGGGCATGGGCATCCGTGTTGTGATGCTGACCGGCGATAACGAGCGCACCGCCAAAGCCATTGGTGCACAGGCCGGTGTGGACGAAGTGATTGCCGGTGTGCTGCCCGATGGCAAGGAAGCTGTGATCCGCAGCCTGAAAAACAAGGGCCGCGTGGCCATGGTGGGCGATGGCATCAACGATGCACCGGCCCTGACCCGCGCGGATGTCGGTATTGCCATTGGCGCCGGTACGGATGTTGCAATTGACGCCGCTGACGTTGTGCTGATGAAGAGCCGCCTGAGCGATGTACCCGCCGCCATCCGCCTGAGCCGCGCTACTCTGCACAATATCCACGAAAACCTGTTCTGGGCCTTTGCCTACAATGTGTTGGGCATCCCCCTGGCGGCAGGTGTCTTTATCCCGCTGCTGCACTGGCAGCTGAACCCGATGTACGGCGCTGCGGCCATGAGCCTGTCCAGCTTCTGCGTGGTTTCCAACGCACTGCGGCTGAACCTGTTCGATATTCGCAGCACCAAACATGACCATAAACGCAAAGCACACAAAACAAGCAAAAAGGAGAACACGACCATGAATAAGACCATTAAAATTGAAGGCATGATGTGCGGCCATTGCGAAGCAACCGTGAAAAAGGCACTGGAAGCGCTGGACGGTGTTTCCACCGCCGAAGTAAGCCACACCGCCGGTACCGCTGTTGTAACGCTGGATAAGCCGGTGGATGACACTGTGCTGAAAAAAGCCGTTGAGGACAAAGATTATACCGTGACCGGCATTGAATAATCCCGGCTCAAAAGCAAAGGAATAAGCATGAAAGCGCCCGCACGCTGCCTTGCAGCAGGCGGGCACTTTTTTGTTGTGGCCCCGCGGTAAAACAGAAAAGCTGAAAAAACATTTTAATAAGCATTCTAATATTATTTACGAAAATCATAACAGCAGGATAACAAAACAATATGATTTGGCCAGTTGCACTTGCACTATAAGTGGATAATATTATGGCAATACCGCATAATTCTAAGTGCCGATACGGCGAGCGAGGTGCGGCAGATGCCAAGCCAAAAGCGCAGATAATACTGGATGTCTTATCGAGCATTTTGGCAACGCAGATGCCGTGCCGCAGCTGCCGGAGCGGTGCTTAAGCCGCAAGGCGGGAATTGTGCGGTGTTGCCTTATACAATCTACATAAAAGATGGGTGCGCCCGTCTTACCCAGCCAACACGAGGGGGCAACACAGATGTATATCAATTTTGGTTCCGTCAACAGCCGCCAGGCTGCGGACGGCAGCTGTACTGCACCGCTTACAGTGGATTCCTGCGGAACATGCCGATTGAAAAAGCACGCCAGCCTGCCAACTATTACGCGGTATGATGAAAATGCGTATCAGCTGTTTTATATCGCTGCGGGCAAGGCGCACTTCTGGTTTGATGATGCCGAGCATGTGGTAACAGCGGGTCATATGGTGCTGTACCGCCCGCAGGAAGAGCGCCGCTATATCTACTATCTTGAGGACCACCCGGAGGTGTTCTGGGTCTATTTTTCCGGCAGCGAGGCCGCTGCAGTGCTGCAGGCGCATGAGATTCCGCTGGATGGCCATGTGTTTTACAGCGGCATTATGCCGGAGTACAAAAATACTTTCCGCCGCATGATCCAGGAATTGCAGCTCTGCCAGTACTCCTATCGGGATTATACGGCCGGGCTGTTCCAGATGATGCTGGTGCTGGTCAGCCGCCAGCGGCAGGAACGGCGGTCGATCAACGGCACCACGCGGGAGCAGATCGAAGCCGCAGCCGCCTATTTTAACGAGAATTATACTGCCCGCATCAATGTGGATGAATACGCCGAGTCCCTGCACATGAGCACGGCATGGTTCATCCGTAGCTTCAAACAGTATGTGGGCTTGTCGCCCGCACGGTATATCCAGTCGCTGCGTATCGTCAATGCACAGCGCTTGCTGGAACGCACCAAATACAGCATCGGTGAAGTTTCCGAGATCGTCGGGTATGATAACCCGCTGTATTTCAGCCGTGTGTTCAAAAAGGAAACCGGGCTTTCCCCCGCGCAGTACCGCAAAGCGGAGCGGGCAGGCGAACAGCCGTCCGACCCGCAGGAAGAGGACGCCTGCACCCCCAATATCGACAAAAACCGCAATTCATAGTATAATACCCCCATACACTTTGGTATGGGGGCTTTTTATGTTTGCAGCAGCAATTTGTGTCAGCATCCTGTTGGGGGTGCTGGTTTGGGCACTGCCGGGGCGGCTGTGCGACCGCAGGGCAACCCATGCGGATGTACTGGCCGGGCCGGGCATTGTGCTGGCAGTGTGGATCATCGCAGCATGTGTGTTTGCCCAGCCGGGGCTGGCGCAGGGGGTTGATCTGTTCCGCCTGCTGGCCATCAATGGGGCGGCACTGTGGGCCTGCGGCACTGTGTTGTTACTCCGCCTGCGCAGCGGGCGGCGGTACCGCACACTTTGGACGGTTGCTGCGCTGCTGATTGCCGCCATCGGCCTGGAAGTATTCGTGGGCAACGCACCCTATTTTGCAACCCACGGCTACCAGCCCGTTGACCTGCGCGCCTATTTGCAGGATGCCCCGGCGGATGGGGAGCCGATTGCTTTGAACGATGAGCACAGTACCCTTACCTTTACCGGCATCCATCAGCCGCTGTATAACGTTGCGCTGGATGGCGTTGTCTACCAGTATGACGGCAACTATCCGCAGGATCAGAACCCGCTGTTTATCCTGTGGGTGTCCGGTACCGACGAAGCCAGCACCGCCCCGCGCCAGAGCTGGCAGTGGCAGGCGGCCCCGCGAGCGGCACGCAGCCTGGTGCGCACGCTGGATTTTTCCGGCGCGGTGGATGCCCTGACCCTGCAAGCGGAGGGCTATAGCGGAGAGTACCGCAGTTATGACCTGAACTATACCGTGCAGGCGGTTCTGGCCAATGTACCCCGCCCGATGGATTTCTCGCTGCTGCGGCTGGCAGTGGTGTATCTGGCACTGCTGGCCTTGTGGGGGCTGCGCCCCGGCGCTGCCGCGTGGCACGAAGCCTACCTGACCCACCGCGCCAAATACCGCCCGGCGGTGCTGGTGCTGGGCTGCATGCTCTGCCTGCTGGCCGCAGCGGCCCCCTTTGCCGATGCCCGCAACTCCGGCGTGGCGACCTCGTTTTACAATGTCGAAAACTGGGACGGCGAAAGCCGCATCACCTTCACCCAGCATATCAGCGATTGGCAGAATGATTCCGCTGCGCAGTACGGCGCTCTGGCCCACAGCCTGCTGAATGGCCGCCTGGATCTGCAGCGCGACCCGCCCGCCGCCATGGCGGAGATGCAGAACCCTTACGATACCGCCGCCCGTCAGAGCGCGGCCCCGGATGCTTTGTGGGATGTTGCTTATTATCAGGGGCGGTACTATGTTTACTTTGGCATTGTGCCGTGCCTGCTGTTCCAGCTGCCGTTTGAGCTGCTGACCGGCGTACCGGACCTGCCGCCCAGCTTGGCCATGATCGTGATGGCCTGGCTGCTGATTTTGGCAGTGTTTGGTTTGGTGCGGCAGGCTGCGCAGCGCTGGTTCCCGTCCGCCTCAGCGGCGGCCTGCCTGCTGGCTGCGGCGGGCATTGCGGGCGGTAGCCAGGTGTACTACCTGCTGCTGCGCCCCTCGGTGTATGAATACGCCATCCTGTGCGGCGCGGCATTTGTGCTGCTGGCCCTGTGGCAGTGGCTGTGCGCCGCCAACACCCCGGTGCAGCACCATGGAAAAATCATGCTGCACATGGCGCTTGGCAGCCTGTGCATGGCGCTGGTGGCGGGATGCCGCCCCCAGATGGAGCTGTTTGCCGTGCTCTGCCTGCCGATCTTCTGGCCGCAGTATATCCGGCAAAAACGCTTGCGCAGCAAGCAGGGAATAACCGAAGCCATCGCCTTTGTCCTGCCGGTTATTCTGGTAGCCCTGGGGCTGATGGCCTACAATGCCGCGCGGTTCGGCTCGCCGCTTGATTTTGGCGCCAATTACAACCTGACCAGCAACGATATGACCCACCGCGGCTTCCGCATTGGGCGGCTGGCCCCGGCGTTGTTCACCTATTTCCTGTCCCTGCCGGTGGTGCAGGCGGTGTTCCCCTACCTGGCGGGTACCAAAATGCAGACAAACTTTATGGGTATGACCATTACCGAAGTATTTTACGGCGGTGCCCTGGTCAGCCTGCCGCTGCTGTGGGCCTTTGCGGCCCTGCCTTTGCTGCGCCGCCGTATGGCAAGGCAGAAAGACCTGCGCGCCATGGTGCTGCTGCCCGTGCTGCTGGCTGTTATTCTGGCCGCGTTGGACTGCCAGATGGCCGGTGTGCTCTACCGCTATCTCAGCGACTATTTAACCCCGCTGCTGTTCGCCGCCGCATTGGTCTGGCTGTGGGCCGAAAGCGCCCTTGCCCCGCGTGTGCAGGCCGCCGCATCGGGCAGCATCCTGCATACCGTGCAGCACATGCTGCAGGGGGCGATGCTGGCAGCTGTTGCCGTGGGGATCTGTTACAGCTTCTGTGTCTACTTTGCTGCAGAACCGGGCCTTCTGGGCCAGAATCCCGCGCTGTACCAGAATGTCAGCCGTCTGGTGCAGTTCTGGCTGTAAAATCAGGGCGAAAACAAAATTCAGCAAAATTCAAATTAGGGCAGCACCGCACAATTCCCGCCTGACGGCTTAAGCA
>ERZ1107006.2951-NODE-2951-length-11670-cov-8.071976_pt1 | contig 11670 bp, 10 predicted proteins | sample MGYA00403696_ERZ1107006 | MGnify/ENA primary metagenome ERZ1107006 (study PRJEB35170, sample SAMEA104062441) | human gut metagenome | biome: human gut; feature: human-associated habitat; material: faeces | place: Denmark | collected 2012-08-13 ...
GAAGGCAGCTTGGCGAAAAATCCCGAAGGGACTTTTTTGACAAGCTGGGGAGACTGTGCAGCCGCACAGTCTCCCATTTTTACACGTTTATTCACAGATGCAGCTTCGGGCGCAGGCGGACGTGATAATAGATCTCCAGCCGCGCGATAAGCACGTCATAGATCACGAACGTCACGTTTGCCAGCACAAGGAGCACGGCCAGCATGGCCTTTCCCATGCCCGCGAAGTCCTCCATGACAGCCGTCAGATGGAAGACATAGAGCATCAGGCCATAGGCCGCAAAGACCGCCGCATTGACATACACGAGCTTGACCACCCACGCAGCCGCGCGCACGCGCAGCCTGCCGATGAGCTTTCGCAGCATGGGATAGTAGCCGAAGAACACGAACAGCACGGCCGCTTCCTTCTCCGGCGCCAGCAGCGCGGCCAGAGCGGCCACGGCGGCGTACCACAGCAGGCCCCATTTCCAGCCGCACTCGCAGTAGACCGGGATGAGCACAAGCGAGGCCAGCACCGGGCAGGCGATGGAGGCAAACGGCACCGTTCCGCCGAGGAACATCAGCGCGACCGCCAACGCGGCAAGCACACCGCACAGGGCCATCCGAGCCGCCGCGCCGCGCTTACGCATGGTGCTCTCCGCATGCGTTGTCCTTCAGCAGACGGTATTTGATCTCCCAGAGCTTCTGAGAGAGGTCCACATAGTAGGTATGCGGGTTGTCAAATCGCTTGACCTCGTCCCAGAGCGTGTCGACCTGCTCGCGGCAGTAGGAGCGAATTTCGTCGAGCGTCGGAAGCTGGTAGACGAGCTCGCCGTTCCGGAACACGGGGACCTGCAGCTCGCGGGCATGGAAGTTATAGACCTTCTTGCGCTTCCAAGTCGCCTCCGGGTCGAAAATTTCCAGATCCTCGCCGTCGTTCACGGTCTCGTCGTGCAGGCAGAGATAGTCCGCAATGGCCTTGCCCGTGTCCGCGCCGTAGAAGCGGTAGAGCTTTTTGAAATGCGGATTCGTGATCTTGCCGACGTTCTCGGAAATTTTGATCTTCGGCTCGATTGTCCCGTCCGGACGCTCGACAGCCACGAGCTTATATACGCCGCCGAACACCGGCTCGCTCTTGGCCGTGATGAGGCGCTCGCCGACGCCGAACATGTCGATCTGTGCGCCCTGCCGCAGCAGGTCCTGAATGAGGTATTCGTCCAGCGAATTCGACACGGAGATCTCGCACTCCGGCCAGCCGGCCTCGTCGAGCATTTTGCGGGCCTTCTTCGTCAGGTACGTCATGTCGCCAGAGTCGAGGCGGATGCCGCACTTGCGGATGCCGAGTGGACGCAGCACCTCGTTGAACGCGCGGATGGCGTTCGGCACGCCGGACTGCAGGCTGTTGTAGGTGTCCACGAGCAGGGTGGCGTTGTCGGGGTACGTCTGGCAGTAGGCGCGGAAGGCGTCGAGCTCGGAGTCGAACATCTGCACCCAGGAGTGCGCCATCGTGCCGCCGGCGTACACGCCGTATACCTCGTCCGAGATCGTGCAGGCGGTGCCGGCGCAGCCGCCGATGTAGGCAGCGCGCGCGCCGAGGATCGCACCGTCCGCGCCCTGTGCGCGGCGGGAGCCGAACTCGAGCACCGTGCGGCCCTGTGCCGCGCGGCAGATGCGGCTGGCCTTCGTGGCGATCAGGCTCTGGTGGTTGATCTGCAGCAGCAGATACGTCTCCACGAGCTGCGCCTGGATGGCGGGCGCGCGCACCGTGATGAGCGGCTCGCGCGGGAACACGGGCGTGCCCTCCGGCACGGCCCAGATGTCGCCGGTGAAGCGGAAGTTTTTCAAATAGTCCAGAAATGCCTCGCTGAACAGCTTCCGGCTGCGCAGATAGGCAATGTCCTCGTCGGTGAAGTGCAGGTTCTCGATGTAGTCGATGATCTGCTCGAGACCGGCGGCGATGGCGTAGCCGCCGTCGTCCGGCACGCTGCGGAAGAACACATCAAAATACGTGATGCGGTCCTGCATGCCGTGCTCAAGATAACCGTTGCCCATCGTCAGCTCATAGAAATCGCAGAGCATGGTCATGTTGAGCGCTTTGTTGGGGTCCATTGACCTCGCCTCCTGAATGGTCTGCGGGGATGCAGACAATAAATATAGTCCCTTTGATTATAACGATTGTCGCCCGGTAAAGCAACGATTATAAAATTAACAAAGGAAAACGCGCGAAAAATCGGCTCGCGCCGTTGACATCAAAAAACGTGCGTTGTATCTTTATTAAGTAACATCAAACAGGAGGACGAACCACCATGTCTTTGACCCCGGAACGCACGGCCGAGCTCCAGGAGCTTTGCCGGCAGTATCGGATCGACGTACTCACCGCCATCCACGGCGCGCAGTCCGGCCACCCGGGCGGCAGCCTGTCCGTTTGTGAGATCCTCACGCTGCTGTATCAGCAGCGCATGCATGTGGACGCCGCGCACCCCGACGATCCGGACCGTGACCGGCTCGTGCTCTGCAAGGGTCACGCCGCGCCCATGCTTTACCGCAACCTGATCGGCAAGGGCTTCCTGCCCCCCGAGAGCATGAACACCCTGCGCCAGACCGGCAGCCCCCTGCAGGGCCACCCGTGCATGCGCACGCCGGGCGTGGATATGCCGTCCGGCCCGCTGGGCATCGGCCTGGCCGCCGCGCAGGGCATGGCCCTCGGCCTGAAGCTGAACCATTCCGATGCGCGCGTGTACGCCGTGCTCGGTGACGGCGAGCTCGATGAGGGTGCCGTCTGGGAGGCGGCCGCCTCGGCTGTGAAGTTCGGACTTGACAACCTTACCGCCATCGTCGACTGGAACAAGGTGCAGCTCGACGGCACGACCGACGAGATCATGCCGCTGCGCGACTTGCCCGGCAAGTGGAAGGCCTTCGGCTGGAACGTGCTGCGCTGCGACGGGCACGATCTGGTGGCGCTCGACGCTGCGCTCGACGCGGCCGCCGCCTGCAAGGGCGTGCCGACCGTGATCCTCGCCGATACGATCAAGGGCAAGGGCGTGTCCTTCATGGAGGGCAAGTCCGCCTGGCACGGCAAGGCCATTCCGGACGCCGAATTCGCGCAGGCAATGCAGGAACTGGGAGGTAACGTGTGATGGGAAAGTCCATTCGTGAAGTTTACGGCACCGTGCTCGCCGAGCTCGGCGACACCAATGAGAACATCGTCGTGCTCGATGCTGACCTGTCCGGTTCTACCAAGAGCGGCATCTTCGCCAAGGCGCACCCCGAGCGCCATTTCAATATGGGTATCGCCGAGTCCGACATGGTCGCCACGGCGGCGGGCCTTGCCACGACCGGGAAGATCCCGTTCGTGAACACGTTCACGGTCTTTCTGACCACGCTGGGCCTCATCTCCGCGCGCGCGCAGGTGTGCTACGGCAACCTGAACGTGAAGTTCGGCGGCGCTTACTGCGGCATGTCCGACGCGCTCGACGGCGCGACGCACCACGCCACGGAGGACATCGCCGTCATGCGCGCACTGCCGAACATGACCGTGCTCGTCCCGTCGGATGCGACCAGCACCCGCTGGGCCACGAAGTGCGCCGTGGACACCTACGGCCCGATGTACCTGCGCCTGTCGCGCGACGTGTACCCGGACCTGTATGACGAGAACACGAAGTTCGAGTGCGGCAAGGGCGCGATCGTGCGCGACGGTACGGACGTAACCGTCATCGCCTGCGGCATCCTCGTGCACAAGGCGCTCGAGGCGGCCGAGCAGATGGCCGCGCGCGGCGTGTCCGTGCGCGTGGTGGACATGTACTCCATCAAGCCCATCGACCGCGAGCTCATCCTGCGCTGCGCGCAGGAGACGGGCGCGATCGTCACCGCGGAGGAGCACAACATCTACGGCGGCCTCGGCAGCGCCGTGGCGGAAGTGCTCGCCTGGGGCGGCACGGGCGCGCCGACGGAGTTTGTCGGCATCCCCGACACGTTCACCGAGACCGGCAAGTACACCGACCTGCTGGCCAAGTACGGTGTGGACGCGGCCGGCGTCGTGCGCGGCATCGAGCGGGTGCTCGCGCGCAAGCACTGAGTTTTTTGCACGGAAGCCGGCAGGCAGGACGCCTGCCGGCTTTTTTCGGAGGAAGATCATGCAGCGATTTTTTGCCCCCGGCCGCACGGAGCTGGCCGGAAACCATACCGATCATCAGCTCGGCTGCGTGCTGGCGGCCTCCGTGGACGTGGGCATCACCGCGCGTGCGACGCGCCGGCGCGACCGCCGCGTGTGCATCCACTCGAAGGGATACCGGCCGTTCACGGTCGCGCTCGACGATCTGGCCGTGGATCCACGCGCGTATGGCAAGCCGTGGGCGCTCGTGCGCGGCATGGCGGCGGCCATTCTGGACGCCGGCGGTGCTGTCGGCGGCTTCGAGGCGTGGGCTTCCTCCGCGCTCAAGCCGGGCGGCGGCCTGTCGTCGTCGGCCGCGTTTGAGATCCTCGTCGGCCGCATCTTCAACGCGCTCTACAACGGCGGCGCGTTCTCGCCCGAGCAGCTCGCGCGCTTCGGCCAGCAGGCGGAAAACCGCCACTTCGGCAAGCCGTCCGGCCTCATGGATCAGCTCGCGTGCGCGCTCGACGGCGCGGTGTACATCGACTTCGCCGCCGGGGAGATCGCTCCGGTCGCGGCGCCGTTTGCCGACATGGGCCTCACGCTGAGCCTGACGGACACCGGCGGCAGCCACGCGGGGCTGACGGCGGCGTATGCGGCGCTGCCGGCCGATATGTGCCGCGTGGCGCGGCGCTTCGGCGTCGAGACGCTCTCGCAGGTCGATCCGGCGGATTTCTATGCCCACCGGCAGCCGGGCCTTGCCGATGACCGCGCGGCGCACTTTTTTGAGGAGAACGCGCGCGTGCCGCTCATGCGCGATGCGCTCGTGCACCGGGACGCCGAGACGTACCTGCGCCTGATGAATGCCTCCGGCCGCTCGTCGGAGCAGCTGCTGCGCAACATCCGTGCCCCGGGCGGCGACGACCAGCTTGAGCGCGGGCTGGCGCGCGCGGCCGCGCTGCTCGACGGCGTGGGCGCGTGGCGCGTGCACGGCGGCGGCTTTGCCGGGTGCGTGCAGGCGCTCATGCCGCGTGATGCCTTCCCCGCGTACCGAAAGGGGATGGAGGCGCTCTTCGGCCCAAATTCCTGCCGCGAGCTGCACATCACGCGCGCAAAATAAAAAATCAGCCCGCTTCCGGTTGAAAACCGGCTTCGGTAGATGGCCAAAAGGCCTCGCAGAGTTTGCGCCCGCAGGCGCAAAGAAAATCTCAATCATTTTCTCTGGCGGCGTGTACGGCGGAGAAAATACCTTTTTGACACACGAAAGCCCGCTTCCGGTCGGAAGCGGGCTTTTTGATATGCTTTATTTGAGCCGGATATTCAGCAGCACGGGGTTGTGGTCGGAGAAGCGGAAGCCGTCGTTCTGCGTCTGTACGCCCGTGAGCTCCACGTTCGGCGAGAGGATGAAGCCGTCGATCACGTAGTGCTGCGTGGCGTCGCTCTCGGCGTCATAGGGCTGGTTGTCGAGGCGGCAGGTCGGCGTGGCCGTGTCGTAGGCAAAGTGCCAGCCGTCGGGCAGCATGCTGTCGTCGAGTGTGCCGGGCGTCCAGAGATCGGCGTTCTTGATCGGGTACTTGTCCAGCCCGCCGGGGAACGTCTGGTTGAAGTCGCCGCCGGCGATGACGTAGTTGCCCTTGGCGTATTCCTGTTCGAGGAACGATTTGAGCGCGGCGGTCTGCGCGGCTTTGCCTTCGCCGTCGTCATACGCCTCCAGGTGGAGGTTGACGAGTACGAGCTGCGCGTCCGTGCCCTCGAGGTCGATATACACCGGCATCAGGCAGCGCTTGAGGTTGGCCACCGATACCGGCCACTTGAACGGGCTCGGCAGGGCGATGCGCTCGGCCGAGGCGATGGGCGCGGTCGCGAGCGTCATGATGCCGGAGCTCACCTTGCCGATCGGCGGGATGGGGTAGGGCACGAAGGCACATTTGTAGTTGCGCGCGTGCGCGGTGTCGAGTCCGGTCTCGGTGCGCATCCGTTCGGCCTCTTCAATGCCGTAGGAGCGGGTCGAGGGGTCGGCCTCGATCTCCTGCAGGAACGTGAAGTCGGCGTCCAGCTCCTTCACGGTGCTGACGATGCCGTCCATGTTCTTCTCTACGATGGCCTTGCTCGGCGCGCGCACCTGTTTGCCGCCGTCCATGAAGAAATCAGACTCTTCACCCAGTCCGGCGTAGCCGACGTTCCACGTCAGGATGGACACGCTGTCGCCCGGGGCGAAGCTGGCGGTGCTGTTCTCACCGTGCGTCACGACGGCGGTCTCGGTCTTGACATTCAGCTGCGTGGCGGTCAGCCAGATGAGCAGCGCGGCGACCAGGCCGACAAGGACGGCCAGAATGATGAGTATGATCTTGAGCGGTTTTTTCATGGGGCAGTTCCCTCCTCAGGGGGCAGTGTACCACAATCTCCCGCACCATGCAAACACATTCTTGACGTGATCTTTACCCAAACCTTACCGATTGAGCAGCCAGATGCCGAGGTTCAGATACGCCGCGAACAGCAGCCAGAGCAGATACGGCGCGCTCAGCCACGCGGCCGTGGCGTTGCGGCGGGTAAAATCCGCGATCATGAACAACACGAGCACGATCAGCCCCACGAGCCAGAAAAACGCCGGCCCGTGCGCGCCCAGCAGGAAAAACAGCACCGGCCACAGGCCGTTGACAGCCAGCTGGATGCTCCAGAGCGCGGTGGCTTCCCGGCGCGCGCGGCCGGTGCTGCTGCGCCAGACAAGCCCCATGGCGATGCCCATGAGCAGGTACAAGATCGTCCACGCGATGGGAAACAGCCAGTCCGGCGGGGCGGCCGGCGGCTTTGTCAGCAGGTCGAAGTCAGCCATGCCCGCGCGGGTGGCAAAGCTCGACGCGCCGCCGACGGCCAGCGCGATCGCGCTGAAGGCGACATACGGGCGGATACGCTTCCATTTGTTCAACTTGCATCACCTCGGGTGAAATCGGGATGCTTTAGTTTACGCGGCGGCCTCTTGTAAAATACGTGCGAGTCGTGGTAAACTATCTGTGCTATTTTGACACAAACGGAGGTTTCCGATATGAATTATGAACATCTGAAGCAGGCCGACCCGGAGCTGTACGCCTCCATGGAGCGGGAGCTGGGGCGCCAGCGCGACCATCTGGAGCTGATCGCGTCCGAGAATTTCACGAGCCCGGCCGTGATGGAGGCCGTGGGCAGCCACCTGACGAACAAATACGCCGAGGGCTATCCCGGCGCGCGCTATTACGGCGGCTGCGACTATGTTGACGAGGTCGAGCGTCTGGCCATCGACCGTGTGACGCGGATCTTCGGCGCGGATCACGCCAACGTTCAGCCGCACTCCGGCTCGCAGGCGAATATGGCCGTGTACGCGGCGCTGCTGCAGCCGGGCGACCGCATCCTCGGCATGAACCTCTCCCACGGCGGCCATCTGACGCACGGCAGCAAGGCATCCTTGTCCGGGAAATATTTTGAGGCGCATTTTTACGGCGTTGACCCCGAGACCGAGACCATCGACTATGACGCGCTCGCGCGCGTGGCCGAGGAGGTACGCCCGAAGCTCATCATCGCCGGGGCGAGCGCCTATCCGCGCGTGATCGACTTTGCGCGCTTTCGCACCGTCGCCGATTCCGTCGGCGCGTACCTGATGGTCGACATGGCGCACATCGGCGGCCTTGTCGCCGCTGGCGTGCACCCGAGCCCGGTGCCGTATGCCGATGTCGTCACCTGCACGACGCACAAGACCCTGCGCGGCCCGCGCGGTGCGATCATCCTCTGCCGCGACGAGCTTGCCAAAAAGATCGACAGCGCCGTCTTCCCCGGCACGCAGGGCGGCCCGCTCATGCACGTCATCGCCGGCAAGGCGGTCTGCTTCGGCGAGGCGCTGCAGCCGGCCTTCCGCGCCTATCAGCAGCAGGTGGTCAAAAACGCCGCCGTGCTCGCCGAGACGCTGCAGCAGGGCGGTGTGCGCCTTGTTTCCGGCGGCACGGACAACCATCTCATGCTGGCCGACGTCTACAGCCGCGGCCGCACCGGCGCGCAGATGCAGGACCTGCTCGACGCGGCGAACATCACCGCCAACAAAAACACCATCCCGTTCGACACGCAGTCCGTGCGCGTCACGAGCGGCGTGCGGCTCGGCACGCCGGCCGTCACGACCCGCGGCATGGGCGAGGGGGAGATGCGCGAGATCGGCGCGCTCATCTGCCGCCTGATCGACGAGGGCGAGTCCGCCGTGCCCACTGTGCGTGCGCAGGTTCTGGATCTGTGCGCGCGCTTCCCGCTCTATCCGGATCTGCACATGTGATCTCCAAACGGCAAAACCGCGCTCCCAATACACGGGAGCGCGGTTTTTCTTATGGTTTGCACGCGCCGCAGGGCGCATAGCCCGCGGCCTGCGCCTGCGCGGCGCTGTCAAAGGTCACGAGGTTCTCGTCCTTGATCTTGGCGGCGTACTGGCACGACGGCCGGTGGTATTTCTTCGCCTTGCGGCTGGCGACACAGGTCGCCTCCGCCGTGTCGGGTGCGGGCGTCAGCTCCGGTGTGGCGGTCGGTTCCGGCGCTGCGGTCTCCGGCGCCGGCGTGACCGGCGGCACGCTGCGCTCCGTCGTGATGACGACGGCGGACGCCGGTGTCTGCGCTGCGCGCACGGCGGCAAAGCCGGCGTACCCCACGGTGACGGCGAGCACGAGCACCAGCTCCACGAACCACCACGTTTTCCGCAGCCGCGCCGCGCGCGGCGCATATTGCAGCGCGAGCAGCAGCACGGCTGCTTCCAATGCCGCAATGCCCCAGCCGACCTGCCCACAGGCGAGTAGGACGACGCTCCCGATGACGCAGGCACAGCCCAGCAGCACTTTCCAGATGCGGTTCCACCCGATATGCATCCCGATTTTCCCCCTCAAAGTAGCAAATGCGGATTTTCCTTCCTGCCTTTACGCTCTATAAATTGTTTATTCTATCCGTTTCCGTAAAAAAATCAAGTCCTAAATGAAAAAAGTCTTACCTTTTTGCAAATTTTGTGCTAAACTATCTATCAGGGGGCAGGATTGCGGCCGCAGTGCGGCTGCAATGCCGCCCTGCTTTGTTTGTTTTTGGTTTTGTTTGGCTGAGGAAAGGATATTCAAATGTACGAAATTGGTCAGTTGATCGTGTATGGCAACGAGGGCGTCTGCCGCGTGGAGGAGATCGGTACGCCGAAGATCTCCGGTGTGGACAAGCACCGGGAGTACTATACGCTCGCGCCCATCTACCGGGAGGGCAAGGTGTTCACACCCGTGGACAGCAAGGTGTTCATGCGGCCTGTGATCACGCGCGAGGAGGCGCTCGCGCTCATTGACCGCATTCCGCAGATGACCGCGCAGGTCTATGAAAATTCCAACCTCCGCTTTCTCAATGAGCACTATCAGCAGTGCATTCAGGATTACACCTGCGCAGATCTTCTGCAGCTGATCAAGGACGTGCGCGCCAAGCGCCGCCGGATGGCCGAGCGCGGTAAGAAGCTCGGCCTCGTCGACGAGCGCTATATGAAGCGCGCCGAGGAGATGCTCCACGGAGAGCTTGCCATCGCGCTGGACATGCCGCGCGAGCAGGTGCCGCAGTTCATCAGCGACACGCTCGGCGATGCGGGCGAGCCGGAGGCCGCCCTCGCCTGAATCCAAACCCAAGATCCCGCCGGACGCAATGTCCGGCGGGATTTTTTACATTTTTACATTTTCCCCTTGACAGACGGGCAAACTGCGTGTATGCTACGGCTTGAATTCGGGATTCATTCCCGATTTGGAGGCGAAACCATGCGAAACAGTTATCACACGCAGCAGCGCTGTGCGCTGCTGGCGTTTTTGTCTGCGCACGCGGACGAGCAGTTCACGGTCGAGCAGCTGCTCGCGGCCATGGGCGACGAAGCTCCCGGCCGCAGCACGGTCTACCGTGCGCTTGACCGCCTGGTCGAAGAGGGTACCGTGCGCCGCTTCGCGCCCGAGAGCGGTGGCAGCGCGGCCTATCAGGCCATGGACCCCGGCCACTGCGACGCGCACCTGCACCTCAAGTGCGTGGACTGCGGGCGGCTGATCCATCTGGACGAGGACGTGTCCGATGCGCTGCAGTCGGACCTGCTGCGCGCGGCCGGCTTCACGGTCGACGGCCGCAGCACGACGATCTACGGCACGTGCGCCGCCTGCGGCAGAAAGCGTGACGGCCATGCGTAAGAGCCTGTGTGTGCTGCTGGCAATGGTGCTGGCCGTGTCGGCGTTTTCGGGCTGCAACGTGCAGCAGAATCCGGACGCGGACGACGGCAAGCTCCACGTCGTCACGACGATCTTCGCGCCCTACGATTTCGCGCGCCAGGTCGGCGGAGACGATGTGTCGGTCACGATGCTGCTGCGCCCCGGCTGCGAGGTGCACTCCTATGAGCCGACGCCGAAAGACATCATTGCCATCCGCAATGCCGACGTGTTCGTCTACGTCGGCGGCGAGTCGGATGCTTGGGTCAAGACCGTGCTTGAGGGTGTAGACAACCCGAACCTGCGCGTCGTGACGCTCATGGACTGCGTGGAGCTGCTCGACGAGGAGACCGTCGAGGGCATGCAGACGGAAAAGCACGACCACGAGGCCGACGGCACGGAGCCGGACGAGCACGTCTGGACGTCGCCGCGCAACGCGGCGCGCATCTGCCAGAAGCTCTCGGATACGTTTGCTGCGGCCGACAGCGCGCACGCGGCGGCGTATGCGCAGCGGTGTGGGGACTATGTGGAGAAGCTGGACCAGCTGGATGCGGAATTTCAGGATGTAGTGGCGCATGCAGCGCGAAAAACGATGGTTTTTGCAGACCGTTTCCCACTGCGGTATTTTGCCGAGGCCTATGGTCTGGACTATTATGCCGCCTATCCCGGCTGCGCGGATGCAGCCGAGCCATCGGCGGCCACGGTGGCGTTTCTGATCGACAAGGTGCGCGCGGAGAACATCCCGGTCGTGTTCACGATCGAGCTGTCGAACGGCAAGCTCGCCGACACGATCTGCGAGGCCACGGGCGCGAAAAAACTGGAGTTTGCGACCTGTCACAACGTGACGGCGCAGGCATTTGCAGACGGCGCGACGTACCTGCAGCTCATGGAGCGCAATGTGCAGGCGCTGCGGGAGGCATTGAACTAATTATGGCACTCATTACTTGTGAACACGTCTGCCTCGGCTACGACGGGCAGACGGTGCTGCGCGACGTGAACTTCACGGTCTCGCGCGGCGATCTGTTGTGCGTGGTCGGCGAAAACGGTTCCGGCAAGTCCACGCTCATCAAGGGCCTGCTCGGGCTCAAAGCGCCGGAGCAGGGCAGCATCACGCTCGGAGACGGGCTCGTGCGCAACGAGATCGGCTATCTGCCGCAGCAGACGCAGCTCCAGCGCGACTTTCCCGCAAGCGTGGCGGAGGTCGTGCGCTCGGGCTGCATCAACCAGATGCACGGCCGCCCATTCTATTCGCGGGCCGACCGCGCCCGCGCGCAGGAGAACATGGAGCGCATGGGCATCGAGGATCTGGCGCACCACAGCTATCAGGCGCTCTCCGGCGGCCAGCAGCAGCGCGTGCTGCTCGCGCGCGCCCTGTGCGCCACGCGCAAGCTCCTGT
>ERZ1107006.2953-NODE-2953-length-11662-cov-3.525028_pt1 | contig 11662 bp, 16 predicted proteins | sample MGYA00403696_ERZ1107006 | MGnify/ENA primary metagenome ERZ1107006 (study PRJEB35170, sample SAMEA104062441) | human gut metagenome | biome: human gut; feature: human-associated habitat; material: faeces | place: Denmark | collected 2012-08-13 ...
CTTCCTGTAATATTAGCACCCACAATAGCAAGATTTTTTACAGTAGCACCATTTAAGCCATTAAACAAGGGCTTCGTCAGGCCGCTGATTGTATGTCCATCGCCGTTAAGTGAGGCGTATAATGTTACAGATGTAAAAGATGTTGCTGAAAGGTCTATATTACCTGTCAGTTTAACATGGACTTTCAGTCTGCCGTATTTGGCCTTTTCACAAACAGCAGCCCAATCCTCTGCGCTGGAAACCTCATAAGGACTATCTTCGGTGCCACTGCCTGACAACGCCAACGGTGCAACCTCACTGTTGATCTTACCAAACAGCGCAATCAGTTTTTCCAGTTCGCCCGAAAGTGCAGTCTGCTGCTCCTCCGTCAGTTCCTCATAGGCTTCATAAGCCGCAGAAGCGTCCTCGGCGGCGGCTTCCTGTTCCTCGACAGTCAGGTCAGCCCATTCCTCTGCTGCGGGCAGGGCATCAATGGCACTGCGAACAGCCTCCACCGCTTCATCGACCTCCGGCTCCTGCACAGGCTCACTGACCGGAATATCGTTTTCCGGCGTGGTATCCTGCGTCTCCTCGGCCAATGCCGCCGTAGGCAGCAGGCTTAGGCACAGGGCCAGCACAAGAAACAGACTTGTGATGCGTTTCCTCATGTGTATATCCTCCTTGATTTTTTGCCGGTTTATTGTATGTTCTCTTTTTCGCCGCCGCGTGTTACAGCAGGCCGATGGCTTCGCCGCGGCTCACGGCCTGCTGCCGGTTTGGCACCCGGAGCTTTCGGAAAATACTGTTGCTGTGAAACTTTACCGTGCCCGTTTTCCGGCCCAGCTTCTCCGCGATCTCATCGTTGCTCATGCCCAGCGCCATCAGCCGCAGCACCTTTTGCTCTGTGGCGGTCAGCGGCTCGTAATATTCCGCCGGAGTTTTCAGATAATGGGGGAAGTATCTGCTCACGCTCCCCGCAAGCTCCATGATCTGGCCGGTAAAGGCATCCGCGCCTTTTTCTCTCTGGTAAACGGACAGCATCTGCACCATGCAGATACCCTCGTCCGCCAGCAGTCGTATATACCGGTATCGTTTTGCCAGCGTCAGGGCCGTTTCAAGCTCTTCGCACATACGTTCTCTATCGTCCGCCTTATGGCAGATGATGGCAAGAAGCATATGGCACTCGCACAGATCCATATAACGCTTTCCCGGCTCCAAAAGTGTAATAAGCTGCCTGACCAGAACATAGGCGGCCATATTTTTTCCTACCTGTAAATAGCATCGCACCTTTACCAGCCAGGCGAACATGTCCATCATATAGATGTCCCCGTTCTCATCGGGCGCGTCATGCTCCAGCCACTCAACGATGGCCTCCTGCTGTCCGTCGTAGCAGGCCGCAAGACACGCAAGGGCGTTTAAGCTGGAGGTCAGCTCCTCCCAGCCTGTCTCGTGAATGCGATTCCGGATTTTTTCAACCAGCGGCTTTGCCGTCCCCGCCTGTCCGTTCATGAGCAGGATCCTCATCTGCAGCGCCAGCGCCACGAACAGGCAGCGCATATCGCTCTCCTGCTCGATCAGCGGGATCGTCCCGGTCACAAGTATCAGCGATTTGAAGCAATCGTTATTCTGATAGCACCATTCCGCCAGCAGGATCTCGTATACGTTCTTGCCGACGCTGCCATACAGCTGATGCACCGTCTCGGATATCGTATCCTTATACCGCTCCAGATACGGGCCAAACCTTGTAAAGTCCCGGAATCCGTTTAATATGCTGGGACGGCTGGCAGACAGCGTAAGCGACCTCACCGGCACCATGCCTGTCTTTATCAGAAAGAACACGATTCGCAGGAACATCCCGTCGCTTGTGTAAGGCATGACCAGCTCCGCATAGATCCGATAATAGTCCTGTTCACGAAAGTCTTGTGGCTTCCAGCGCCTTGGAGCTTCCCCCAGCAGGCGCACATATTCCCGTGCCTGCTCCAGATCCCCCTCCATAGCCGAAAGCAGCGCGAGAAGCGGCGGCAGCGCCGGATGGCTCCTGCACGCCTCCGCGTCAAGCTGATGAAGATAGCTCCGGCAGGCCCACAGCGCGGGCATGTGAAAAGGGTGCGCCGCAAACTCATCCAAGATGGTTTCCAGCAGGCGTCCCTCTTTGCCGGCTTTTTCCATGATACAGACCAGCTCTTTTTGCGTGCGCGGATATGTCACATTTTCTTCCATGGCCATCATCCTATCTGTTTTCACTATACAGCTTCTAATTATAATTCATTTTGCGCCGCTTGCATAGCAAACTTTGGTAATATAAAAACCAAACTTTTTACCAAACCATCCGCCGGCCAGCGCGTTGCATGATGACAGCCGCACCCGCAAACGCATTACTACACCGCCGACATCCGCGAGGGCGTCGCCGTGGAGTATGTTTCCTGCGAGCCGCCGGACAGTCTGAAAGAGCTGTTCTCGGAGGGATATAACCTGGGTGATGATTCCTTTGAGAAAGAAGAAACGGAGCAGGCGTAAACCTGCTCCGGACACGACAATAAAAAAGTGGATGTAACTGAAATCAGTTACATCCACTCGATCTGTCATGCGTGACCAATTTAGATACATGCTGAAAATAGGGAAAATCGAGAGCTGAAGCGGCTTTGAGCTGTTTCAGCCATATTTTTTGCTTACAATTTCCCGTGATAGAGAAGAATCGAGGGATTTTTAAGAGTGACCAAAATAGATACAGCCTCTCATCTCCAATTTCCGTCTTTGCGCTTATTTCCGCTTGCTGTGTTTTTGAGAATTATTTTCCCGCTCTTTCAGCCATGCCTCAAATGCTTGAACATTTTCTTCGTGCGTATAGAACTCGCGAATGACAGGGAGCAGTGCTGCAGCCAGACCTTTGAGCGCCCACAAGTCAGGTTCGACTTTATCGAGGTTGTAATCCTCTACATCTGTGACTGTGCCATCCTTATCAAAATGGATGACACTGACGGGTATTCTGTTAAACTTCTCATCCATCTTTTCTCGGCTCCTCAGCGGTAGAATCTGTCTCGATTTGAAATCGGCGCTTCATAGGCCGTCAGGCACTTCATCCGGAAAGTTCTCGGCAAACCAGCGGAATGGTATTAGGACCATATCTGGTAGGCCGTTTTCTGTTATTACGAAGCCGATGTCCTCTTTGTCAATGCGTTCCAGGATTTCATCCAGTTTTTCGACGAGCAGTGTTTGCTCGATGCGTTCCATTTCGGATAGTGGCGGCAGTCTTTTCATTTCAACACACCCTTATTCCTACTGTGAGGTGTTTTCACTGGGAGATACAGGGATGGGCTTTAGCGTGCCGGTTATGAAATCATACAGCGCTTCTGGCTCTTTGAGACAATACTTCATGGTGCAATCCGCTTCCCATATCTCAAAGTCATCGGCTGCTTCATACAGCCACCAATCGATGTAGTCGTATTGGTCATTGACCGCTTCTTTCAAAACATCTCTAAGAGCCAGAAGATACTTGTTTTCGGTACCGAATACAAAGTGACCATTGCCAACCAGATTGAGCGCTTTACTAAACTGCTCATCAATGGACTCTTGATCTCTTATCATCCGGAGCGCTTTGCAGAATCCTTCTCTACTTAGCATTGGCACCATTCCTCTCCAAAAGTTCTTGTTCTTCTTTCCATATTTTGAGAAGTTCAATCGCATGGCCTTGTGTCTTTGGATCGGCACAGTATTCAAAGAACTGCACCGCGGCTTCTTCCGGCGTGAGGCCATAAGGCTTTAGCACCTCGGTTACCTGTGCCAGCAATTCTGCATCGATTTCAATGGTAATCGTTACTTTGCCATCATCCATCATGCTGTTCCTCCGATATTTTGAGATTGTCATATTGAGGTTCCTCAGAGTAAAAGACCTGCATATCATCCAGTCGGAGACACGACAGTCTTCCAAGAGCTCCTGACCAAGGGTCACCCTTTTCAGGGAGCATACAGCCGCAGTCGATTCCAATCCAGCTCTTTACATCCCATATTGCCATTGGGTTATCATACTGGAAACGGATAGTTGGCGTGTGTCCGAAGATGACTGTACAGTCCTCCAGAACAGGGAAACTGTCAAATCGCATCCAGACGGCAAAGTCTCGCTCACACTCATATTTACGGCCGCAGGTCTCATACAGTTCGGCAGGCGCTGCGTGGGTCAGAATGAACTTCCTATTATTCAGAGTAAGCTCTATGTTTATAGGCAATTTCTCCAGATACTCGAATATCTCCTGACGAGTGGTTTTCCTTATATGCTTCAGATAGTCATGCGTTATCTGGCCACCATTTCTATACCACAGGGACTGCTTACGCTCATAGTAGTATTCAGGCCACTCCTCATCCTCTGGGGACGGGTAGTAGAGAGCATTCATCATCATTAATTCGTGGTTACCCAGAAGCATCTTGGCATTTGGCATCGCCATAATCTGGCGAAGGATTTTGATGCCATCTGGATTTCTATCTATCACATCCCCAAGGATATAAAGAGTGTCATCCGGCTGCAGGTTGATTTGCTTCATGACGGAATCAAAGCGCCGCTTTTGTCCATGGATATCAGACATTACATAAATCATGGTGGTCCACCTCCTTCTTTGCAACACGAACAATTACCATATTTCGGAGCGAATAGCTATCAAAAAATCACAATTCACAGATAATAATCCTGATTGGCATTTCCGATGACCTATCAGCCACGGAGTACGGGATGGTTTGTTGGAAAATCTGGACTTGGTTTCGAATCATGAAGATCAGTGTTTCGAGTAAGTCCTTTGAGATGCATTTATCGTTTTCTTTTGCAGCGAGCTTTTGCAGCAGTGTCTCTAAATCAGAGAAGCTGCCCCAAATGAAGAAATCCCACGAGTCGAATGTACTGCGTTCGAATGCTGGATTCTCTGCGCAGATGATAGCCTGGGTTTCTGCTGCCAGGTCGGAAAAGCAGATTCTCTCTTTACTAAGAGCCAACCAGTAATATGCGCTGGAGAGAATATCTCGTTCAGGCGCAGTATACAGATAGCGATGTCTGAGTTCTCCATTTGCGTGTCGATGCCACTGATCGATGTTGAACCATTGACCATTGGAGAATAGCTCTACTGTGTAGCCGAGCCATTTACTCATGTGGTGCGCCTCCTATCGCCAAGTGCTTTGCCGTACCTCTAATGGAGTCTTCCAATTTAAGTAATCATCTTGCCCATGGGAACCCGAAATCCTTGCGTTTGATCTTGCACCGAGGGTGTCCATCTTTCCAGAAGACGATCCCCTCAATCACATGGGTTTCCAGATAAGTGCGGATGCCCTCGAAGCTCCGATCCAGTTCGACAATGTCTTTCCCGTGGGGCTTGAGAATATCGGTATCAAGGTTGTGGGGATTAGATCTGAAATGCGGGCCGATGGCTTCGTATGTTCCATCTGGTACGACCCCCATCTTGTCATAAGCATCCCAAAATCATTTGTCGCTGGATGCGGATCTATTGCACGGCACCCAACAAGGCAAGTGGCCAGTGACAGGGTCTGCGTTCTCCTGACACTTGATTGCGTTAGACGGGATGGGCTTTCCATGTTTTGCATCGTATCTTTTGTAGAAAACACCATTGATGACCGCACAGCAGGCACCGTCCCATTTGATGGTAGCAACGCCTTCGCCGGCCATGACCCAAGCAAGGTCAGGGCTGATATTTGGCAGTATCCGGACAATTCGATGGTTTTCAAATTCTCGTTCAAAGAGAGTGGGTATCTTTTTCATTTGGGCTCCTTTTTGATGTTACTTCACTGCTGCTTTTATCGAGCCATTTCTCAATGGCTATAAATCTCTCGGTATGACTGATTTTGCCAGCACAAGTGTCACAGTAGGGACTGATCCAGCCAGTGGAAACCTTTGTTGCAGGGTTCCCACATCTGATGCAAGTTCTCGCAGATAGGTGTTCATATTTGGGGATGATGTCACGAAGCATCCGCTCTGTACAGCCAAAGTCATACCAACAGAGCGTTCCATATTTCTCCTTGATCTGGGTAATGCGGTATTGGTCGAGATACTCGGCACGCACCAGTTCCTCACGGATATCTTCACACATTTGCTCCCCAAAAGCCTTTCGCCAGCCGTCAGGCATGGAATCCAGTTCCGTATAGGAATAGTCGTAATCCTCTGGAACTTCTCCTGTCCAGCGGTTACGGGGCATAAGAAACGGAAATCGCTCAATCAGCTTTTGGTTCGATTCTTTATTCGATTGCATCTGAAACCCTCCTGTGTGTTTTCCTTTAGGTTGAAAAAAGCATTATTCGGACAGAGGTGATTTCTGCCCGAGGGTTTATCGCTTTCCAATCCTTGACCTGTGCGGCGACCTTCTTTTGGATCTCCTCATAATAGCGATACGCACCGGAGCGGTCATTCCATTCGAAATACTGATAAGCCTTCTTGAGTTCATCCTCCATCTTCCGATATTCGTCTACTGAGACGAAGTCCAAAATATTATCGGATTCATCATTCTGAAAGGCAGCTACTTCAGATCGAAGAGCAAATGCAGAATGTTCTTTGCCGGAAGTGTTCAGTAGCTTCAAGATGTCATCGTAGCAAACGGCAATTCGGACACTGTCCTCTGGGGTAAGCCAGTCGTTCACCGATGCCTGTAGATTTCTTGACATTTCGTCTACTGTGAACGGGTGTCCATCGCACTCAAGCTGTCGGTATGCTTTTTCAAACTGATACCTGCTGTCCGAGCGAAGCGTTGGAACAAGAATGAGATGTTCGATAGGCAGCAACTTCATCACTTGGGGGTTGATACAATGCCACTTATCATTTGCCAGAACCTCCGTAAAAATGAAATATGATGTGCTCATCTTACTCACTCCTTTCTGCGCTTCGACCGCTTTGTGATGTGGCCAACTCTCTTGCATTAGCTTCCACATCTCAAGTCTTCCGTCCAGACATAATAAGGAATTGGCGAATGTGTCCCACGTTGGTGGGGTGGGAGATGCGTCATAAGTGATTGCAATGGAATACCCATCTTTCCCCTTTGAGGCAAGATCGGCTTTGATCTTTGCAATCCTATCTGGAGACTTGCTTTCTTCATATGTGAGGCGGTAGCAGGCAAACTTGTATCTGCCACCTTCACTGAAGGTTACCTCCATACATCTTCTCTCAAATCAGTTCTCATCGGGCCCCTCAAACAGCGCACGGAAAAGAGCCACATGCTCTCCCACGAGCTGCGGATATTGGTAATAGATGTGTTGGCAAAGGCTTCGATAAAGATCGATGAAGCGGATCTCATCGCAGAAATCGCAGAGGCCATCCATGATTTGTTCTAACTGCTGCTCGTCGGTGATTTGATCCTTCAGCACCCACTCGACCAATAAAGAGTAGTGCGCGTATGCTGTGTCTCGCAGGTTGCTGATCCCCTCGACTATATTGCGGAGTTCCTCCATTGCGTGTTGGCATTCATCCATTTGTCTGTCCTCTTTTGTCATATAGTTCTCGCAGCTCTGCTTCTCTCTTTTCTGTGATGGCTTTGCTGTAATAGGTTGGGCGACCTGAGTGGTACTCTTCTGCCATCCATTCATCGAGATCAAAACTCCACTTGTGGGGTCCGAACTCGTCCGGGTAGTTCTCAATGAGAATGTGCTGCTTCTCACGGATCTGCTCTATGATAGGGGCAATATCATATTCCGAGAATATCCTGGCACCTTTCAACACATGGAGGATCTCGTTGCCCCACACTCGCTCATCAACGCCGCTGTACTTTTCAAAATCAGTGCTGTCTGGATGCTCCTCGATTTTACCGCCATAGGAGATCAGGAGACAGTCATCTTTTAGGAAGTGATTGATCCACAGGTTCGGGATGTACTGCAAGTCGGTAATACCTTTTGTGGAGAGGAAGCCCCACAGCTTATAGTATCTGCCAAAGACATACCATTCCGGGAGATCTTCCTCTTTGATTTTCGTTTTGTGATGTCCTGAAAAGAGAGTGAAGTCATCGTTCTGAATCCAGCACAGCTTGTGATTTCTCCATACTCGGCGCTCAACTGTGTAGAGATTGCTCTTGAAACAACTCATTTGAAACCTCGCTTTATCATTTCCAGTGACACAACATCGTGGAACAGGAAGCGAAGCTTGTCAATTTGCTTCTCTATGTGCCAGTGTCCGCAAAGCCATGCCTTATAATCTACTGTTTCTTCTATCCCATCAAGCCATCGCTCTGTGCTGTCATCAACCGTGCTCTGATCGATCATGGGTAAAAACGCATCCCGCGGTTCGTACTTATAGGGGCAGGTATGAGAGAGAACAATGTCAATTCTGTTTTTTGTGATTTGATCTTCCACATATGTCTTGATTTCTGCCGAGGGCTGCTCATCAGCAAACCACAGCAGATCGTTTTCCAGTCGGTAGTATTTGTCTACGCTATAAGCGCCACCGATGACCAGATGCCGGGTCCCTTCCATAGTGAAGATGTCTCCGTCCCTGGCGAAGAGTAAGTTCGGATACTCATCCTCGTACCACACAAGGCCACCATTCCATTCTTTCTGCTTATAGCCCGTGAGAGTGTCTGGACGCCGTTCATGGTTTCCGTGAATACAGAAGACGGTGGGCTTTGTTCTGGCAAGCGCATCTTTGCAATACCAATCCCGCCTGTTGCCGTAATAGTTCGCTCCGACATCACCAAGGATGACGATTATGTCCGATTCTGTGAGTTCATAGTGTTGGGCAAAAGCGACGATTCCTTTCGCACTGCCGTGAATATCGCCGGTGTAATAGATCATTCATCCTCATCCTTTCTGGCTTGACCGGATTATAGCATCAATAGAATGAAAAATCTCGCAAAAGCCCAAATCATAATCGTTTTGGGCGAAAACATAATCGTTTTTTGCACGCAACAGACCACAGGTCAATCTCTTAACCTGTGGTCTGTTGCTATTTGATATTCAGTTGATAAAATGATTACCACTCATCCTTGAGGAGATGGTGGTGCGAGCGTAGAGCGTTCTTGGTTGTTTTCAGCACATCCAACAGGACATAGGTTTCATACGGGGTGCAGTTGGCGAAGATTTTCTGCGCCTCGGCATTAGACATCTCAGTCGCACCCGTGAGCTGCCTGTTCAGGAGCGTATCAGTCGACACCTCCAGCGCATTGGCGATGCCAACAAAAGTTTCGAGACTCATAACCTTTGTACCGCACTCGAGATAGCTGATGTATCCAGCGGACTTGTCGATCATGGTGGACAGCACCGCTTGGGAGATACGCTTGTTCTTCCTGATTTTTTGGATTCTTTGACCAAGGACATAGTAATTGAGTTGCATAGAGAAACCTCCTTAAAAATTTTGGCAACTCAATTATATTTGAACCGTTATTTTATAGCGGTACGATTATATAAACTTGACCTTCGCATATTATATACTAACTTAAATTATAGTCGTTAGCTTATATCCGGCGAAGGGGAGGTGAGCTGGTCATGTATGAACAACAAGATCTGAAGCTGGTCGGCTCACGCATCAAAGCCGTTCGAATCAGCAGAGGCATGAGCCAAGCGGATTTGGCAGTCGAAGCTTCTGTTTCACTGCCGCTGATTAGCAACATCGAACGAGGAAAAACGGGGATGCAACTTGAGACTTTCGTCAAAGTGGCGGAAGCCCTTCAGGTATCTGCAGACTATTTGCTCCGCCCAGATGTACCGGAGGTCAAAGCAATCTATCAAGGTGAGTTTGCGGAGCTCCTTGAAGACTGCTCGGCCAGTGAGATGGAAACCATCTTAAAGATTGTCCGAGAGGTCAAAGCCTCCATGCATAAGAAGCAGAATAATGATTAATTATCGGATTGGGTGACCAATCCGATAATTTTTTTGTCATTTCCATACCATAGGTCAAGATGCTGACCTATGGTATCTTCTTATTTTTAAGCATTTTCCCTATAATTCACCCAAAAGGGCTTGCCCAAATGCCGGAGGAAAACATGGAAAACACGAAACTGCTGCCTTTAGGTACTGAACAAGGACTCGAAGAGACTGAGTATCCCTCCTTTGACCTGTGCCTGAGAGAAAACATGGTATCACCCCTTGTGGCACAACACAGGCAGTGGTTGAAAACTATCCGCCATGAAGTACCTAACCCCAAGATCCCGTTCAAGGTTGCAGTGTACATCCGCTTTTTCAACCAGACGAAATATAGAGACGAGGAATATCTCGAACGCAACAAAGAGGTTTTTCGTGCTACGCTGGCTCAGTATCCTATGTGGGAGTTTGTAGGTTTCTATATTGACAATGGATCGACCGCTCCGTATATGGAGAACTCTACAGCATGGTCTGAACTCCTGTCTGACTGCGATGCGGGGAAAGTCGATCTCATAATCACACAGAAGGTCAGCAATGTGTCCAGAGATGCTCAAGAAATGGCGATTTGCGCAAGAATGCTCGCTGCTCGCAAGCCTCCTGTTGGCATCTACTTCATATCAGAAGATCTATACACTTTGGCATCGTATTATCGCGACGATCTTCGAGAGCCTTGTTTTCTCCCAACCCCTGACTGGAAGATCCTGCCTGATGACGAGCTGGATATGAGAGGTGCGCTCCATGAGTAAATCAGCAAAGAAAGCAGCCGACCAAGCAGAACGTGAGAAAGTACATAAGCGATACTCGAATCGGAGAGAGCCAGATGTCATCTATCCGGCAAAGAAGCAGGTCGATTTCTACGATGCCGATATTCATCAGCGTGTTGCGGTCTACGTCCGAGTTTCAACTGATAATCTCGGTCAGGAAACTTCCTATGAACTTCAGAAGAACTATTATGAAGAGTTCGTCTTGAAGCATCCCAATTGGAAGCTTGTAAAGATCTACGCCGATAAAGGAATCTCGGGCACTTCGACAAAACACCGCGTTGAGCTAAACCAAATGCTCACTGACAGCAGAGCCGGAAAAATCGACTTGATCATCACTAAATCGGTTTCTCGCCTTGCCAGAAATACCGTCGACTGTATTACTATGGTGCGGAATCTTGCGGAGCTCCGCAATCCAGTGGGCGTTTTCTTCGAGAGTGAATGCATCTTCTCGTTGAACGAGGATACAAACATGCCGCTGTCTTTTTTGGCTTCCATTGCGGAAAACGAGTCCCGCATTCGAAGCCGCAGTATGGAAGTTTCGCTTGCTCAGCGGTTGAATGGAGGACTTCCTCTGACACCCAAGCTGTTGGGCTATTCTCATGATACTGACGGCAAGCTGGTGATCAATCCGGACGAGGCTCCGACCGTGAAGCTCATATTCTACATGTATCTGTCCGGATATTCTTCATCGCATATTGCAAAAACCCTCGAGGCACTTGGTAAGAGGACATTCCTTGGTAATTCCAAGTGGACTTCCGGCACCGTTATTCAGGTCTTGAGGAATGAGCGGCATTGTGGTGATGTTCTCACAAGAAAGACATTCACGCCTGATGTGATCAGTCATAAGTCCAAGAAAAACAGAGGAGAACGGCAGCAGAGCCTGTATAAAGGAGAACACGAGGCAATCGTGTCGCGGGACGATTATATAGCCGTCCAGCACATGATCAATAATGCGAAATACGGTGGAAAGTCTATTCTGCCGGAGCTTCGGGTGATTGAATCTGGCGTTCTAAAAGGATTTGTCACGATTAGCCCTAAGTGGGCAGGTTTCAAGGCAGCCGATTATTTACAGGCTTCTATGAGTGTCTACA
>ERZ1107006.2955-NODE-2955-length-11661-cov-3.195761_pt1 | contig 11661 bp, 8 predicted proteins | sample MGYA00403696_ERZ1107006 | MGnify/ENA primary metagenome ERZ1107006 (study PRJEB35170, sample SAMEA104062441) | human gut metagenome | biome: human gut; feature: human-associated habitat; material: faeces | place: Denmark | collected 2012-08-13 ...
TTCTTAATAATATAAGCTTTACAGTAAAGAAGGGCGAGGCAGTAGGTCTTATTGGAAGAAACGGCTGTGGTAAGAGTACAACACTTAAGCTGTTGACTAAGATTATATATCCAGACAGCGGTTCTATTGAAATGTGCGGAAGAGTTTCAAGTCTTCTTGAACTTGGAGCAGGATTCCACCCTGACATGAGTGGAAGAGAAAACATATACACTAATGCTGCGATATTTGGTCTTACTAAGAAAGAGATAGATGAAAGACTTGAGGATATTATCGAGTTTTCAGAATTACAGCAGTTTATTGATAATCCTGTAAGAACATATTCATCAGGTATGTACATGAGACTTGCATTCTCAGTAGCAATTAATGTTAATGCAGATATCCTTCTTATTGATGAGATTCTTGCTGTAGGTGATGCGAATTTTCAGGCAAAATGTTTCAACAAGTTAAGAGAGATTAAGGCTAACGGAACAACTATTATTATCGTATCACATGCCCTTGGACAGATTGAAGAGATATGTGACAAGTCAATCTGGATTAAAGATGGACAGATTGAGCAGGAAGGTGATCCAAGAGAAGTTGACATTGCTTATCTTGATTATATGAATCAGGAAAGATTAAGCAAGGATGAGCAGGAAAGAGCCAGAATCTTAAGAATTGAAGCCGAGCAGAGAAGACTTAAGAAGGCTGAGGAAGAGAATAAAGAAGGTGGTAACGATAAACGTTACGGAAGTTTCGAGGCAAGAATTAATGACGTTATCTTGTCTTGTGATGATGGCAAGAGGACAGAAACTCTTGAAACAGGAAGAAAAGCCGTGATAGAGATAGATTATTCTGTTGAGACTCCGGTAAAAGATGTTCATGCAAGATATATGATTTATAGAATTGATGGTCAGTTATGCAGCGGAAGCAGTACTAAGATAGACAGACTTGATGCATTTGACCTTGACAAAGATGGAAAGATTGTTATTGAGTTTGACAGTATGACACTTACAAGAAGCCAGTACTGGGTAGATATTGTGCTTGAAAAAGCAGATGGAACACCAATTGATTACTATAAAGAAGCAGTAAGATTTAATGTTGTATCAGGAATTGAAGATATGGGTGTTGCAAGAATTGAACATACATGGAAGAACTGTTAATTGAAAGGTAGTGGCTATGAAAAAGAGTAATAATGTAATTAATGTACAGCTTTCAGATAATCAGGGAAAACTTCATATCAGAATTGCAGGCTGGTATATTCCTAAGGATTTTAATGATTATTCATTTGAATTACTTATTAATGGCAAGAAGACAGAGTGTAGTATCGAGCATATAACAAGAGAAGACAAGCTGGATGAATTGCTAGAGAGAGGTCTTAACAGAGATTGTGAAATAGGATTTATAGTTAAGGCTGATACAGATAAAACTGATATTAATGAAATAAAATTTGTTGTTGTTGATTCGGGAGAAACAAAAGAACTTGCATCACTTGACAATAAAGATATAGGATATACTATTGAAGATCAGCTTTTACAGTACAATATAGATTGCATATGGGCTGAGAATACGCCAGATGGAGATACTGTGTATAGAATAACTGGTTGGGTATTGTCAAAAGGAGATATAAGCATAGAGGTTGTAAATCGCGATAATAAAAAAGTTGATTATACCTATGTCAAATGTGACAGACATGATCTTATTGATAACGGATATACAGAAGATAAAGAAAAAGCATATGGATTTACAATATCTGTAGAAGAAAAAGATGGTTATATATTAAAATTCATGTCAGATTCTGCTCAGAAGGATATCGATATAGACAAAGAACTTAAATGGCAAAGAAGAGTTCATAACATAGATAAGACAAAGAGACTCATAAGAGCAATAACACCTCATAATGTAGCAAGTCTCTGTAAATATATTGGCAAATATGGATTTTCTGATTTAAGGGAATATGTATATAGTGGATTATATGGAGGCAATAATCAGGAGCTTATATATAAGAGATGGTTTACAGATCATAAGGTAACTCAGGAAGAGCTGGAAAGAGAGAAGAATGAAAACTTTGAATACCAGCCACTTATTAGCATTATAGTTCCAACTTATAATACACCGATTATATTCTTAAAGGAAATGATTGATTCTGTTATAGCGCAGAGTTATGGAAAATGGCAGTTATGTATCGCAGATGGAAGTCAGGGAAATAAGGAACTTGAGGCAACATTAGATGCGTACAGTAAAGCAGATTCAAGGATAATTTACAAAGTTCTTGATAGAAATCTAGGTATAGCAGGAAATACTAATGCTGCACTTGATATGGCTGAAGGTGAAATAGTCGGATTATTAGATCATGATGATACACTTGAACCAAATGCATTATATGAAGTGGTGAAGGCATTACAGGATAAAGATGTTGATGTTGTGTATACTGATGAAGATAAAATATTAGGACCAGACTGGAAAAATGTTAATCCTAATTTTAAGCCTGATTTCAATATAGACTTACTTCGTTCATACAATTACATTACTCATTTTTATTGCGTTAAAACTGAACTTATTAAGGAAGTTGGTGGTTTTAGCGATAAGTATGACGGGGCACAGGATTATGATATTATTCTTAGAACAACGGAAAAAGCTCATAAAATAGCACATGTTTCAAAGATATTATATCATTGGAGAATGCATAGTAATTCAACAGCAGCTAATCCAGAAAGCAAGAAGTATTGCCATGAAGCTGGAAGAAGAGCGGTCGAAGATCATCTTAACAGGATGGGAATAGAAGCACAGGTTCAGCTTAGTAAACTTTTTGGAGGATACAGAATCAGATATGCAACACCAGGAAATCCAATGATCTCAATTGTTATTCCAAACAAAGATCATTATAAAGATCTTGATTTATGTGTTACCTCAGTATTAAAGAAGAGTACTTACAGAAATTTTGAAATTATTATAGTAGAGAATAACAGCACAGAAAAAGAAACATTTGATTATTATAATAAAATACAGAAAGAATATGATAATGTAAGAGTTCTTACATGGGAGAGAGAATTTAATTATTCTGCAATTAATAATTTCGGAGTAAAAGAGGCAAAAGGTGATTATATTCTGCTCCTTAATAACGACACTAAGATATTGGACAAAGATTCTCTTGGAGATATGCTTGGATACTGTATGAGACCTGAGGTTGGAATTGTTGGCTCTAAATTAATATATGGAGATGGAACAATACAGCATGCTGGTGTTATTCTGGGATTAGGTGGAATTGCAGGACATGCGTTTATAGGTCTCGATGCTAAAGAATATGGTTATATGTCAAGAGCATATTTGTCATGTGATTATACTGCAGTTACAGCAGCGTGTCTTATGGTGCCTAAAGCAGTGTTTGATGAAGTTGGTGGATTATGTGAAGAATATGCCGTTGCATTTAATGATGTTGACTTGTGCATGAAAGTCAGAAGCAAGGGATACCTTGTGGTATATGATGCATTTTCACAGTGGTATCATTATGAATCCAAGTCAAGAGGATATGAAGATACGCCAGAAAAGCAGTTAAGATTCAAGGGAGAGATAGAAACTTTCCAAAGCAAATGGCAGAAAGAATTGGATGAGGGAGATCCATATTACAACAGGAATTTCCCAATGACAACAGAGGCGTATGTATTGGCTTCAGAGTAAATATCAGAGGTAAAAATGTTTTTAACGAGAGCAGCGCAGATTATTGGAAAAGAAGGCTTTAAGACATTCGGGTATGCATTACAACAGAAGATGCATCAGAATATGACAGATGCTAAAGTCTATGGCATTTATCAGAAAAAAATCGCACCAAAACAGCGTATTACTGATAATAAGGCTGACTGCACAGCAATATGCAGACATAGTGGAAGCTATGAAAGCATGCTGGCAGCAGTGTCTGGAATGGATGCTGAATATATAGCAGTGTGTGATGAAAGCTGTGAATTCGATAAAGATTATACAGCAATTGTTTCACATTATATAAGGATTCGGAAAAGTATAATCAGGAAGCTGGATGCGGACTTCCTGACTGCAAGCCTGATTATTCATGGGATACACTGTTATCTTACAATTATATTGGCGATGCATTTGTTGCAAAGAAGAATGCTCTTATAGATGCTATTAATGAATGTAAGAATCATGGCGCAGTTGATAATATTAATTATTATGAACTGTCTTTAATAATTCTTTCAAAGTGTAAGACGTCAGATGTTGGGCATATCCATCAAGTGCTTGTTAAGGACATAAGAATTGACAGTAAATCATACAGGACTGCTGATGACGGAATGGCAGCTTTTAAGAAAATGATTCTGGAAAGTTCAGAAATTAATGTGAACATCGTAGCAGATAAGCATGATTCAGCAGTTGAGCATGTGCATTACATTACGAATGAATATGATCTGGTGAGTATAATTATTCCATCAAAGGATAATCCAGACATATTAAAATGCTGTTTACAGAGTATCCGCAAGTTCACAAAATATATTAATTACGAAATTGTTGTTGTTGATAACGGAAGTAATGACAGCAACAGAAAAGAGTATGAGAAGCTTGTAGATACATTTGAAGGACAGGCATCATATGTGTATGAAAAGGCAGATTTTAATTTCTCACATATGTGTAATGTTGGAGCAGCTAAAGCAAAAGGTAATCTGTTGCTGTTCCTTAATGATGATATTGAAATAATCGGACAGGATTATGAAGACACAGACTGGCTTTCAGTACTTGTCGGACAGGCAAAGCAGGAAAGTACCGGCGCGGTTGGTGCAAAGCTTCTGTATCCGGACTCATCATATATCCAGCATGTGGGTGTAATTAATTATGAATCAAGCTGTTTTGCACATCTGTATGCGAAGGCAGTTGATGATGAGAATATCAAGGCTCACAGGAATTACGCTGATTATGACTGCCTGTGTGTTACAGGAGCATGCTTTATGATTGAGAAGGCTAAATTCGATAAAGCTGGTGGATTTGATGAAGCATTTGAAGTAACACATAATGATGTTGATATATGCCTGATTCTCTATGAACAGGGATATTACAATGTCTTAAGAAATGACGTGGTTCTTTTTCACCATGAATCATTCTCAAGAGGTGATGATGAGGTTGATGAAGAAAAGAACAGACGTAATATGCATGCAAGGGATATGACATATGAAAAACATCCAAAGCTTGAGAAATATGACCCTTTCTATAGTCCGCTTCTTACGCAGACGGAGAATAACTACAGATTCGGAGATGAGATATATTCTGTAATATACAGAAAACCTCAGAAAGCTGACAGATTAAGGCCGGCTGCAGGATATATGGAAGTATCACCTACAGTTAAGGTGACAGAAACAGGGTATCATGATGATATGCAGCTTAGGGGATTTGCATATAACGGAAATAAAGTGTATTATAATCCCGTAATTTTTCTGTGGAATGAACAGAATTGTTATAGGATTAAGGCACAGTCAGTATGTGACAGAGTATTTCATTTAAGAAAAGGTGTGGATAAGAACATTAACTATGCACCGTTTTTTTGTGGAATAGATACAACGGATATGGAAAGCGGCACATATAGATGTGCTATCAGAGCTGATGGTAAATATTATGATGCACAGACAGATGTCGTAATTGATGGTTAAAACAATATGGCAGAACAAGGAGGAATTTATGAAGACTACAGCACTTATTATGGCAGGTGGTAAGGGAGAGCGATTCTGGCCAAAGAGCCGTGTTAATATGCCAAAACAGTTCCTTTCTCTTACAGATGACGGAAAGACTATGATACAGCTCACGGTAGAGCGAATCAGCCCATTGGTTGATATTAAGGATGTTTATATTGCTACTAACAAGAACTACAGAGAACTTGTAAAGCAGCAGCTTCCAGGTATTCCAGAGGAGAATATCTTATGTGAGCCTGTTGGAAGAAATACAGCACCATGTGTAGGTCTTGGAGCAGTTCATGTTGCAAGCAAATATGATGATGCAGTTATGATTGTACTTCCATCAGACCACCTTATTAAGAATAATGAAGTGTTTGCAGATACATTTAAAGAAGCTGTTCAGATTGCAGAAGAGGGGGCTAACCTTGTAACGGTAGGTATTACTCCGAATTATCCAGAGACAGGCTATGGTTATATTAAGTATAATCAGGATGACAAGAAGAATAATGCTTATTCAGTTGAAAAGTTCGTTGAGAAGCCAGACCTTGAGACAGCTAAATCATACCTTGCTGACGGAACATATCTGTGGAACAGTGGAATGTTCGTATGGAAGGTATCTACAATATTAGACTGCTTTAAGAAGTTCATGCCGGATACATATGAAGGCTTATTAAAGATTAAGGCAGCAGTTGGAACAGCAGATGAAAATGCAGTGCTTGAGGCAGAATTCCCTAATCTTGAGTCACAGTCAGTTGACTACGGTATTATGGAGAAGGCAGATTCTATCTACACACTTCCAGGCAACTTTGGTTGGGATGATGTAGGTTCATGGCTTGCAGTAGGAAGAATCAAGAAGAATGATGATAACAGCAATGTAATTAACGGCAATGTAGTTGCAGTTAATACTAGGGGCTGTGTAATAGAAGGTGGCGAAAAACTTATTGCCACAGTTGGTTTAAGAGATATCGTAGTTGTTGATACTAAAGATGCAACTCTTATTACAACTAAAGAGAATGCAGGCGAAATCAAGCAGGTACTTGCAAAGCTTCGTGAAGAAGGAAAGAATGAGTATCTGTAGAAGATAGTATGAAGATACATATGCTTAAAACAAGGCGTTTGGAGGAACTATAATGACAAAGGAACATGTCAATACTAATCATACATTTGCGATATGCGCTTATAAGGAGAGTCCATATCTCGAAGAGTGTATTACATCACTTATGGAACAGACTGTAAAGTCAGAGATATTTATTGCTACATCTACACCTAATAAGTATATTGACGACATAGCAGCAAAATATAATTTAAAGGTGTATGTCAATGAGGGAGAAAGCGGAATTACACAGGATTGGAATTTTGCTTATTCTAAAGTACAGACAGATTATGTCACTATAGCTCATCAGGATGATAAATATGCGCCTGAATATGTAGAGAATCTGTTAGCGTATACAGCTAAAGCTAAAAAGCCGCTGCTTTTCTTTACCGATTATGCAGAGATAAGAAATGGCGAGATTGTAACAACCAATAAGATTCTTAAAGTAAAAAGAATAATGCTTTTCATAATGCGTCCAAAGGCAATGTGGGGAAGCAGATTTATAAGAAGAAGAGTGTTATCGCTTGGCTCACCAATATGTTGTCCATCAGCAACATATTACAGACCTAATCTTATGAAGCAGGTATTCCTTAATGGATTCAGAGCTGATGAAGACTGGGAAGCATGGGAGAGATTATCAAAGCTTAAGGGAGACTTTATATTCTGTAATAAGATACTCACATATCACAGAATACATGAGGACTCAGAGACAACTAAGATTCTTAATGATAATAAGAGATCTGAAGAAGATTACATTATGTATCAGAAGTTCTGGCCCAAATGTATTGCTAAAATGCTTACTAAGGCATACAGCAAGAGTGAAGAATCTAATAATATGAAGCAGGGATAGGAGTTAACGATGAAAGAATACGATGAGGCAACCCTTAAAAAGGTACAGCAGACAGAGATGGAAATTCTTAGAGATTTCATCAAAGTGTGTGACGAGAATAATCTTACATGGTTTGGTGATGCCGGATCAGGAATCGGGGCAATAAGACATAAGGGATTCATTCCATGGGATGATGATATTGATGTAATGCTTCCTAGAAAAGATTTCGACAAGATGATTGAAGTTATTAAAAGAGATTACAGCGATAAGTATTCAATTGCCAATGTTGAAACAATGAAGAATTATCCATTGATGACAACAAGAATTATGATGAAAGGAACAACATTTATAGAGGAACCTCTTAAGAATATCAAATGTGATCTTGGAATATTCCTTGATGTGTATCCGCTTGATAATATATCAGATGATGAGGAAGAACTTAAAAAGCAGGCTAAAGCTGCCTGGTTCTGGAGCAAGCTTCTTATTCTCAGACATGTTGCGTTCCCGGTACTTCCTTATAAGGGAGTTAAGGCTAAGATAACACATATTGCAACAGCAATTATTCATGCCGGACTTGTTGTGTTTAGAATTTCACATAACTGGATTGCTGGCAAATGCTTAAAGATTGCATCAAGATATAATGATGTGGATACTAAGAGAATGGCATTCTTATTTGATACAGATCCATATTATCATATAATGTTAAAGGATGAGATATATCCATTACAGATGTATGATTTTGAAGATATTAAGATGCCTCTTCCAGCCAACGAAGATGAGAAGTTAAGAAATATGTATGGAGATTATATGCAGCTTCCTCCAGTTGAAAAGAGAAAGAATCATTACCCATATAAATTGGAATTTAAAGACTAAGAGGTATATATGAATATTATTTCAAGAATAATGGGTGTGGATAAGACACCAGAAGATAAGTACAAATATATCTGGTTTACAATGGGAACAGCATGTTTCGCACTTGCCACGCTTGTTATGACAATTGTTATAAGCCGTTTCTTAGGTGAGGCTAAAGCGGGAATGTTCTCGATTGGTCTTTCAATTGCACAGTGGCTTGTTACAATAGCCTATTTCGAAATAAGAACATATCAGGTTACTGATGTTAAGAATGAGTATCCTTTTGGATATTATTTCACTTTAAGACTTATGATGTGTCTTATAACATTTCTGGCAAGCATAGTATACGTTGTATTTAACGGCTACAGTCCGGAGAAAGTTACTGTTATATTGCTTGTATGTATCTATAAGATACTTGATTCGGTAGCTGATACATTTGAAGGTGAATTCCAGAAAGAGGAAAGAATAGATATGTCCGGTAAATCAGAGTTTTACAGGATATTCTTCAGTATACTGGTTCTTGTTGTAACAGTAATTATAACAAGAAATCTGATATTCTCTCTGATATGTATGAATGTAGTTGCATTGCTTATAATTCTGTGTCTTGATGCATCTGTTGCAGCAGGCAGGGTTAAGATATGTATTGTCAGGGATTACAGAAGAGTTTTCGTACTTTTTAAAGTGTGTCTGCCTCTTGCTATAAGCACATTTTTAAGTAACTATATTATCAATTCATCGAAATTATCTGTTGACAGAATGTTAGGTGATGCAGCACAGCTGTATTATACGGCGGTATTCATGCCTAATATGGTAATTAATCTGTTTAGTGGTATAATATTTAAGCCGATGCAGACATCAATGGCTGTTAATTATTATGAGAAGAAGTATAAGAATTTCTGGCACATAATATTCAGGATGTTTGCTATAATAGCAGGATTTACACTTATATGTGAGGTCGGGGCATATATACTGGGAATACCGGTTCTGTCATGGCTTTATGGTGTTAATCTTAAGGATTACAAGATGACACTGCTTCTGCTTCTGTTATGTGGAGGCGTTAATGCGGTCAATATAATATTCTATTATGTACTTGCCATAATGCGTAAGCAGAAATACATGACTATTCTGTATCTTATTGTATGCGGAGTTGCGCTGATTATTATGGATCCGATTACAGGCAGACTTGGTCTTAACGGAGCTGCACTCGGCTATCTGATACTTGTTGTGTTATTAGGCGTATTATTGATGGGATATATCTTATACCAGATTAGAAAGGATAGAAAAAGACAATGAGCCAGAATGAACAGTATGATCCAAAGGTCCTGAGAAAGTTACAGCTTGCAGAATTAGAGGTGTTTAAAGATTTTATTAAAATATGTGATGAGAACGGACTTTCATATTTCCTGTTTGCAGGATGTGCAATCGGAGTTGAGAGACATAAAGGATTTATTCCATGGGATGATGATATAGATATTGGAATGCTCAGAGATGATTATGAGAAGGTTCTGAAGATATATAGAGAGAAATACACAGATAAGTATGTAGTACTTGATATAGATTCACAGGAAACATTTCCTTTCTATAATGCAGAGATAGCAAGAATTGGAACTAAGAATATACCATATGTATTCAAGGATGCTAAGGTTCCTATGGGAATTGATATTGCGCTTTATCCTTATGATAATGTTCCTGATGATGCCAAGAAGAGAAGAAGACAGAGATCATCAGTATTCTTCTGGAGCAAGTTAAGAATATTAAGAGAATTCAAGAAACCTGTGCTTTTCATGCATGGATGGAAGAGAAAAGTTGTAAGTGCAATGTGTATAGTAATGAACAGATTACTTACATGGACACATTTCTCAAGAAAATTCATCAACAGACGTTATATGAAGAGCGCACTTAAGTATAACAATGAGAAGACAAGATGGGTTGCATGTTTCTTTGGTGAGATGGATCCTTTAAAGCAGGCTATAAAGTTAGATGACCTGTTCCCATTGGTTGAAAAGCCATTTGAAGATATAATGGTTAAAGTCCCTAAGAATAATGATGTATTTCTTAAGAGAATGTTTGGCGATTATATGAAGATGCCACCAGTAGAGAGCAGAAAGAATCATGTACCTGAGGTTCTGGAGTTCGGACCATTTGATGAGGAGCTGAAAGATATTGATATTTAAAGCATGGACAATTATGGAGAAAATATGAAAAAACTTATAATAATTCCAGCATATAACGAGAGCGAAAGTATAGAGAAGACAGTCAGAGATATTATAGAGAATGCACCATCATTTGATTATGTAGTTATCAACGACTGCTCAACTGATAATACACGACAGATATGTGAAGATAATGAATTTAATATTGTTAATCTGCCAGTTAATCTGGGAATAGGCGGAGCTGTTCAGACAGGATATCTGTATGCAGAAAGATATGGATATGATATTGCTGTACAGGTAGATGGTGATGGACAGCATGATGCGAAATTCCTTGGAGAGATGGCTGATTATCTTGAAAAGAATGACCTTGATATGGTTATAGGTTCAAGATTCATAGAAAAACAGGGATTCCAGTCATCTAAGGCAAGACGAATTGGAATTAACTATTTCACTGGCTTGATAAAGTTATGTACAGGTCAGAAGATAACAGACCCTACATCAGGATTAAGACTTATAGGAAGACGTACAATAGTACAGTTTGCCAAGAAGTATCCTAAGGATTATCCAGAGCCGGAAACAGTTGTGGCAATATTAAAGAAAGGTTTCAAGGTGGCTGAGATTCCAGTTGTCATGAGAGAAAGACAGGGCGGAAGCTCATCAATAACACTTAAGAAATCAGTATATTATATGGTTAAGGTTACACTGGCAATATTGTTTGAGAATTTCAGAGGAGATAAGCATAGATGAGTATAAGAATTAAATGCGTTATAATTGTTGTTCTTATATTAGGACTGTTAAAGATATTAGGTCTTATCAAGAAGAACAAACTGGAATTAAAATATGCACTTTCATGGCTTTTTCTGGAGCTTGGGATATTTATAATTACGTTAATACCTAATCTTCTTAATGTTATATCTAAGGCACTGGGAATATATAATGAGATTAATATGTTGTTCTTTTTAGGGTTTGTCTTTATTATACTTGTTATATTCTCACTTACAATGTCACTTTCAAGAAATTCAGAAAGAGTCAGAAAGATGGCACAGGAGATTGCTTTGAATAGTTATTATAATAATAAGAAAAATGGTTCAG
>ERZ1107006.2957-NODE-2957-length-11636-cov-4.674812_pt1 | contig 11636 bp, 15 predicted proteins | sample MGYA00403696_ERZ1107006 | MGnify/ENA primary metagenome ERZ1107006 (study PRJEB35170, sample SAMEA104062441) | human gut metagenome | biome: human gut; feature: human-associated habitat; material: faeces | place: Denmark | collected 2012-08-13 ...
TTGTATGAAAAGACACCGCAGAGTTTTGAACTGACCGCAGGCGGGCTCCTGAAGTATGGAATAGAAGGACAAAATGCAGACCAGGCAGGGGAATGTGAACTAGAAGAATATCACACAGACCGGTTGACGGGACCGGAAATAGCAGAACGTCAGGCATGCGGTCTCCCGGAAGAAACACCGGCGGCTACACTGGCGCGAACGACACAGAGTGAAGCTGCGCTGGGTGAACAGAATCAGAGCCGTTTTCAGATGTTACGGTTTTTAGTAGAAGTATATGTACTTTTAATGATCCCGGCAGTTATTCTGCATATGGCACTAAAAAGATTTAGCAGCCATATGATCATACTGTGGCAGAATATAAAATACATACATCTTGTTGATGGTAAGAAGGCAAAACGTATTCCTGTAATTGAATAAAAAGATGATATTACAGGAGGCGTATTAACGTGATAGAAAATAGAATAAGTGACAGAGCAAAAATATTACTGATCGATGAGGATACAAGCATTTCTTATCTGATCCGCAGGGCAATGGAAAAAGAAAATTACAAGATTTATATTGCAGGAAGTGGAAAACAGGGAATGGAGATGAGTACCGGTGTCTGTCCGGATCTGATTCTGATGGATAATAAATTTTCTGATATGGAAGGGATCACCTTGATCCAGTGGTTCAGGGAGTGGACGGATTGCCCGATTATAATCCTGTCGGAACGGAGCAGCTACCTTGATAAAGTGGAGGCATTATATGCCGGAGCAGATGATTATATGGTAAAACCGTTTCATGAGAAGGAACTTGCGGCACGGATTTTTTCCGCATTACGCAGAAGAATTTCGGCAGGTGCGCATACATATTACGAGGCAGGAAATCTTAAGGTTGATTTTACAAAAAGACAGGTTTTGCTTGGAGGAACGGAGGTTCATTTTTCACCGGTGGAATACCGGATCATAGAAAGTCTTGCGTTAAATTCTGGTACGGTTGTAACATATCAGATGCTTTTGGAAAAAATATGGGGACCATATGCAGAGCAAAACAGCAGGATCCTTCGTGTCAATATGACGAATATCCGAAAAAAAATAGAAAGTTCTCCTTTAGAACCGGAGTATATTACAACGATCCCGCGGGTAGGATACCGGATGTTGGAGAGTCAGGCTGAGAAAGGTGGCATGCAGATGCTGGAAAATCAGGCTGGCAGAAACATGAAAGTGATGGAAGGTCAGAATATCAGAAATGGTATCCGTATGATGGCATAAAAATAAGCTGCACACAGAGGTGTGCAGCTTATTTTTTTCTGGATGTACGATAATCTTTTGACTGACAGTAAGAATCGTAAATTGCGTAAACAAACCCTCCGATGATAATGCCAATCCCGATGACAGAAAAAACGATTTCAATGCCTGTCATAGTAAAATCTCCTTTTCAGTGTATTTTGCTCAGTCGTTGTTTTCCATTTCTTCAGCGATGCGGACGAGGACTTCCACCAGGACGGTGCCAACCTCTTTGACGATTTCGGACCAAAAGTTCATAAGGCTTTCTCCTTTCTGCGCAGCTGCGCTTTAAAATACGATGGTAATAATGATAGTGATGGTGCGGAATAACAAAATGCTCACCTCCAGACATAAAAAAGCCCCTGAGTCTTTCGACTCAGAGGCTTTGAATCATGATTATTATATCTGGGTGAAAAATGGGAATTTGAGAAAGTTATAGATTGAAATTTTACTACATACAGTAGAAAATAATGTGTTAGTCGAATAATTAGATTTGGGTAAGATTATCATCGACAGTTGCAGCCGTTGCAACACCATTGGTAGATACAGATGCCGTATCAGGTAATGCAGGGATTGCCGGAACCGGGAGCGTTCCCATTGCAGGAGTATCATGTGTCTGCTGCGGAACAAGTACTTCTGGATAAGTAGGCATGCTCTTAAAATCGCAAACTATGCGCTCACCTTTTGGGATACACTACCTCCGTTCAACAATGAAGAAGAAACCAGGCTGCTTCTTAAAATGCAATCCAGAGCAAACGAGCGAATCACTGCGACTGCAACAGCGTTGCGGAACGGTCTGATTGCACTGGCTGACCAAACATTTCCCGGGGTAAATATTGCGTTTGATCCGAACACAAAAAATGCAAATGAGCATGAAAAGTGGGTGGACTTCTTTCTTCGTTATTGGCACAAGGATTGTGTCTGTCAATATTCCATGGAGGCTTTCACGGAATCTTATCGGGGATGGTGCAAACGAAAAAACTACAAGTTCCGTACAGATACCGCTCACAAAATCTATCTGCTTGCACAGGAAGGCGTGGCTACTCTTCCGAAATGCGAAAGTACGAAGATGCTGATCACGCAGGCTTGTAAAAGCCTGAATGCCGTTTGCGAGGCCAAGCAAAGCACCCAGCTTGAAATGCAGCGGTTGGCTGCAATGCTCCCCGAATACGAGGTTGTGATGCGGATGGAAGGAGCCGGACCCGTTACCGGGCCTGCTCTTATGGCCGAAATTGGTGATGTTCGGCGGTTCAAAAACAAGAAAGCGTTGGTAGCCTTTGCGGGTATTGATGCACCACCGTTCCAGTCTGGTGCATTTGAATCCAAGTCACGCCATGTTTCTAAACGAGGTTCACCGCATCTGAGGCGAACTATTTTTATTATATCGAATATTATTTTAACACGCCCAAACCCGGAAAATGCTGTTTACTGCTTTATGGACAAAAAGCGTTCCGAAGGAAAGCATTATTACGTTTATACCGTCGCAGGAAGTGCCAAGTTCCTGCGAGTCTATTACGCTCGTGTTACTGAATTTCTGCGTTCCCAGCCATCTCCTGATGCCTGTTGATGGTTTCTGATGAACCATTACGATGATTTTCAGCCGACAAGCTGTGCTGTCGGCTTATTAAAGTTGCCGGATGCTCAACTGCACCCGGCAATAAATTTTTGATGATTTTTTTGTTCAGGCTATTGACACTCGTTAGCAGGTTTGCGGGTGCTATGAAGCCTCTCAAGGTGCTTTCCAAATTTGAAAATGGGCGTCAGTGAGAGCTATGTAAAGCGTGCGGCCAAATACGCCAGAGGTGTAGATGCCGCAGAAGAAGCCGTTCCCGGTGCAAAAAATGAAATTCTGTCCGGAAAGCTCAAAGCAACCGATGCGAAAATCATCGCTTTGGCGCAACTGTCGAAAGAGGAAATCCATGCAGCACTTGATGAGCTGCGCAAGCCGAAAAGTGAACGACCGCCTAAAAATAGACTGCAAAAAGTAGAAACCACTTCCGAAGTCCAAAATATTTCCGAAAGCAACGAGTCAGCAGAACCTCCTGTCGCTGAAGATAAAACCGGGTCATCTGATGATGTCCCTCTTAATTTCAGAAAAAGCATTCAAGGCCATCGGCGTGAACTCACTGCTCCAGAGCGGAAAAGACTTCAGAAATCCATTGACAATCGTTTTTATCGCCCCAAAAAGGATGGCGGTGCTGTTGTAATGTGCGAAATTCAAGGTGCACAGGAAGATTTTGCTCGCCGCTGGGAGCGTTGCTTTTCGGACTACCCTGACCTCCTGACGGATGCCGAAAACAAAGAACAAGTGCAAAAATATATGGAGCGGGCGATTGCTTATCTTCAAACGGTAAAAGCCCGGTTGGACGGAGGTGCGACCCATTAACTATCTAACGACCACTACGCCCTTACCGCAATATCTGCCCTATGCCCGCTTTCTGCTGGATACCAACCTGAGCCACACAGCAAAACTACTCTACACCCTGCTGCTGGACCGGGCAACGCTTTCTCAAAAGAATAACTGGATCGATACACAGGGGCACATTTATGTGATCTATCCGCTTTCCAAGCTGTCAAAAGATTTGAGATACAGCCTTTCCAGCATAACACGCGCATTTGCCGAACTGGAAAACGCTCAACTCGTGGAACGTATCCGCAGTGGATTTTCCAAGCCCAGCCGTATTCTGCTCAAGGTTCCGCATACTACGCAGAATTGCGCAGTCACAGTATGCAAAAATGCCAAGGATGACTGTGCAGAAACAAGTAGTATGATTGCGCAAAAATGCACACCTAACCAACGTAATAAGAGCAACCTGAAAGAGAGCCACCTGATAAGAACAACAGACGCTCATTTGACCTTTAGAGAATATCAAAACGTCTTTTTAACAGAGATGGAGTACAAGCGGCTCAAAGCCGACTTTTCCGGACTAGATGGCCTGATCGACCAGCTTTCAGCTTATATCCAGTCCACCGGCAAAAAGTACGCCGATCATGCCGCTACCCTGCGCATCTGGGCGAAACGGCAGCGGTCAGAACAGAGAAGCAAGCACCGGGCATCCCGGACTACACATTCAAGGAAGGAGAAAGCCTATAAAGACGATCGAAAAAATTTTGGAACAGCCCCCATCTAGTATTCCCGATAATATCGACGATTATTATGGCGAGGACGGTCTGCTTTACTGCGGAAAATGTCACACCCCAAAAGAAGCGTTCTTTGCAAAGGGCATTGTCCTGATGGGCAAGAACAAGCATCCCGTCGAATGCGGCTGCCAGCGCACGGAAAGAGAAAAGCAGGAAGCCCTTATCAACCAGCAAAAACGCATCGACCTTGTGCGACGGCTGAAAGCAGAAGGATTTTCAGACCCGGCAATGCTGGACTGGACATTTGAAAACGACAATAGCCGCAGCCCTCAGATGCACTATGCACACCGCTATGTGGAGCAATGGCAGACCATGCGTTCAGAGAACCTAGGGCTGCTCCTCTGGGGCGGTGTTGGTACTGGCAAGAGAGTTTCCTTGCCGGGTGCATCGCAAACGCTCTGATGGAGCAGGTAGTGCCTGTGCGGATGACGAACTTTGCCCGAATCCTGAACGAGCTAAACCGCAGCTTCTCCGGGCGAAATGAGGTCGTGGACAAGCTCTGCCGCTATCCCCTGCTCATCATTGACGACTTCGGCATGGAGCGTGGCACCGAGTACGCACTGGAGCAGATCTACAACATCGTAGACAGCCGATACCGCAGCCGGAAGCCGCTGATCGTCACCACCAACCTGACGCTGGACGAAATACGACACCCACAGGATACCGCTCATGCCCGCATCTATGACCGCCTGCTGGAAATGTGCGTTCCAATCTCCTGCATTGGGGTCAGTTTCCGCAAAGAAACAGCACAGGAAAAGCTGGAACGCTTAAAAATTTTAATCGGATGAATCAAAAAACATTCCCAAAAAATCCGCAGAACATCCTAAGTTCTGTTACAAAGAAATGGAGCTGCCTATTGAATAATTGCCGTCGTACAGAAACCAGCCCTGCCCTTTCGGAATACTCTGATGAATGGAGCGCATTCGCAACCTTTCTAGCCGATGTAATCGAGAAGTACGCATCGGTCTTGGAAATAGACAACGCCGTATCCTCAACCAACAACGAAAATCAACAAGATACGGTTGATGCCGCTCTTGCAGCATGATATAATTTTCTTGTAATATTTGTCCCAACACAATGGTAGGATCTTCCCCTCCACTGTATTACATACACGGAACGAGGTGCTTAAAATGAATCGACCAGATGGCTCTCCCAAAAATTCCATCCTCATTTACACCACGGAAGACGGTCTGACCAAAATCGATACTACCTTTGACGGTGACACTGTCTGGCTTTCCATTGACCAGATGGCTGAGTTGTTCCAACGTGACAAATCCACAATTTCCCGTCACATCAAAAACATTTTTGCAGAGGGTGAGCTTGAACGAGATTCAGTTGTTGCAAAATTTGCAACAACTGCCGCAGACGGAAAGACCTATCAGGTCGAATTCTACAATCTTGACGTCATTATTTCTGTTGGTTATCGTGTCAAATCCAAACGAGGCACACAGTTCCGTATCTGGGCAACTGGCATCCTGAAGGAATATATGCGCAAGGGATTTGCGCTGGATGACGAACGCCTGAAAAATCTGGGCGGCGGTGGATATTTCAAAGAGCTGTTAGAACGCATCCGTGACATCCGTGCTTCCGAAAAAGTGTTTTATCGTCAAGTTCTGGAAATCTATGCAACCAGCATTGACTACGACCCAAAAGCAGAAATCTCCGTCCAGTTCTTCAAAAAAGTCCAGAATAAAATTCATTATGCCATCCACGGTCAGACTGCCGCCGAGGTCATTTACAACCGTGCAGATGCCGAAAAGGAATTTATGGGTCTGACCACTTTTGCAGGAAACCAGCCCACTTTACGAGAAGCTACTATTGCCAAAAACTATCTGAACGAAAAAGAGCTTCGTGCTATGGGGCAGTTGGTTTCCGGTTATCTGGATTTCGCAGAACGTCAGGCAGAACGTGAACAGCCCATGACCATGCAGGATTGGGCAAACCACCTTGACCGCATTTTAACCATGAGCGGTGAGCAGCTTCTTGTTGGCAATGGCAGTGTGACCCACAAGCAGGCAGTGGACAAGGCTACTACCGAATATCGGAAATACAAGGCTAAAACCCTCAGCGATGTGGAGCAGGATTATCTGGATTTCATTAAGTTTCTGGAGCAGAAAGCAGACAAGAAATAACCGTTTTGTGAGGTTTTCTTATGTCACAGGAAAAGACAAAGGTTTACACTTACACCCGTGTTTCCACGGCCATGCAGATCGATGGCTATTCACTGGATGCGCAGAAAGCCCGCATGAAAGCCTATGCCGACTTCAATGACTACCAGATCGTCGGCGAATACGAGGATGCAGGCAAATCGGGTAAATCCATTGAAGGCCGTGCTTCTTTCTGCCGGATGATGGAGGACATCAAATCCGGCAAGGATGGTGTTGCCTATGTGCTGGTGTTCAAGCTCTCCCGGTTTGGCCGCAATGCTGCCGATGTACTGTCTACCTTGCAGGTAATGCAGGATTTTGGTGTGAACCTAATTTGCGTAGAGGACGGCATTGATTCTTCTAAAGACGCTGGCAAGCTGATGATCTCCGTTCTGTCCGCTGTCGCTGAGATCGAACGTGAGAACATCCGTGTCCAAACTATGGAAGGTCGTATCCAGAAAGCAAGGGAAGGTCGCTGGAACGGCGGTTTTGCGCCTTATGGCTATCATTTGGTTGACGGTGTGCTGCAAATCAATGAGGATGAAGCCCCTGCCATTCGCACGATTTTTGAGCAATATGTAAACACCGACACAGGTGCAAATGGTCTTTCCAAATATCTGGAGACCCACGGCTTTCAGAAACTTGCTCGTCAAAATGGCACCTCTCCCCTTTTCAGTGCAACATTAATTCGTGCCATCCTGAAGAACCCCGTCTACTGCGGAAAAATCGCCTTTGGTCGCCGCAAACTCGAAAAGATTCACGGCACCCGGAACGAATATCATCAGGTTCCACAGGAGAATTATTTACTGGTGGACGGCCTGCACGAGGGCATCGTATCGGAAGAATTGTGGAACGCCGCACAGGTCAAGCTGTTGGCGCAATCCAAACGATACGAGCCAGTCAATCGCAGCAAGACGGAACAGGCGCACTTGTTATCTGCCCTTGTCAAGTGCCCCGTTTGCAGTGCTGGAATGTACAGCAACAAATGCACCAAGCGAAAGAAAGATGGCACACCCTATAAATCTTTCTCTTATTACAGTTGCAAGCATCGCAAGATGCAACGTGGGCAAAAATGCGATTTCAACAAGCAAATTCAGGAAGAAGTTCTGGACAACGCCGTGGTGGAGGTTATCATCAAACTAGTCAGCAATCCAAAGTTTGCCGCCATGATGCAGGAGAAGATCAATAGCAAAGTGGACACCACTGCCATTGAACAGGAAATTACTGCCGCTGAAAAGCAGTTGCGGCAGTATTACTCCGTCAAATCCAAAATTATGGAGGAGATCGACACACTTGACCCGGATGACCGCCATTACATCATCCGCAAATCTGACCTTGACGAGCGGCTTTACAAGATGTACGATAAAATCGAAGAGGTGGAAAATGGACTGATGGATGCCCGGGCAAAGAAACAGGCCATTGAAGCCGATAAAATCACAGGCGACAACATCTATAAGATCCTGATTTGCTTTGACAAGCTTTATGCCACCATGACCGAGGCGGAACGCCGCAGACTAGTGGAGATTTTGATTGATGAGGTGCAGATCTACCCGGAACGCCAGCCTAACGGACAGTGGCTGAAGTCCGTCCGGTTCAAGCTGCCCATCATTGACCATGACCTTGAATTGAGTTTGGACAATCAGGATCGTGTCGAGGTCGTGTGTTCGATGGTTAGATTCAAAAAGCATTGATCTAATGTGAAGTAGGGTGAACCGTTTTATGTATTCTGTTACACAGCGTATAAAAATGATCCGGCAATATGAAGGAAAATAAGAAGACCTGTGCAGTCTGGTGAAAAATAACAACACAAATAGTACAGAGAAAAGGAGCATCCCATGAACGCAAATATCAATTATGATGAGATCCCGGATACCAGTGCCGTGCAGGAGGACCTGCTTGCGGCGCTGAGCAGCCAGCATGTGACCGTGCACACGAATGAGGAGCCGGACTTCGACTACATGGAAAACGGGGATGTGGCTTTTGTGGTCAAGAACCCGCACAATGATGAGAATTTGCTCATTGAACTGGGCGGCGAGTTCTCGCTCTTCTTCGGCCTGTGGCATGGGCAGTACAAGGCCGTGGAGTACGACTACGACCGCATGAAGAAGGACATTACAGCCATTCTGGCGGGCAATGCCGGTGCGCTGAGTCTGTATGCCGATGGCAGGTGGCAGGGCAGCACCCTCTGCCCGGAGAAGGAGTCTGCTGATGCCGACATGGAAAAGCTGCTGGAACGCTGCTGGCAAAAGCAGGAGCCGAAGGAAAAACTGCTGGCACAGGGCGGCAGGGTGGAACTGCTTTATTGGGACCCGGCGGAAAATAAGAGCTTTATGATTCCAGCAAAGAACTGAACTATAACAAAAAGGACACACCACAACGGTGTGTCCTTTTTGTTATACGATATGAAGCTTAGACCTTCTCGATGGTGATGCTCCAATCGGCGGTCATGGCCTCGTCCGGCTCCAGCACCTCGTGCCGGCCTTCCTCGTTGACGCTGTTGGCCCAGCCGTTCCAGGGCTCCATGCACACAAAGCTCTCGGCGTCCTGTTGCCACAGCACAGCGTGGTCGAAGCTGTCGTCGGCATCCACAGTCACCTTGTGGCCGCTGCCGCTGTCGGTGAGGGTCATGGGGAACTGCACGCCGGTCAGCAGGCGCACGCTGTTGTCCGCACCTTCCTTGCGGGTGAGGGTGATCTTTTCCGGGGCAGCGGGCTGCTCGCCCTTGGCGCTCTCGGAACAGGTGGCGCACTTGATATCGAAGTCCACATTCTCCAGCTTGGAAGCCTTGAAGTAGGGGTGGAAGCCGAAGCTGAAGGGCATGTTGGTGTCGCCCTCGTTGATCACGGTCATGTTGATGGCGGCAGTGTTGCCCTCAAGGTTATAGTTCATCAGCACGGTGAAATCGAAGGGATAGAGGAACTTGGTCAGCGGGGTGGACTCCAAAATCAGGGTCACGCCGTCCGGGCCGACGCTCTCCACATCCCATGCGCACAGGTCGGCAAAGCCGTGGTTCTCCATGGGGTATGCCTTGCCGTCAAAGATGTGCACGCCGTTATCCGGCAGGCCGCAGTTGGGGAACAGCACCGGCACGCCGAAGCGGGGGCGGTTGCACTCGGAAAAATTGGGGTGGCGGGTCCAGATGTACTCCTCGCCGTTCAGCGAGAAGCCGGTGATCATGCCGCCGCGCTCCGGGGTGATGACCAGCTCGGTCTTTGCCTCAGCATCGGTGATAACGTACTGCTCATAGCAGGCACCGTTTTCGGTGACATAACGGGTGGTGATCTGATTCATAGTTCAGTCCTCCTTATGTTTCTGGTTCTGTGCCAGTTTTTCAAAATAATAATCAATGCCATAGCGAATGAGATATTTTATGACCCTTGCAATAACGGCCACGATAGCGGCAAAAATGCCGCCGTAAAGCAGAAACGCATAGATCATCATGCGAGTGGTCATAGCCATAAAAACACTTCCCTTCCGTTTTCATGCACAAAGAGGCTGCCGTACAGCCAAAGTGCCATACAGCAGCCTCGAAACGATTACAGAACGACGCCGTCCTTGAAGATGGAGATCTCGCGGAAGCCGTGCTTCTCGGCCTTGGTCTGCTCGCCGCTGGCCACACGAATGACCAGATCCAGCAGATCTTTTGCAGCCTCGTCGATGCTCTTCTCGCCGTCAGCGATGACGCCGGTGTTGAAGTCGATCCAGCCGGACTTCTTCTCCGCCAGCGGGGTGTTGGTGGAGATCTTCAGGGTGGGAGCCGGAGCCGAGAACGGAGTGCCGCGGCCGGTGGAGAACAGGATCAGGTGTGCGCCTGCGGCGGTCATGGCCGTGGCAGAAACCAGATCGTTGCCGGGGCCGTACAGCATGTTCAGGCCCTTGGTGACAACGGGATCACCGTAGCCGATCACGTCCATGATGGGGGCGGTGCCGCCCTTCTGCACGCAGCCGCAGCTCTTGTCTTCCAGCGTGGTGATACCGCCCTGTTTGTTGCCCGGAGAGGGGTTATCGTAGACCACCTCGTTGTGGCTGATGAAGTAATCCTTGAAGCCGTTGATCATGTGCTCAGCCTTGACAAAGACGTCATGGTTGATGCAGCGATCCATCAGGAAGCCCTCGGCACCGAACATCTCGGGCACCTCGGTCAGCACGGTGGAGCCGCCGCGGGCGCACAGCATATCGCTGAAGCGGCCAATCGTCGGGTTGGCGGTGATGCCGGACAAACCGTCCGAGCCGCCGCACTTCATGCCGACGACCAGCTCGCTGGCAGGGATCGGCTCACGCTTAAACTGCGCGGCGTAGGCGGCCAGCTCTTTCAGGATCTCGCGTCCCGCGACCAGCTCGTCCTCAACGTCCTGGCAGGTCAGGAACTTGACGCGGTCATGGTCGTAGTCGCCCAGCTCGGCTAGGAACTGCTCATGGGTCAGGTTTTCGCAGCCCAGGCTCAGCACCAGAACCGCGCCCGCGTTGGGGTGACGCACCAGAGATGCCAGCAGCTTGCGGGTCTGTGCGTGGTCATGGCCGGTCTGGGAGCAGCCGAACGGATGGGTGAAGGCATACAGCCCGTCAATGCTGCCGGTCACAAGGTCCTGATTGTCGCGCACGAGCGCCTTGGCGCAGTCGTTGACGCAGCCGACAGTCGGGATGATCCAGATCTCGTTGCGGATGGCGGCGCGGCCATCCTTGCGGCGGTAGCCCATGAAGGTGTCAGGCGCGGCGGGGGTCAGCGGGTGTACATTGGGGTGATAGCTGTACTCGATCTCGCCGGAGAGGTTCGTGTGGATGTTGTGGGTGTGCATCCAGGTGCCGGGCACGGCGTCCGCCGTGGCGTGGCCGATGGGAAAGCCGTATTTGATGACGTTTTCGCCGCTCTTGATGGGCGCAATGGCCATCTTGTGGCCCTGGGGGATGTCCTCAATGGCGGTGACGGTGGTGTTATCGACGGGGACTGCCGTGCCTTTGGCGATGGGATGCAGGGCGACGACGACGTTGTCCTTGGGGTTGATCTTAATGGCGATAGGCATAAGATGTCTCCTTAGCTTCTGATAAAAGTGGGGCCGGAGGGCATCCTCCGGCCCCAATGGGG
>ERZ1107006.2964-NODE-2964-length-11601-cov-6.841244_pt1 | contig 11601 bp, 9 predicted proteins | sample MGYA00403696_ERZ1107006 | MGnify/ENA primary metagenome ERZ1107006 (study PRJEB35170, sample SAMEA104062441) | human gut metagenome | biome: human gut; feature: human-associated habitat; material: faeces | place: Denmark | collected 2012-08-13 ...
GAGGTGGATTCGAACCACCGAAGCAATTTGCAGCAGATTTACAGTCTGTCCCCTTTGGCCACTCGGGAATCCATCCATGTCAGGCAAAGTGCCCTAACAATGTGAAATTGTAGCATATGTTCACACAAATTGCAATATGTTTTTTGCTATTTTAGTGTAAAAGTTCAGCCATAGGATGACAAAAGCAACGATTGGGTGCTCGCGCTCAAAGCGTGCTAACGCGACTTTGCGAATGGCGCAGGCTGAACTGCTTCAATATAGTACAGATAAAACGGATACTGCGCCAGCTGCATCTGCCCGTGATCGGTCACCTGATACCCTTTCTGCTGCAGTTCCGCGAAAGAGTCATCGCTCATGGCATCCGGTGTAAAGTACCAGAATCTGTCGGATTCTGCCTGGTTGTAATCACCGTTTACGATCTCATTATCGGGATAATAATAATACAGCACTGTCCATCCCAGATGTTTCACCCCGTTGGTGACCATCTGCACATCCTCTTCGGGCGTGCCGATCAGATCCAGGGTCTTGTCAGTCTCTACCTTCTGCTGTTCATAACTGCCATAAGATTCCCGGTAATTCTGTATTCCCATGCCAAACATTACAAGCAGTAATAGCACAAACAGCAATTGGGCTGACAGCCCCAAGCCTTTCCAGGACCGGTTCTCCAGCTCCGCCACCAGTTCCAGCACCCGGCTGCTGCCGATGACCAGCATCATGATCGCCACTGCACTTAACGGATACAGATATCTCTGCGCCAGCATCGGTGCCATTACAACACTCAGCAGATACGCAAATGCCAGCGTTCCCAGGATCGTGCAGGCACCTACTACCATGGCGTAAGTTTTGTCAGACCATCTTTTCACTGACGGCTTCTGCAGACGAATACCCTCTTCTCCCATGGAAAACAGGGACGAATCCGCCACCAGCGTCACTATCAGCAGTACTAACAGCAACGGAAATACAATTACATTCATCCGTCTGCCGCCCATGACGATCTCCAGGCTCTTATCCAGCCCGAGGATCTCCGTCATCCACCAGCCTCTGCTGACATTTTTCAATCCCGCATAGAAAAAATACAGCCAGGGAGCATAGCCGATCAAAAATGCCACGATTGCCAATACACCTTTTCTCCAGGTCTTACCGCGGTATTTAATCCACACTGCCACTCCGGTGAAAAACATCATAATGCCCACGGCTACCAGGGCATAATAGTGAGAATATGCCGCACCCAGTGCCCACAATACCATTCCGGTCCAGGTCTTCCTGCTGCCATCCGCTATTACACGGTAAGAACAGTAAAAGCAACCCATTACACACAAAAAGGCAAGTGCATACATACGAACTTCCAGATTATATTCCAGGCACGCCTGTCCCAGACCCGATATCATCACGAAAAAAGTGGTCGGGAGCATACCGAAATGTTTCCGTATCACTGTCAGTGCCAGCACGATACCAATGGCAAACGGTACCAATGAAGCCAGATGGAATACCGGAACGCTGAATCCGAACAGGGTTCCAAACAGTTTCAGCCAGTAATAATACAGCGGCGGATGATTATCCCAATAATACAGCACCTGCAAGATACCACCGACGCTCTTATGTGCAGTATTTGCAGAAAAAGCTTCATCTCCCCACAGCACCCGGTCGGACATCATGCTGAAATTGAGACAGATCACCAGCACACTGAATGCCAGTACCACGACCGGTCCTATGTATCTGTATACAATGTTCCATCCTTTGCTGCCGGCGATTTTAGTCATAACACTGTGAATCTTCTCATGTTTACCGGCTTTCGCCTCTTCTACGAACAGTTCACAAATGGTATATGCCAGCATGATGCAGATTTCCAGGATCAGCACTTTGACTGCATATTCCCGGGATTCTACGAGTTTTCGCAAAATTGTATTGTCGTCATTGCCGGTCAGGGAAAGCAATACCCACGGCACAAAAAGCATGATCATCAGACAGGTTGCATAACGAAGAACATACGCTCCCTTACTTCCGGTCACCGTCTTCCCGGTGCTTCCATTATTTTTCAAAACATATTGCCGCCAGATCCCTAAGGATACCAGCGGCAACAGCAGGGTTATGATGATGGTAAACATCTGAAATCCTCTCTGTCTTTGGTAAATTATATTTTTTTCTACACGTTATTCCTGCACATACTTCAGGATTGTCGCGGAAGTCTGGGGCATCTCGATCAGGATCTTCCCTGCCTTGATCTCATACTCCGCGCCTTCCATGCAATATCCGTCATCTCTGGATTGCAGGATCACTTTCATCTTACCTGTCTTAGGAACCCCGATCTCCCATACATGGATCTCCTTGGTGATGGGATGATTGTTATTGTTGATCAGGATCGCACACTGTCCCTTGCGGTTAAAACGCCCGTAGGAGATGAAGTTATAATCATTCTCCAGCATTTTCAGGGAACCGGTACGCAGTTCCTCGTTTTCACGGCGCAGGCGGATAATATCCTTGTGAAACGACAACAGCACCTGATCCTCATGTCCCCAGGGATAGGTTCTCCGGTTATCAGGATCCGTGAATCCGCAGACACCGGCTTCATCTCCGTAGTAGATCGTCGGTGCGCCCGTCCAGGTCATCTGGATCACAACGCCCTCCCTGAACACTGCCTTATTGATGCCCTGCTCCGCAGCCTGGGGGCCTAAAGTATTGGTACGTCCCACCTTATGGTTCGTTCTCGTCAGGAAACGGGAATGATCATGGTTGGACAGTTCATTCATAGCCACCTGCCAGCTGGGCATGGAAAAACTGGAGGTATGATGCCGCATGGCTCCCCAGAAGCTCTCTGCATTACCGAGCAGGTCCTCTCTGTAGTCATCGCTGTGCTTCTCCATACCGGTGAGGAACCAGGTCACGGGCTCCATGAACGCATCGTAGTTCATGACAGTATCCCATTCGTTGCCCTGCAGCCAGTCTCTGGTATTGCCGTAATGCTCTGCCAGAATGATTGCCTCCGGATTGGCCTCTTTTACCGCTTTCCGGAATTCCTGCCAGAAATGATGATTGAACTCCTGGCTATGACCTAAGTCTGCCGCCACATCCAGTCTCCAACCGTCCACATTATAGGGCGGAGATACCCATTTTTTTGCAACATGAAGAACGTAATCCATCAGTTCCTGAGAACCTTCGTAATTCAGCTTCGGCAGGGTATCATGTCCCCACCATCCGTCATAAGAATTGTTATAGGGCCATGCTGCCTGATTATGGAAATCAAAATAATTCCGGTAAGGGCTGTCTGCGCTGACATAAGCACCCTTGTCATAGCCTTCCGCATTCTCGTAAATACGTTCTCTGTCCATCCATTTATTAAAGGATCCGCAGTGGTTGAACACACCGTCCAATATGACTCTCATGCCTCTGCGGTGCACCTCTGCCACTACCTGGGCAAACATCTCGTTGCTCGCCTCTAAGTTCGCCTTATTGGTCACGCGGTCGATATAGCGGGAAGCGAAACGGTTCTCCCGCTGTCCATCCGGAAGCAGCTCTCCCTCATTACTGACGATCTTACCCAGATGGGGATCAATATAATCATAGTCCTGAATATCGTATTTATGGTTGGACGGGGATACGAACAGAGGGTTAAAATAAATTACCTCAACGCCCAGCTCCTGCAGGTAGTCCATCTTGTCCAATATGCCCTGCAGGTCTCCTCCGTAGAACTCACGGACATCCATCTGTGCAGGATACCGTCCCCAGTCCTCTACACGGTGTACCGGCTCCCCGATATAGCAGTATTCATTGGTCAGCACATCATTGGAAGGATCGCCATTGCAGAAACGATCGGTATAGATCTGGTACATTACCGCACCTTTTGCCCAGTCGGGAGTATGGAAGCCGGGAATGATGATAAAATCATAATACTCGTTGACCTCCTGCACCAATCCTCTCATATCGAAGATACCTGTGATCCTGCCGGTCTGTACCTCAAAGTAGTAGGATACCTTCTGATCATCCAGACGCATCACATAAGCATAGTAATCAAAATCATTATTGCTCTCCACTCGTACCATGAGATGCTTCTGTCCACCGCTTACGAGGAATATCCTGTCCACGTTGTTCCTGGCGGTACGGAAACGGATCGTCACCTCGGAATATGGTTCCGGCTCTTCCGGGATCACATACTCCGCACTTGTATCCGTAAAAAGAGCTCTTCTGTTAAATACGGGTCTCATGGCAGCAATATACTGCTGATTATATTCTGTTCGACGTAATCGCTCCAGATCCATAGTATCTATCCTTTCTGAGACTAATGTCTTACTATCTATATTATGCTCCTGCTATTCTTACCTGTGCAGCACATACATATGTAATTATACCCTTTTTCCTTACATCTGACAACAGCCTGACTTGTTTTTGAACGGTAAAAAGGACAGTCTTGGGAGGACTGTCCTTTTTAGAGAAGGTATTTCTTTCTTATGGGGTATAGCAAAAAACTATATAATGTATTGGGGGGGTTACGAGTATTATAATAGCATGCACTACTAGTTTTTACTATTCTCAAAATTCACAAATATTACAAAAATGAATATTTGTTTTTGTCTATTTTTCACAAAAGCAGTTTGTACAATACTACCAAATCTACGAAACGCCCTCGAAAACCTTTTCCTATACGAAAAGTGCTTCAAACTCTTCTCTGTTGATCTTTTCCTTTTCTAACAGAAGCTTAGCACAACTGTGAAGTACATTCTCATGCTGCATAATAATGTCTTTTGCCTTGGTATAGCAGTCATCTATGATGCGCTTGACTTCCTTATCGATCTCACCGGAAATCTCCTCACTGTGAGCCTTGGCATGTGCCAGATCCTTACCGATGAAGACTTCATCATCGTCATCGTCATAGCAGATGACACCGATATTATCAGACATTCCGTAACGGGTTACCATACGGCGGGCTGTCTTGGTGGCTTTCTTAATATCACTGGATGCTCCGGTGGTAATATCTCCGAAGATGATCTCCTCTGCGATACGTCCGCCCAAAGAGACCATGATATCCTGGAGCATACGGCTCTTGGTGGCGAACATCTCATCCTTTTCCGGCAGAGGCATGGTGTAACCGGCGGCTCCCACACCGGTAGGAATAATGGATACGGTGTAGACAGGTCCCACATCCGGCAGCACATGGAACAGGATCGCATGACCTGCCTCGTGATATGCCGTAATCTTCTTCTCCTTGTCGGAAATAATGCGGCTCTTCTTCTCCGCACCGATTCCTACTTTGACAAACGCCCTCTTAACATCTTTATTTGCGATAAAGGAGCGATTCTCCTTCGCTGCGATGATCGCCGCCTCGTTCAACAGATTCTCCAGATCCGCTCCGGTGAATCCTGCGGTAGTCTGTGCAAGCTGCTGTAGATTTACATCATCTCCCAGGGGCTTATTCTTCGCATGTACCTTCAGTATTTCTTCTCTGCCACCCACATCCGGAGTCCCTACCGCTACCTTACGGTCAAATCGTCCGGGACGCAGGATCGCGGGATCGAGAATATCCACACGGTTCGTAGCTGCCATGACGATAATGCCTTCGTTGACACCGAAACCGTCCATCTCTACCAGTAACTGGTTCAAGGTCTGCTCTCTCTCATCGTGTCCGCCGCCCATACCGGTACCACGGCGTCTTGCCACGGCATCGATCTCATCAATGAACACGATACAGGGCGCATTGTGCTTCGCCTCTTCAAACAGATCGCGCACACGGGATGCGCCGACACCGACGAACATTTCCACGAAATCAGATCCGGAGATGCTGAAAAAAGGTACTCCGGCTTCGCCTGCCACGGCTTTCGCCAGCAGAGTCTTACCGGTTCCGGGAGGTCCCTCCAACAGAACACCCTTGGGAATCCTCGCACCGACGCCGGTGTATTTTCCGGGTTCTTTCAGAAAATCGACGATTTCCTCCAGTTCCTCTTTTTCCTCCTTCAGACCGGCTACCTGTGCAAAGGTGACGCTCTTGTCACCTATGGACATTTTGGCCCGGCTTTTGCCAAAGTTCATCATTTTACCGTTACCGCCACCGGCCTGCTGGGCATTCATCATCATGAAAACGAATACACCTACAGCCAGTACTACCAGCATTGGCAGCATATAAGTAAGGAACCAGTTCTCTCTCTCAATGTCATTCACTACGGGATCAAATCCGTACTCGCGGACCAATGTCTCCAGTTCGGTGATATCCGTAGCATACAGCTTATGATTCAGTCCGTTCTTCATCTGGATCTCCAGATAGCCGGTAGGAGCTTCTCCATTCGGCTGTATTACGATCTCAGATACATTTCCGGCATCCAGATCCGCGATAAATTCTGCTCTGGTATATTCCTCTTCCCGGTTGCTCAACAGATTGAGCCCTACGATCACCATGACCAGAAGTATGATAAATATAAAATATGAGTTAATTGTTCTGCCGTTTTGTTTCAACTTCACGGGCCTCCTGCATCTTCGTATTGCTTAATCGAATTCTACCACACCGATGTAAGGCAGATTACGATATCTCTGATCATAATCCAGACCGTAGCCCACTACAAATTCATCGGGAATATTAAATCCGGTATAATCTACATGAACATCGATGACTCTTCTCTCCGGCTTGTCCAACAGAGTGCACAGACGTAAAGAAGCCGGTCCTCTGTCACGAAGCATCTCTAACAGATAACTTAAGGTTCTTCCACTGTCTACGATATCCTCTACTACGATAACATCCTTATCCTTCAGGGATTCATCCAGGTCTTTTACGATCTTCACCACACCGCTGGACTTGGTGTCGCTGCCATAGCTGGATACAGACATGAAATCCAGAGATACGGGAACGGTGATACGCTTTGCCAGCTCACACATGAAGAAGCTGCCGCCCTTCAGTACACATACAAGGTGTACCTGCTTACCTGCATAGTCCTTACTGATCTGTTCTCCGATCTCCTGAATTCTCTTATCTACTTCCTCTTCTGTCAACAGTACTCTGATATGTTCTGCCATTTTCTTTTGTCTCTTCGCTCTTAGGCGAACTCCTTTCTTATTAATTGTACCTTTAAAATACGTTTTGTATTCTCCGTTACTTTATAATATTCGCTGATGCGGTATCCCATGACCCACAGCACGTGATCATCTTCTGCCAGGATCGGCAGTCTGTCACGCTCCTTGCGAGGAATTTTCTGATCGACAAAATAGCTTTTTAATGATTTACGGATCATTCCGCCTCTGCCGTCTGCAATGGTCAGATAGTCCCCTGTCTGCCGTGTTCGTATCATCGGACATTTTTTTATTTTATCATAATCAAACCATTTCGTATACTGATTTGTGGGAACTTCTTGGTTTTTTTCAAGTCCATGGGACGCTTCCCATACGGAATATTCCAGAGTTCCCAGCGCGCACTCCACTGTTTTCTTCTGTCCCGGAGCCATATCCGGATCCCGCTGCTGCCAGAGCGGTGTCGCAACAGCAGTCTGCTCGTCGCTGTCCGCAGCTTTCGTTGTCTGCATCGTCTGTATTGTCAGGATGACCTGTTCATATTGCCGTCTGCCGCGGATTCCGAAGGGAAGGCAGATTGTCCGGTTTCCTTCCTGCGTAAACAATGTCAGAAGTTCCGTAATATGCTGATAGGTGATGTCTTTCTGCCCGGGAGAAAGTCTTTTTACCTCTTCATACAAAAGTCTTTTACGGATCACAGGATGCAGCGTCAGAAAAGGTTCCACCGCGATATGCACCTCTTTTGCCTGACAGCTCACATCCGGCTGCAGCGCACTGCCCGGAGCCTTTATGCTCTGTATGCATCTGTTCACTGCCTCCACCGTCTGCAGCTCCAGATATTCCTCCGTCTCCGCCAGCAGCTCCGCTGTCTGGTTCATGTGCGCCACACAGCCCCGCGCAATGTTTTGCTCCGCATAGGGTAAAATATGATGCCGTATCCGATTCCTGGTATAATCGTCCTCATCGTTGGTAGCATCCTTACAGTAGAAAATTCCCTGTTGTGTTAAAAAGTCCTCGATCTCCCATCTCTCCAGGCACAGGATCGGCCGTATGATCCGACCTCTCACCGGGAGGATGCTTGCCAGTCCCCGGATCCCACTGCCCCGGAACAGATGAAACAGCTGCGTCTCGCTGCGGTCATTGCTGTTATGCGCTACCGCGATCTTCGTGGCTCCCCATTCCTCCGCAGCTTTGTCAAAAGCTTCATATCTTGTTCTGCGGCCGGCTTCCTCTTCGGAACATTTTTCCAGAATTGACCGCTGCCGTACATCGGCTTCCGTCAGGAAAAACGGGATTCTATGTTCTCCACACAATTTTTCCACATACCGTGCATCCTCACCGGCTTCCGGCCGGATCCCATGATTGACATGGACCACCGCAATGTCCAGCGGGAATTCTCTCCTCCATTCCAGTAACAAAAATAAGAGGCAAACCGAGTCTGCCCCTCCGGAAACCCCGGCCACCACACGGTCACCGGGTTGCAGCATTTGATGCTCTTTTATATATGCAAATACTTTTTCTCGTGTATCCATCCATGTATTCATGATTTTACTCTATCCTAATTATGCGAAAAAATCAAGGCAGCAATCACGCATTCTCCCACAAGCACAGCACAAACACCGTCATATCATCCCGGATCCTGCCCCCACAGCTGCATATGGCATAAGAAAGTATCTTCTCTGCGATCTCCTGCGGATTCTGTTCTTCCAATGCCTCTATCATATCCCGCATCCGCTCCTCGCAATCATCCTCCAGTGCATCCAGCACACCGTCCGTCATCATGATCAACAGATCGCCCGCTGCCAGCTGCCGCACCCGGACTTCCGTCTGCGCTTTCTGGAAAATCCCCAGCGGCAGACTTTCTCCACCGATACACTCTGTCCCGCCGCTTTCTTTCAGAAAAGTGGCCGCACCTCCGACTTTGCAGATCTCGCACTCTCCGCTGTACAGATCCAGGCTGCAGATATCCACCGTCGGATGATCTTCCTCCTCATTCTGCGCATACAATGCAGAGTTCAGCATATTTACGGATTCTTCGGTATCAAATCCCGCCTCCAGCATTTTTTCCATGAGATCCAATACTCTGCCGCTGCCCCGGCTGGCATCTTCTCCCGCACCGGTTCCGTCGGATAACAGCAATAACAGTCTTCCTTTTTCCGATTCCAGCATGGCATACTGATCCCCGGATATTTTCTCTCCCTCTTTTACTGCCCGGCTCACTCCGGTAAGAGCCACATATTTCGGTTCTTCTGTAAACTGAAAACAGTGTGGTTCCCTCTCTATGAGATAGGGACTTCCCGGCGACGGCTGCAGATGCTTCCCCAAAAGTACGGTAAGCATATCTGCTGCCTGCGATGCCTTACAGCCGGATCTCTCCGTGGAAAGTATCATGCTGATACCGTTTGCAGCAGCACCTTTATTTCGAATATAACATAACTCTGCTGCCGCAATCCCCTCACTATGCAATGCCTGGACGAGGTTTTTTCTTCGCTTTTCCTCTACCGGCCGGTAGCACATCTCTTCTCCGGCCACTTGTTCCATGATCCGTGCGACCGTCTGCAGATGATCCCCCATGACCTGCCTGCTCTGCTGCAGCAGGCATTTCTCCAGAATACTCTGTCTGTCATCTCCCACAATCCTCACTTCGTCGTGAAAACTTCTCCCCAATTCCTCAAAACTCTCCGCATACCCCAACAGCTTCTGCCGGCACAGCATGGATACCTGTGCACATAACTTCTGTTCCGGATTTTTCTGTTCCCGTTTCCCTATCACCATGACTATTCCCCTTTCTGTCTTCACGATTATAGAGCCACTGTTTCTTTCTTTTTGTCAAATTCGGGGGAATGTTACCTTCATTTTTTGCGACAAAAAAAGCAGGTCCACTGTTGAGAATCAGTCTCCCTGCTTAATTGTCCTCTTTAAAAAGGATCTCACCTTCATACACCAGTCCCAGCTTATCCTTCGCCACTTCCTCCACATAAGCCTTGGTCTGCGTATACTTGCGATACTCCTCGATCTCTTCCGCTCTGGCGGTCTCCGCATCGATCTGTGCACTCAGGCTTGCGATCTGGGTATCATATCCTGCGATCTTCCGTTGTAATTCCACGCTTCGCACCGCAACGACTACCATGATCATCAATACGACCAGGCTCACCAGGAACAGGCTGAACCGGTTCTGATGTCTCCTGCGGTAGGCTACTCTTCTTTTTCCCCTTGCCATACGCGCATCTCCTTTCTATGAATATTTTAAGCATTTTCCGAAGTCTCGTCAACTTCTTTTTTACCCATCTTACGGATATCCGCAACGCCTTATGAATCGGGTTTAAGAGCATGTTGAGAAATCCGGAGACATATTTTACCAGGAGGGGACTTAGCGTCCTGTGATACAGATACATTCCCAATACTGCCCCCAGCACGGCGAACCATCTCAGGTTCCCATTGCTCTCCCGGAACATCAGTAAAAACACTTTTCCCGCACAATAGATCCAGAAGGCAATATCCTCCAGTGACACCATACCGTTGCCATGTGTAAAAACCCTCCGCAGAATCCGCAGTATATCATACAGAAAAGTAATCTCTATTCCCAGGAGAAACGCATGCAGCAGAAAAACATTTTCATTCATTAACGGAACAGCCTGGCGAAAAATGACTCCTGCTTCTCCCCGGATGCTGCGGTATCCGAATATACGAAGCTGTCGATCCGGCCGTCAATGTCCACTTCCCCTTTATCCAGGGTCAGCCGATTCACATGCAGTTCATTTCCGCGGATCATCAGCATCCCCTGTTCCGTCTCCAGCAGAATCTCCCGCAGATCAAAAGAAAGCACATCATTGACACCGTTCACCGTGCAGGTTCGTCTGTTGGTCATAATTATTTTATGCATACGCCCTGTTGTGTTTAAATCTTCCATACTTCCTCCCATCTGTGTCACATTGCAATTTATCATAACTATTCAAAGCTACAATTCATCTTATGGGAGTCATTGGAAATTTATACATATTTATACATAACGAAAGAGTTCTTTTGCTTCTTCTTTTTTCACTGTCTCCTGAACATCCAGCACTTCTACCTTTACTTCCTTGTTACCGAAAGAGATCGTGATGATGTCTCCCTCTTTTACATTGGCAGATGCCTTTGCCGGTTTGTCGTTGATCAATACTCTGCCGCTGTCGCAGGCTTCGTTGGCCACAGTACGGCGTTTGATCAGGCGGGACACCTTTAAATATTTATCCAGTCTCATGGGTTTCCTCTCCTTCTGAAAACTATTTCTCATAACGAAAGAGACCCGAAAGGTTGTCCTTTCGAGTCTCTGAAAAATCAGCTTCTATTATGCGTTCAGCATATCCTTTAATGCTTTACCAGCCTTGAACTTAGGAGCCTTGGAAGCAGCGATCTTCATGGGCTTGCCGCTCTGAGGATTTCTACCTTCTCTTGCTGCTCTGCTGGATACTTCGAAAGTACCGAAGCCAACTAACTGAACCTTACCATCCTTCTTTAACTCTTCAGCAACAACATCTGTGAAAGCCTTTAATGCCTTCTCTGCGTCCTTCTTGGAAAGACCAGCCTGATCAGCCATAGCTGCAACTAATTCTGTTTTGTTCATATTGAACTCCTCCT
>ERZ1107006.2970-NODE-2970-length-11588-cov-149.012226_pt1 | contig 11588 bp, 11 predicted proteins | sample MGYA00403696_ERZ1107006 | MGnify/ENA primary metagenome ERZ1107006 (study PRJEB35170, sample SAMEA104062441) | human gut metagenome | biome: human gut; feature: human-associated habitat; material: faeces | place: Denmark | collected 2012-08-13 ...
ATTTTTTATACCGGATTTTTGATTCGAATTTTGAACACCCTACCTTACAGGGCGCATTGCTGATTGCCAGTATACCCAGGGCGTTGCCCTGGGCTAAGAGCTTCTGCCCTTTCAGGGCGTGTTGGGAATTATTCCTATTACCTCAGGGCGTGCTGGGAATTCATTCCTATTGCCTAAGGGCGTGCTGGGAATTCATTCCTATTGCCTAAGGGCGTATGGGGAATTATTTCTATTGCCTCAAAGCGTATGGGGAATTATTTCTATTGCCTCAAAGCGTATGGGGAATTATTCCACTTTCGACTTGACGGTGCCTTCGGCGAATCTCGTAACGATAATGTCACCAGAAGTCAACAGCGAAGCCGAGCGAATACTCTTGCCGTTCTTAAGCGTGATACTGTATCCGCGCTTCAAGAGCAGTTCCGGGTCCTGCGACCTGATGCGCTGTTCCAGCATCTGCAGGCGATGACTCTCACTCATCATCTTCCTTTCGAGGACTGGCTGCACATTCTGCGAGATAATCTCCAACTTGCGTTGCGCATCAGCCACCTTAGACAGCACTTGCTGCGAAAGACGGTTCATCAGGCGGTCGATATATGCTCCCTGGCGGGTCTTCACCAAAGAGAACTGCACAGGAATACTTTTGTTCAGACGGTCAAGCCGCATCTTCTCCACTTGCAAGCGGTGCTTCACGTTTTGCACAATCGTTTCCTGTGCCTCCATCACCCTGACATACACATCCGTGAGGTGCTGAACCAGAAAGGCGGCAGCAGCCGTCGGCGTCTTCACCTTCTGGAAGGAGATCATGTCGAGAACACTCTCGTCTCGCTCATGTCCTATACCTGTGATTATCGGCAAGGGGAAGTTGGCCACATTCTCTGCCAATGCAAGGGTGTCGAAGCCAGAGAGATCGCTGGTAGCACCACCGCCACGGATGATGACCACACAATCCCAATCCTCATATTCGGCATCAATACGGTTGAGGGCAGCGATGACACTTTGCTCAACGCCCTCGCCCTGCATAGTGGCAGCAAAAAGGCCCGTCTTGAACAGCAAGCCATAATCGTTGCCGGCAAGTTGATTGCAGAAATCGCCATAACCGGCAGCCGTGGCACTCGACACTACCGCAATGCGCTGGCAGAACATCGGGAGAGCCAGTTCCTTCTGCAAATCGAAGACACCTTCTTCTTTCAGCGTCCGGATGATTTCCTGTCGCTTGCGAGCCATATCTCCCATCGTATAGTTGGGGTCTATGTCGTCAATGATCCATGAGAAGCCATAGTTCTCGTGGAACTGGGCATGCACCTTGAGAAGGACCTTCATTCCGGCATGAAGTCTTTGTCCTGTAATCTGCTCAAACTGCGGGCGTATGCTTATCCAGCGGTTACGCCAGCAGGCAGCATGAGCCTTGGCTATGGGTGTATTGGAACGTTCTTCCTTCTCTATCAGTTCCATGTAGCAATGACCTCCATACCCCTCGCGCACCTCCGACAGTTCCGCCTCTACCCAATAACTGTCGGGCAGAGTCATCGAAAGTGCATCACGAACCATCGAGTTCAATTCATAGAGAGATAATCTTTGCTTCATACTCTTATATTTTTGGCACTGAATTATTTTTATCTCCGTGCCTACTTAATCGCTTTCCCTGTCAGGTAAGCTTTCCAGAAGTCCGGCACACCATATCCATAGATATTATCGGGATGCTGCTGATTATTGCCAGCCAACCTGACGAGTTTGATGATCTGTCGGGCAGACTTGTGCGGGAAAGCCTGCCACAGACAAGCCACCATGCCAGCCACGAGGGGCGAGGAGAAAGACGTGCCATTGTCGTTGATAATGCTTCCACGTCCTGTTATGACAGAGGTAGGACTTCCCATCGCCATCACATCGGGCTTGATGCGACCGTCGGCAGTAGGACCGACAGCACTGAAGGGAGCATTGACACCTTGCGGATTGACACTGCCCACCGTGATAATATCCTTGGCATCGGCAGGGAAGTTGATGCGTTTCCAGGTTCCCATACCATCATTGCCAGCCGAATTGACGCAGACGATACCTTTGTCTGCCAACATAGAGGCAGTATGCGAGATGAGCGCCGTCTGTCCGTCCTGCTCGGCATAACGATGACTCGTAGAGGCATCATCGAAATCATGATATCCCAAAGAAGAATTGATGACGTCTACCCCCACACTGTCGGCATATTCGGCAGCCTCGGCCCAGTAGTCTTCCTCGGCAAGACTCTCCGTACGCTCGTCCTCGCAGCGCACCAAGAGATAGGAGGCCTCGGGAGCCACACCTACATAATAATTCGGCGCATTGGCAGCCATGACAGAAAGCACCATCGTGCCGTGCTCCATCTCTGAGAAGATATTATCAGAGGGAGGAACCACAAAATCCTTCAGTCCAGCCAGCCGGATGCCATGAAAAGCCGGAATCTTGTCGACATTCATAAAGCCCCCATCGAAGACGGCTATCATCATGCCCTTGCCACGAAACCCACTGTCGTGCAGTCGCTTGCCACCCAAAGATGAAATCTGCGCATCGGCCGAACCATAAGCCTCGCCATAGCTCTCCCAGGGACTCAGTTCCTTACGGAAGGAAGTACGTTTGCGCTGACTCACCGAGTCGGGCGAGGCAAAGACCTTCACCTTGCGCGTAATGAAGGGCAGTTCCTGCAGTCGCCTGAGCTGCTTCTCCTTATGAACACGCACCAGCAGGGTGTTGTTCCACTTGCTCCTCCCCACAATCTCTACCCCGGCTTGGCTCACAGCCTTCACATAGGCAGGAGCCACAGGCAGGTCGGTAAGGTCGACAGCCAGCTTCTGTCGCTTGCGTCTTTCGATCGAGCGTGAAGAGAGAAACTCCTCAGGTCTGTCGATCGAGAAGGGGTTATGTTCGAGGTCTTTGTCCTGCAGATAGATGCGGTACATCAAGCACTTGCCACCGGGGAAAGACACCAGGTTGGTGTCAGCTATGCGGGCAGGAGCCAGAATGCCCCATGCCGCCAGCAGGAATATAAGTACAGCTTGTTTCATTTGCTTCGAAAAAGGATTTAGTCACAAAATGCAAAAGTAAGTTTTTCTTGCGACATAGCCAAACGAAAAGTCATATTTTTGTCCATTTGTCATCATCGAGGCAACTTTTTCGGACAGAACGGACAAGGTATCAATATTTTTTTGTAATTTTGCAACATGGAAAATAAGCAAGCGACATTAGAATTAGGCACCAAGCCTGTGGGTAAATTGCTTATACAATATGCCCTTCCCGCCATGATAGCGATGACGGCAGCCTCGCTCTACAACATCGTAGACCGCGTGTTTATCGGTCAGGGAGTAGGAGCCATGGCCATCTCCGGTCTTGCCATCACCTTCCCCTTTATGAACCTCACGGCAGCCTTTGGAGCCGGTGTTGGCGTGGGAGCCTCAACAGCCATCAGTGTAAAACTGGGTCAGAAAGACTACGCCACAGCCCAGAACATATTAGGCAACACGATATCGCTTAATCTCATCATCGGTATCGGACTGAGTATCATCTGTCTGCTCTTCCTCGACCCCATCCTTCGGTTCTTCGGAGCCAGCGACCAGACGCTCATCTATGCTCACGAGTATATGGTCATCATCCTGTTGGGCAACGTGGTGAGCCACATGTACTTTGGCATGAATGCCCTGCTCAGGGCAGCAAGCAAGCCACGGCAAGCCATGTATGCCACCATCTTCACGGTGGTGATGAACGTGATACTGGACGCACTCTTCATCATCGTCTTCAAATGGGGAATACAGGGAGCCGCCATTGCCACCATCCTGTCGCAGCTGATGGCGCTGTGCTGGCAATTCAAACTCTTCAGCAACAAGAGCGAGCTGCTCCACTTCAAGAAAGGCATCTACAAACTGAAGCGCAAACTCGTAGACAACATTCTCGCCATAGGCATCTCGCCCTTCCTGATGAACGTGTGCGCCTGCATCATCGTCATCTTCATCAACAACCAGCTGGTACGCTTCGGAGGCGACCTGTCGGTGGGAGCCTACGGAATAGCCAATGGCATCGCGATGGTGTTTGTGATGTTCGTGTTTGGCGTCAACCAGGGCATGCAGCCTATAGCCGGCTACAACTATGGCGCGCAGAAGATAGACCGACTGATGCGCGTGCTGAACCTCAGCATCCTTGCAGCCACAGCCATCATGGTGACGGGCTGGCTGATAGCCATGTTCCTACCCTATTATTGCGCACGACTGTTTACTACAGACAAGACGCTGATAGACTTGGGCATCAAGGGCATCAGAATAGTGATGGTCTGCTTCCCGATCATCGGATTCCAGATGGTCATCACCAATTTCTTCCAGTGCATCGGAAAGGTAAAGATCAGCATCTTCCTCTCCCTGTCGAGACAGTTGCTCATCCTCCTGCCGCTCTTAGCATTCCTGCCGATGATATGGGATATCGACGGTGTATGGTACAGTATGCCTATCTCCGATTTCTCGGCTGCAGTCATTGCCGGAGTCGTGATGATGAGATACATGAACAAGCTGAAGAGAATGCACAAGGAGAACGAGAAGTTAAAGGAGAACTCCTGAACTTGCCAAAGTTCAATAAATACTACAAAAAAATAATACCTTATGACTAAGATAATTATAAACGTGGGCCGACAGATAGGCAGTGGCGGACACATCATCGCAGAGAAGTTGGCAAAGGATTTCAGTTGCAAGTGCTACGACCGTGAGCTGCTCAACCTGGCAGCCAAGGAGAGCGGATTCTCCGAGAAATTCTTCGAGCAGAACGATGAGCAGAAGGGATTCTTCAAGTCTCTCTTCCACACCCATCTGCCTTTCCTGAGCGACAACAATTTCTATCACAACGACTTCTCGCAGGAAGGACTGTACAAGTTTCAGAGCGATGCCATCAAGAAGGCAGCCGACGAGGGCAACTGCGTTTTCGTAGGCCGTACTGCCGACTATGTGCTGCGCGATTACAAGAACGTGATCAACATCTTCATCACCGCCAACATCGACGACCGCATCAAGGCCGTGTGCAAGCGAAAGAACATCGACAGAGCCGCCGCCCGCAAGTTCATCGAGAACCACGAGGAGCAGCGCGCCTCCTACTACGATTACTATACAGGCAAGAAGTGGGGGCACAGCGAAAGCTACGACCTCTGCATCAACAGCAGCCATCTGGGAATAGAAGAGACAGAGAAGTTTATCGCAGAATTTATCAGAAAGAAATTTAATTTATAATTAACTTCGCATGTGGGGAAGTTAAAGGAGTTAAGGAGTTAAGACGTATGTCTTGCAGCTTAATAGCTACGCCAAAAAGGCTGTTGTCTTAACTCCTCAGCGACCGAAGGGAGCGATAACTCCTTTAACTCCTGAACTTGCGAAACTTGAATAATTAATATATAAATGAAGAAGATTTTGCTTTTGGGCTCAGGCGAACTGGGCAAGGAGTTTACCATCGCCGCAAAGCGCGCAGGACAATACGTCATCGCTTGCGACAAGTATGACAATGCACCAGCCATGCAAGTAGCCGACGAGCGAGAAGTGTTCTCGATGCTCGATGGCGACGCATTGACCGCAGTGGTAGAGAAACATCGTCCAGACATCATCGTGCCCGAGATTGAAGCCATCCGCACCGAGCGACTCTTCGACTTCGAGAAAGAGGGCATTCAGGTTGTGCCTTCAGCACGCGCCGTCAACTACACCATGAACCGCCGTGCCATCCGCGACCTGGCAGCCAAGGAACTGGGACTGCGCACAGCCAAGTATTTCTATGCCAAGACCTTCGAGGAGTTCAAGAACGCAGCCGACGAGATCGGCTTCCCATGCGTAGTGAAGCCACTGATGAGTTCCAGCGGTCACGGACAAAGCTATGTTCACAACGACGACGAGCTGGTAGAAGCATACAAGGAAGCCATGGAGGAAGGCCGTGGCGACGTCAAGGAAGTGATCATCGAAGAATTCATCGACTTCGATTCTGAGTTCACGCTCCTCACCGTCACACAGAAAGACGGCCCTACCCTCTTCTGCCCACCTATCGGCCACGTACAGAAAGGCGGCGATTATCGTGAGAGTTGGCAGCCCTTCTATCTGCCGGAGGAAGCCCTGAAGAAGGCTCAGCACATAGCAGCCGAAGTCACCAAGGCCCTTACCGGTGCCGGACTTTGGGGCGTAGAGTTCTTCCTGAGCAAGCAGGGCGAAGTCATCTTCTCTGAGTTGAGTCCACGTCCACACGATACGGGTATGGTAACCCTGGGTCACACCACCAACCTGAGCGAGTTCGAGCTTCACTTCCGTGCCGTCATGGGCTTGCCTATCGCCGGCATCCATCTCGAGCACATCGGCTGTTCTGCCGTCATCCTCTCACCAGAAGAGAGCACCGAGCCATTGCACTACAACCTCATAGATGCCCTGAAGGAAGACCACACCCGCATCCGCATCTTCGGCAAGCCAGAGGCTCACGTAGGCCGCCGCATGGGAGTCGTTCTCTGCTACGGCGAGAAGGGCGACGACCTGAATGCCCTGCGCGACAAGGCAAAACGTCTGGCTAAGACCGTACTCGGCACAGACCCATACATGAAGAAATAAGACATGAAAGAATTAGGAAGAATCATCACATTACCCAAGATATTCGACCCAAGAGGCAACCTGACTGTGGCAGAGGGAGAGACAAACATTCCCTTTGCCATTGCCCGTGCCTACTGGACCTACGACGTTCCGGGCGGAGAAAGCCGTGGGGGCCATGCCCACAAGGAATGTCAGGAATTCATCATTGCAGCCAACGGTTCCTTCTCCGTCACACTCGATGACGGAGAGCAAAAGAAGACCTATCATCTCAACCATCCTTGGGAAGGCCTGTTCGTAGATGTCAATATCTGGCGGACACTGGATGATTTCTCTTCCGGCTCCCTTTGCCTGGTACTTGCCTCCCACAAGTTTGAAGAGGAAGACTACATTCGCGAATACGATGAATACCTCAGATTCATCAATACGAAAAACAGTCCTTCCCACTCAACTACAGAGAACAAATCATTCAAGAAACATGTTTGAGATAAAGAGATACAGCGAAGCAGACAAGGAAGTTTGGAATGTTCATGTAGAACAGGCACGCAATGCCACCTTCCTTCTCAACCGCTCCTACATGGACTATCACAGCGACCGCTTTCATGACCATTCGCTCATGATATTCCGCAACGGCAAGCTCTATGCTCTGCTTCCCGCCAATGAAGCCGGAGATACATTCTTTTCTCATCAGGGACTCACCTATGCAGGACTGCTCACTACCGAACATGCCTCAGCAGAAGACATCTGCCAGGTATTCGTTGCCATCAACACCTACCTGAAGCAGGCAGGTTTCCGAAAATGTATCTACAAACCTATTCCCTGGATTTACCAGCAACAGCCAGCCGAAGAAGACCTCTACGCCCTCTTCAAGGAATGCCATGCGCAAATCTGCGCCAGGAACATAGCGGCAGTCATCGACATGAAGCATCCGCCTAAATGGTACAACATCAGAAAGTCGGGTGCAAGGAAAGCCCAGAAAAGGGGAATCCACATAGAAGAAAGCGAGGATTACGCAACCTTCTGGAGCATCTTAACCGAAAACCTGATGAACACCTATCATGCCCATCCCGTTCATACCCTGCAAGAGATGCTCAGATTGAAAGCATCTTTCCCAGACAACATCAAGCTGTATGTTGCCCGATCAGAAACAGGCAAGATGTTAGGCGGAACCGTTTTATACATCAGCAGGAAAGTGGTCCACACGCAGTACATCTCCGCATCAGAAGAAGGAAAGCAGTCGCATGCACTCGACGCATTGTTTCAGGATCTCATTAAAATAAGGTATAAGGATTTTGATTATTTCGATTTCGGAACATCCAATGAAGAAGGAGGAAAGGTGCTCAATGCCAGCCTCATCTATCAGAAAGAAGGTTTCGGAGGAAGAGGCGTGGTTTACGACACCTACGAATGGGAATTATAATCTGCACGACAAGAACCATAAAAAGGAGTCAATCATGTTGACTCCTTTTATTTTATAACACCTTACTCATATACGGAAGTTGAGTAACATTTCTTTAAAGTCGAAAATGACTAATGACATAGACAGAAAACACAAACCACATACTAATACCATTTAGTAACGACAAAAAATCGGTCATATTGCCCACTATACTCCCTCTTCGAGAGAAGAAAATATCTAAAAAATGAGGCTCAAATCATACCCATTTATTTTTTCGCCGTCACTTATGAGCATCCAACTAATTTTAATACTTGAAATATTGGATATTATTGCCATATTCTTTGAGTGTATTATGGTATTTATACTATATGGTTTTCCAATCCGAATTGAGCCATTGACGTTGCTCTGTCCATTGTTTTGCTGCTTGCAACGCATGTCTCTTGAAAAGTTCGAAATCAACGGCTATCGGGAAGATACGGTCGCTTGTTTCTTTCTCCGAGAATACATACATTCCATGCCATCCATTTGTTGGAAATTCATCGGAGCCTCCATTTACCATAGACTTAAATTTAGGCAACTTCAAGAAATCTCCATCCAGAACGAAAGCAATACTCCAAAAATATGACTGCATTGCATGAAGCGAAGGTTCTCTGTCTCGTGTAACTCTGTCACGAACACTTGTCTTGCATTGAACGCAGCCAAAACATTTCTTTTTATCTCCTACAGTAATGATGCAATAAAGGTCAAAAATGTTTGCCTTTATTTGGTCTTTCAGCCAACTGATGTCACGAGGTTCGTTGGCCAATTCTCCTGCTTTGATTAGAGTATTTAAATCGCGTTGAAGTATTATGCTTACATCTGTACCTGCAAGTGTAAGAGATGCAAGTTCTTTAATCATCTCCTCAAAAGCATGACCACTGGATTTTTTCCAACTTTCATCTGCACTAACAACCTTTTGTATTGTACTCAAGTCCTTTATACCTGATTTTTTAAATAGATGTACTTGATAGATAGCACTCCATAACTGCGAAACAGAAGGATTCTCTATCTCATTCAGGCCTTTCATTACTGATACGCGAATAGCGGACTTTTGAGCTTCTTTAACCCATTCTTCCCGCTTCTTTTCCATATTAGCCCTGCCCTTATAGGACTTTTCGAGCTGATGGTAGCAACGCTTATACTCTTTCTGATATGCTGAAAGACAATATTTGTAATAATCAAATTCCATGTTCGTTACATTTAAATATTTCTATAATTTGAAGTCCCCACGCATAGGCCAACAATGGTGGAACAGCGTCGCCTATCTGTTCATACTTGTCTTGTACAGAACGGTCGATATGAGGAACGATGTATGGACCGCCTACAAATTCATAGGAATCGGGAAAAGATTGCAAACGTGCACACTCACGCACGGTCAATGCTCGATCGTATTGCGGATGTACAAATTCATCAAGGCAATGACTTGTCACTGTTGGTGAGGGTTCATTGGCTTTAAGCCTGTAGTTTCTCTTTATAAACATCTTTTTCGGAAGAATCCTCTCGGTTTGGAGTTTTTTCCTTTCTTCACCTTGGTATCGGTCAAACAAAGTCTTCAGGCTGTCTCCAGGTTGCAATAAAGCAAATCTCTTCAAAGTGCATGCTCGATGACGCATTGGTTTATGATTAACAATGCGACTTTGCGACAAGTTCTCTCTCTTCCAAAAATTATCGTCTTGGAGTAACTTGGAATACTCAGAATTCTCACCAGTATATGTTGTTTTTTCCTCATCGGTATTGGGAACAACATTTGGAAGCCCAACAAGAGCATCTGAAACGGTTGCTGCTTTCCTGTATTGATTAGGTTCTGAAAGCCACCAATCATCAAAACGAGTAGCAAGGATGAAAAATCTGTTTCTTTTTTGCGGAACACCAAACTTTGTTGCGTCAAGTACTACTTGAATCATGTTTTTATATCCAGCATCCTTCAACTCCTTTCGAATAATGTCTACAATCAATTCTGGTGAATCTTTGGCTGCTTTCTTGGAAGTAATTGCCGGAACATTCTCGAAAAGAATCATTTTAGCGTTTGACAACAAAGCAATTCGTATTCCCTCACGAAACAAAAATTGGCGTTCATCATAGAAAGACCTTGATGTATTTCCTGCCGTTGAAAAAGTTTCGCACGGCATACCAGAAGTAACTAAATCAACACCTTCTTCTGGGATGTAAGGCAAGATTTGTTCGCTTTTTACATCCCTGATATCCGAATGTATTACATGTACATCAGGGTGATTAGCAGAATATGTGTCACAGCAACTTTTAATATATTCGATAGCTACAAGGGTTTTAAAACCTGCCGCATGAAGTCCTGTACAGATGCCACCTGGCCCTGCGAAACAATCTATATGTGTTAGTTGTTTATTCATATATTTTTAGTATGCCAAAGTAAGTGTGCGACATCTACATCAAGTACTTTTTCAATTTCTCGCAACTGACTATTTATATCTTCAATCATGTTACGTACTTTAAATAGAATGCAAATCTATATAAAACAACGCACAAAATTAATATTTATTTTTCAAACATTGGAAGGAATTATCCAAAAAAAATAAAATACTTCAAGATTTAATCTTTTTTATTTAAAATGATAAGTCATCTTGACCATTTTGAGTCGCAAAATAAAAACTTGTCATATTAAAAGCAACACTTCAAAATGCCATAATCGGATTATTTCGCTTGTTTTATACAATTCTTGCCTACCCAAAATACATCTTTTAAGATTAAGATTATGTCGCATTATATAATTACAGAAAAATAACCATGACATCAAAAATCGAAAATGACAAAAATGACTTTGACAAAAATGACTAATGACTAAATACAAAAATTCAGGCTTACCTGCAGAAGAGTTTCAGGCTGTCAAGAAATCCAACAATCCAATAGTCAACACGCCAAGTTCGTCTTCCTTACGATGAATATCATCACCGACAATGACTATCTTTTAGAGTACTATTTTTGATATTAGTATCATATTTTACACCGTAAAATTACCCGAACTGGGGTAACACCTTACTTATATACGGAAGTTGAGTAACATTTCTTTAAAGTCGAAAATGACTAATGACTAAATCTTGCGAAAGGTCATCAAAAGTCGAGTTTGACCACTTTGACCATGACCACTTTGACCACAATACAAAAAAATCAGGCTCACCCTTTATGGAGCGAGCCTGATTGTATTAGATTTTCCTGTCACGTTTCCCCAGAGTTGCTTGTCACCTCTGCTGTCAAGTCGCCCTTGGTGAGGCGGAAGGTGCGACCCTGGGCAATGGCTGCAAGCAATTGGGGAAGCTGGGCAAGAGTGGCGAATGCGAAGAGAAGTCCTACGGCAGAAAGGACACTGCTGTCGATGATTCCTAATGGAGGGCTCAGAAATCCACCTACGAGAAGAAGGATGGAAAGAATGAGCGAGACATAGAATGTTTTCATCAATATAAGTATTTATCAAAGTTTTGTCAAGAAGATTTTTGTCTTGTCAAGAATTTAAGAAACAACGTTCGGCGTCCGAAGGGAAAGCCAATTTAAGAATTAGGCGGCTGATATATCAGAAATTACCCAATACGCCCTGAAAGGGCAGAAGCTCTTAGCCCAGGGCAGCGCCC
>ERZ1107006.2971-NODE-2971-length-11585-cov-5.959757_pt1 | contig 11585 bp, 8 predicted proteins | sample MGYA00403696_ERZ1107006 | MGnify/ENA primary metagenome ERZ1107006 (study PRJEB35170, sample SAMEA104062441) | human gut metagenome | biome: human gut; feature: human-associated habitat; material: faeces | place: Denmark | collected 2012-08-13 ...
GCGTGAAGCGCTCAAGGGCGACCTGAAGGACATCAAGGCCTATGTGCTGGGTGATGAACCCAAGGCATTTGACCTCTACATGGCTCCGCTGACCGACGACGAGCGTCAGATCCTGGCCGACGGCTGCCTGATCAATTTCTACAAACATTAAAGAGGCGTTTCCATGTCCTGCGATCTTCACAACCATTCCACCTGTTCCGACGGCTCGGTGCCCATCCAGCGCCTGCCGGGCATCGCGGCCCGTACCGGGCTGCATGCCATTGCCATCTCCGACCACGACACCACCCTGAGTGCGGCGTACTGCTACGCCCATCCCCGACAGGAGGGCGTGGAGCTGATCCCAGCGGTGGAGCTGACCGGTTACGATTTTGAGCGCCAGCACCGGGTGCATCTGCTGTGCTATTACCCCAACCTGGACTGTGTCCCGCTCCGGGAGCACTGCGAGATCATGAAGCAGCGGCGCAATGCCTGCGGCCTGCAGACGGTCCACGAGTTGGAGGCGATGTACCCGCAGTTCACCGAGGAGCTTGTCTGGGAGACGGCGGCCGAAAGCGGCGTGATCTACAAAAGCGGCATCATGCAGGTGCTGGGGGAGCTTGGCCTGAGTGACGGCAGCATTTACGGCGAGACCTACCACAAGCTGTTCGGCTGGAATCCCCGCGGCATCGTGCTGCACTCGCCGGAGTATCTGCCGGTGCGGGAAGTGCTGGCCACGGCCAAGGCCAGCGGCGGTGCAGTGGTGTTTGCGCATCCCACCGTCTACAAGAGCATGCCGCTGGTGCGCGAACTGGCGGCAGAAGGCGCCATTGACGGCATTGAGGTGGACCACCCCAGCAACAGCCCGGAGGACCGCGCGGAGTGCGTGCAGCTTTGCCGGGAATACGGCCTTGTGCCCACGGCCGGGACGGATTTCCATGGCCGGAACCACAAGGTGCCCCATCCCATCGGCACTTGTACCGCTCCGGACGAGACGGTCACCCGCCTGCAGGAGATCGCCCGCAAACGGGGCGGCGGCAATGGCACACGATAAAGCCGGAAAAGGCTTTTCCTTTATAAGAAAGAGAGAGGAAGTTTGAAACCATGAGTAAGGAATTCAGCTTTGCAAACAAAGGCACCTGCTCCAAGCAGACCAATTTTGTCCTGAACGACGACCACACCATTGCGTCCATCGAGGTCATCGGCGGCTGCAACGGCAACCTGAAAGGCATCTGCCAGCTGGTCACCGGCATGAAGGCCGAGGACGTCATTGCACGTTTGGACGGTACGCTGTGCGGGTTCCGCAACACCAGCTGCCCGGACCAGATCGCACAGAACCTGAAGAAGGCTCTGGAAGAGATGAACTGACCGGAAACCGATCGAAACGCGGGCACCGCGCTTTGCAGAAATGCAGGGCGCGGTGTCTTTTTTTGTGTACGGGAAAAACGAAGAATACACAATATGCAATCAAATGAATAAGAATGCAATAATATGCATTTTTGATAAGTCTGACTTTTGAGAGGAAGTGAGCGAAAGAACAAAAATGTGTTGCACTTCCCAGAAAACGCACTCAAAGTGCAACACGAGCGTAACGGGAAAAGGGGACACTTCCGGATGTAGTTGCACTTGTGTTACGATTCTGAACGGACCGATTTTTGAATTTTTTGCATTTTTGTCCCGAAAAATTGCGCAAAACCCCTTGACGATGAGATGCTCTTGTGATACTCTTGTGACACAAGAGTTGCACTTGTGAAACGCACGAGTTGCAAAACGGATTTGCAACGCGCAACTGATCAAATGCAAAACGGCTTTTATACAAAAAGCTGTATCAGGAGGATGTCTTATGAAACTCGAAATGCGTACTGTTCAGAAGATCGCGGCAGCTGCTATGACGCTGGCTGTGATGTTTGGCTGCGCATCTCCGCTCAAGCCTCTGGCTGCGAGCGCTGCACAGAACACTGTGTCGGTTTCTGCGGACATCGACGAAGAAAACTCCTACATCAGCGCACAGGACCAGATGTACCAGAAGGATTTCCTGAAGCTCATCAACAAGGCCCGTGCAAAGGCCGGTCTGAACAGCGTGGAGCTGGGCGATGCCGCCCACAACGCCGCCGCTGCTGAGCGTGCCGAAGAGCTGGCTACCACGTATTCTTATGTGCGTCCCAACGGTCAGCGCGACTTCACCGTTTTTGCCGAGAACGGCATCGGCGATGTGTCCGTTGGCGAGAACTATCTGGCCGGCGTGTCCACTCCGGACTCCGCCATGGACCAGTGGATGAACCTCGATTTCGCCCGTGAGCGCATCCTGAATGCGGATGCCACCACCGTGAGTGTCGGCCACTATGAGGGCGGTGCCTACGGCAACTACTGGGTGCTGATCTTCTCTTACCCCGAAAACTCTCACACCGATGACTTCCGTCAGGAAGTGCTGGATCTGGTCAATGTCGAGCGTGCAAAGTACGGCCTGACCCCGCTGGTGATGGGCGATGCCAACCTGACCGCTGCCGCACAGAAGCGTGCTGAAGAGATCGCTACCGTCAACTCCCATACCCGTCCGGATGGCAGCAAGTGCTTCACCGTGCTCAAGGAGTACGGCGTGACCGCAGCTCCCACCGGTGAGAACGCCGCCTGGGGCAGCGTTTCTCCGCAGGAGGTCGTGGATGCCTGGATGCAGTCCGAAGGCCATCGTGCCAACATCCTGAACCCCGAAGCCCGTGCCATGGGCGTTGGCTACTACTACAACAGCAGCAGCACCTGGGGCCATCAGTGGATCCAGATCTTCACCAAGTGATATCCTCTTCATCATCATACCAAGATACCTTCTCCCTTTCTTGAAAAGTTGTGTGCGAGGAAAGCCCGGCAGCGAAAGCTGCTGGGCTTTTCACTTGCACAAATGGCGTTTTATGTTATACTGATTCTGAATAACACGCAGGAGGAACCATTGTGGAGGATTACCGGACCATCCGCGGTACGGCCGTGGGCGAATACGAAGAGAAGAAGAGCCGCTTCATTGCGCAGCTCTCCTTTGCGGACAGCGAGGAGGCCGCCGTGGCATTCCTGGAGCAGGTGCGCGCGGCCAACCGCACGGCGCGGCACAACGTGTATGCTTACCGGCTGCGGGAGGGGAATCGGGAACGCTACTCCGACGATGGCGAGCCGGCCAAAACGGCCGGGACCCCGGCACTGGAGGTGCTGCAGCACAGTGGCCTGACGGATCTGATCGTGGTGATCACCCGTTACTTCGGCGGGGTGCTGCTGGGCACCGGCGGGCTGGTGCGTGCGTACACCACGGCCACGGCCCGCGCGCTGGAAAATGCCGAGGTGGTCACGGTGCGCAGTGTGGTGGAGCTGCGCATGACGGTGGACTATTCTCTTTACGAGCGGGCATCCCTGCTCATCGACGCCGCCGGGGCAAAGCAGGCTGCGCCGGAGTTCACCGACCGGGTCACCCTGCGCTGGCAGATGCCGGAACACACCGAAGGCCCGCTGCTGGAACAGCTGCGGGAGCTGACCCGGGGCGGGGCGGAGGCAGCAGTGTCTGAGCCATTCTACGCACCTTTTTAAAAATCAAGTGAATTTTAGGAGCTGACACAGAACTTCCCCCTTCGACAGGGCCGTTGTGCTACAATTGCCGCAGGCGCGGCGCGTGGGATCGGCTGCGCCGGGATTTCCGGTGGAAAGGGGGGAGAAGAACCAGAAAAGGGAGGGGACCAGCATGGATGTGCGCCAGAGAACCGAAGAGATCGAACACCTGACCTTTGCACCGTGGGCGACCTTCAGCGATGCCAGCCGCGGCCGGGCGGTGCCGGAGCCGCAGGATCCGCTGCGCCCGGTGTTTCAGCGTGACCGCGACCGGGTGCTGCACTGCAAGGCGTTCCGCCGCCTGAAGCAAAAGACCCAGGTATTCCTGTCCCCGGAAGGGGACCTGTACCGCACCCGGCTGACCCATACGCTGGAGGTGTCGCAGATCGCCCGCACCATTGCCCGCGCCCTGCGCCTGAACGAGGACCTGACCGAGGCCATCAGCCTGGCCCATGACCTGGGCCACACGCCCTTTGGCCACGCCGGAGAACGGGCGCTCAACCAGCTCTGCCCGGGCGGGTTCAAGCATTATGTGCAGAGCCTGCGGGTGGTGGACAAGCTGGAAAAAGAGGGCAGGGGCCTCAACCTGAGCTGGGAAGTGCGCAACGGCATCGTGACCCACACCAAAGGCACCTGGGCTGCCACCCCGGAAGGGCGCATCGTACGCATGGCAGACCAGATCGCCTACGTCAACCACGACATCGAGGACGCCGTGCGCGCCGGTGTGCTGGACCCGGACATCCTGCCAAGGGACTGCACCGCGGTGCTGGGCACCACCAAATCCGCCCGCATCACGACCATGATCAACAGCATCCTGCGCAATAGCGACGGCAATGTACGGGTGGGTACGGAGGAGAATGAGGCCTTTCTGGCCCTGCGGGACTTCATGTACGCCACCGTCTATGTGGACAAAACCGCCAAACGCGAGGAACAAAAGGTGGACAAGGTGATCGGGGAGCTGTATGACTACTACCTGAACCACATCGACCGGATGTCCAATTTCTACGTTCAGCTGGCGTATCAGGAAGGCCGTGACCGCGCGGTGACCGACTACATCAGCGGTATGAGCGACGAGTTTGCCATCCGTACCTTTGAGGAGCTTTTTGTGCCGCAGAAGTGGCATGTTCTATAAACCGGAAAGGTCGTTTGAAAATCCATGATCCCACACGAATACATTGAGGAACTGACCCGCCGCACCGACATCGTGGAGTTGGTGGGCAGCTATGTGCAGCTCAAGCGCAAGGGGCGGCTGTACGGGGGCCTGTGCCCCTTCCACAGTGAAAAATCGCCCTCCTTTTACGTCTACCCGGACACCCAGAGCTTTTACTGCTTTGGCTGCGGGGCCGGCGGCGATGCCATTACCTTTGCCAAAAAGATCAACAGCATCGACTACCCGGAGGCCGTCAAGATGCTGGCGGCCCGGGCCGGGATGCCGGAGCCCCAGGAGGACGACAAGACCGGCAGGATGCGCAGCCGCATCCTGTCCATGAACAAGGAGGCGGCACGGTTTTTCCATGCCTGCCTCAACTCCACTGTGGAGGAGGCCCGGCAGGCCCGTGCCTACTGGCGGCGGCGCGGGCTGGACGACAAGACCATCGTCCGGTTCGGGCTGGGCTATGCCCCCGACGACGGGCAGGCCCTGTATCAGTTTTTGCGCGACAAGGGCTACAATCAGCAGGAGCTGGATGCCAGCGGTCTGTTCAAGCGCAGTCCGTCCGGGCGGATCTACTGCCTGTTCTGGAAGCGGGTGATGACCCCCATTTTTGATCTGCGGGGCAACATCATTGCCTTTGGCGGCCGCGTGCTGGATGACTCCAAGCCCAAATACGTCAACAGCCCGGAAACGCTGGTCTACCACAAGTCGGACACGGTATTCGCGCTGCAGATCGCCAAGCGCAGTGCGTCCCGGCGGTTCGTGCTGTGCGAGGGCTATATGGACGTCATCAGCATGCAGCAGGCCGGTATCGACACAGCAGTGTGTGCCTGCGGCACGGCCCTGACCCCGGATCAGGTGCGGCTCATCAGCGAGTACGCGGACGAGGTCATCCTGAGCTACGACTCGGACGAGGCGGGCCAGAAAGCCACCCTGCGGTCGCTGGAGCTGTTCCGCAACAGCCCGGTCAAGGTGGGCGTGCTGCAGATCCCCGGTGCCAAGGACCCGGACGAGTACATCAAAAAGTATGGCGCCGAGCGCTTCAAGGCACTGCTGGACGGCGTGGGCAATGCACTGGACTTCCGTCTGGGGCGGCTGCGCAGCCAGTATGATCTTTCGCAGGATGCCCAGCGGCTGGAATACGTCAAACAGGCGGTGGACCTGCTGGCCCAGCGGTCCAGCCCCACCGAGCAGGAGGTCTACGCCGGGCGGCTGGCAGAGGAGACTAACATCTCCAAGACCGCCATCATGACCCAGCTGGAAACGGCCGTAAAAAGGGCAGGCAGCAAACGCCGCCGGGAGCATGACCGGCAGGTGCTGCGGTCCGGGGAGATGGACCAGATCAAGGTGTCCTACACCGCCGGAGGCAGCCAGGCCCTGGGCATCGTCAGTGCCCAGCAGCGGCTGCTGGCAGCCATCCTCCGGGAGCCCCGGTACCTGGACCTGGTCCAGGGCCAGCTGACGGCAGACCGATTCATCCAGCCCCAGCAAAAGGAGCTGTACCAGGCTATGGTGGACTGCCGCCAGCAGGGGGTGGACATCAGCCTGGCCACCCTCCGGGCCTTTGTCAGCGAGGAGGCCCTGAATGAACTGAGCCATCTTGCGGCACAATACAGCGATGTGAACTGTACACCGGATGACATCCGGCTGTATCTGGACCGCATTGCCCGGGGCATGCCCGTGGCAAGCAAGGCGGCCAGCATGACAAACGAGGAACTGAGCAGCTACTTCCAGTCGATGCGCGAAAAAAAGCAGGGGCTCGTGTGCGAAGAAGAATGAGGCCCGCTTTCCCCTCCGGCTGGAGCAGGAGAGGAAAGGAGCAGGAATCATGCAGAAATTGTCGCAGACCGAGGAACTGGCCCGGACGCTGGCGGCACACGCCCGGCGCAAGACCCTGACCCCGGACCAGATCAGCCGCGCCATGGACGAGGCGGACTATGATGTGGCCCGGCTGGATGAACTGTACGAAGCGCTGGAGGCCCGGGGTGTGCACATTGCCGAGGACGAGGAAGCGGAGCTTCCGCCGCTGGACGAAACGCAGCTTGGTCAGCTGGAACATGAACTCTCCGCCGAGGGCGTGGCGCTGGATGACCCAGTACACACCTATTTAAAGGAGATCGGCCGGGTGCCGCTGCTTACGGCACAGCAGGAAGCAGACCTTGCCCGCGCCGCACAGGCCGGGGACGCCGACGCTCGCCGTGCTCTGAGCGAAGCCAACCTGCGGCTGGTGGTGTCGGTGGCCAAGCGCTATGTCGGGCGGGGGCTGCCGTTTCTGGACCTGATTCAGGAAGGAAACCTCGGCCTGATGAAGGCGGCCGAAAAGTTTGAGCCGGAGCGCGGCTTCAAGTTTTCCACCTACGCCACCTGGTGGATCCGGCAGTCCATTACCCGTGCGATTGCAGACCAGGGCCGTACCATCCGCATTCCGGTGCATCTGGTGGAGAACATCAACCGGGTCAAAAAGACAGCAGGGGAGCTGCTGCGCAAAAATGGCCGGGAGCCCACGGTGGAGGAAATCGCCGTGCAGCTGGATCTGGAACCGGACCGGGTGCGGGAACTGCTGCAGCTGGCACAGGATCCCATCAGTCTGGAAACGCCGGTGGGCGAGGAAGAGGATGCCCATCTGGAGGATTTCATCCAGGATGAGGAAGCGGGTGTTCCGGTGGACGAAGCCGGGCGGCAGCTGCTGCGCCGGGAACTGATGAACGTGCTCAAGAGCTTGACGCCCCGGGAAGAGCGGGTGATCGCCCTGCGCTTCGGGCTGGAGGACGGGCGTTCCCGTACGCTGGAAGAGCTGGGCCGGGAGTTCAACGTGACCCGGGAGCGGGTGCGGCAGATCGAAGCCAAAGCCCTGCGTAAGCTGCGGCATCCCAGCCGCGCCAAGCGCCTGCGGGATTATCTGGATGAGTGAAGCGCTGATAACATTATAAGAGGGAGCCTCTGAAAAATCTGCGGATTTTTCGGAGGCTTTTTTGTGCAGAAGTGGAACGGAACGATTGGAAATGGCTCCGCGTGCGCTGCGCCATGAATAGCGGAAATATCATTTTCACGAGAGGGGTCGTTACGGTAAGGGGCATCTGTTGTGATCGGCTTTACGGTCGCCGCGTAACAAGGCAGAGAAATCTTTATGATAAAGTCCTACTTCAGAATACAAGAGACAAGATAGACAAATTGCACAAGGCTGTTTTGGTATGGAACGTGCAAAATAAAAATATCAACCCCTAAAACGAAGAAAATTAACACGCTGCCGGGTGTACGGAATAAACCGGCAAAAATCAAAAAAATGCACAGAAATCGTGAAAAATGGCTTGACAACTGGACTTTTAGGGTGTATACTGCATTAGTATCACATAATGGACTAATGCGCCTAAAAGAGGAATGCACCGGGGTTGGCTGAGTGGGTCAAACCGCAAAGTTTGTGAAAAACGCCGAAACATTCCTTCCGACGCGGGTCGAATTATGTGTGTCTGCTCAAATTTGACCCGTGTATACGACATCCCGTAGAGTATAAAAGTAAGGAGTGGTTGATTTTATGATGAAAGTCAAGCCCGTCAAGCTCGGCAAAACCGAGCGCATGAGCTTCTCCCACATCGACGAAGTCATCAGTATGCCGAACCTGATCGAGGTCCAGAAGAACTCTTATCAGTGGTTCCTGGACGAGGGCCTGAAAGAGGTCTTCCACGATATCGGCACCATTGAGGACTACACCGGCAATCTGGCACTGAGCTTTGTGGACTTCCGCCTGGACAAGGAGCCGAAGTACAGCATCAAGGAGTGCAAAGAGCGCGACGTGACCTATGCGGCTCCCCTGCGCGTCACCGCCCGTCTGCTGAACAAGGAGACCGGTGAGGTGAAGGATCAGGAGATCTTCATGGGCGATTTCCCGCTGATGACCGATGCCGGCACCTTTGTGATCAACGGTGCAGAGCGTGCGATCGTCAGCCAGCTGGTCCGTTCTCCCGGCGTGTTCTACGGCGATGCCAAGGATAAGGTGGGCAACGACCTGTACAGCGCCACCATGAACCCCAACCGCGGCGCATGGCTGGAGTATGAGACCGATGCCTCCAACGTGTTCTATGTCCGCATCGACAAGAACCGCAAGCTGCCCGTCACCGTGCTGTGCCGTGCACTGGGCCTGTCCACCAACGAGGATATCCTGAACTTCTTCGGCGACGACGAGCGCATCCTGGCCACCCTGGAAAAGGATACCACCAAGAACCAGGACGAAGGCCTGCTGGAAGTTTACCGCAAGCTGCGCCCCGGCGAGCCTCCCACGGTGGAGTCCGCTACCAGCCAGATCAACATGCTGTTCTTCGACCCGCGCCGTTACGATCTGTCCCGGTTCGGCCGCTATAAGATGAACAAGAAGCTGTCTCTGGCCCGCCGCATCATCGGCTTTGTGGCCGCTGAGAACGTGGTGGACCCGCTGACCGGCGAGGTGCTGATCGAGGCCAATACCAAGATCACCCGCGAGATGGCTGAGAAGGCCGACAACGCCGGTGTGAACCTGGTCGTGCTGAAGATGGAGGACGCCCTGAAGGAAGAGGCCAAGAAGGTCAAGGTCATCACCAACGGCTGCGTGGACGCACAGGGCTTCTTCTCCTTCGACGTGAAGGAGTGCGGCATCAACGAGCGCTGCTCCTTCGACGAGATCAAGAAGATCCTCGATACCACTTCTGATGTGGAAGAGCAGAAGGAAATGCTGCGCCGCAACCACGACCAGCTGATCGGCCGCACCGTTACCGTGGCCGACATTCTGGCTTCCATCAACTACCTGAACGGCCTGGGCCACGGCATCGGCACCACCGATGATATCGACCACCTGGGCAACCGCCGCATCCGCAGCGTCGGTGAGCTGCTGCAGAACCAGTTCCGCATCGGCTTCTCCCGCATGGAGCGCGTCATCCGTGAGCGCATGACCCTGCAGAGCCAGGATCAGAGCGTCATCACCCCGCAGGCCCTCATCAACATCCGTCCGGTGGTGGCAGCCATCAAGGAGTTCTTCGGTTCTTCTCCGCTGTCCCAGTTCATGGATCAGAACAACCCGCTGGCTGAGCTGACCCACAAGCGCCGTCTGTCTGCTCTGGGCCCCGGCGGTCTGAGCCGTGACCGCGCAGGTTTCGAGGTCCGCGACGTTCACTACAGCCACTACGGCCGTATGTGCCCCATCGAGACTCCTGAAGGCCCCAACATCGGTCTGATCTCCTATCTGGCATCCTACGCCAAGATCAACGAGTACGGCTTCGTGGAAGCTCCGTACCGCAAGGTCAAGAAGATCTATGACGAGAACGGCAACCTGAAGGAACAGGTCGTCACCGACGAGGTCGAGTATATGACCGCTGACGTCGAGGACGAGTACGTTGTGGCACAGGCCAACGAGCCGCTGGATGAGAACCACTGGTTCGTGCGCGAGCGCGTTACTGCGCGCAGCCGCGAGGATACGGTTGAGATCGACCGCAACCAGATCGACTATATGGACGTCAGCCCCCAGCAGCTGGTCTCCGTGGCTTCGGCCATGATTCCGTTCCTGGAAAACGACGATAACACGCGTGCGCTGATGGGCTCGAATATGCAGAAGCAGGCAGTGCCGCTGATGGTGAGCGATTCGCCGATTGTCGGAACCGGTATGGAATACAAGGCGGCGGTGGACCGGATGATCCGCTATATCATCGAGGGGGACATCTACATCGCCAACATGACCCAGCGGCTGGACGTGATCAGCGACAAGGACCCCCTGTCCGCATTCTACTATCTGCGGGAGCACAACCCCTCCCCATTCGGCGGCTATCTGGACTGCGGCGACCACCAGATCGTGTGCGCCTCGCCGGAGCGCTTCCTGCGCTTGCGCGGCGGCGTGGTGGAAACGCGCCCCATCAAGGGCACGCGCAAGCGCGGAGAGACGCCGGAAGAAGACGAGGCGCTGCGGTGGGAACTCGAACAGTCGGAAAAGGACAAGAGCGAGCTTCTGATGATCGTGGACCTTGAGCGCAATGACCTCAACCGCGTCTGCCGTCCGGGCAGCGTGGAGGTGACGGAGCTGTTCACCGTGGAGACCTACGCAACGGTCTTCCATCTGGTGTCCAACATCCGCGGCGAGCTGGCGCAGGGGAGCGACGTGACCGATCTTCTGCGTGCGGCCTTCCCCGGCGGCTCCATCACGGGCGCGCCCAAGTACCGCGCCATGGAGATCATCGACGAGCTGGAGCACGGCAAGCGGGGGCTGTACACCGGCTCCATTGGCTACCTGACCTTGGACGGGGCCTGCGACCTGAACATCGTCATCCGCACCGCCCTCCACCGGGACGGGCGCTATCACCTGGGCGTGGGCGGCGGCATCACGGCGGAGTCTGACCTGGAGTTTGAGTATGAGGAGACCCTGCAAAAGGCCCGCGCCGTGTTGGAGGCCCTGGCATGAGCGCGCCGCTGATCTTGGACGACGGCCTGCAATTCGGCCTGGGGGTGTTCGAGACCATCGCCGCGGAACATGGCCACGGGGTGCTGCTGGAAAGTCACCTGGCCCGCCTGGCCCGCTCCGCCGCCGCCCTGGGTCTGGGGGAGCTGCCCGCCCGGTGCGTCACCCGGGAGGCGGTCTCCGGCTACATCCGGGAGCACTGCCCGCCCCACAGCGCCTGCAAGCTGATCCTGACCCAGGAGAACCTGATCCTGCAAAACCGCCCCAACCCCTATGGACCGGAACGGTATGACCGGGGCTTCGTCATGGACTTCAGCGCCGTGGTGCGCAACGACACCTCCCCCCTGGTTTTCCACAAGACCATGAACTATGGCGACTGCATTCTGGAGCACCGGGCCGCCGCCGCCGCTGGAATGGACGAGCGGATCTTCCTCAACACCCGGGGGCAGCTGGCCGAGGGCA
>ERZ1107006.2972-NODE-2972-length-11578-cov-2.808036_pt1 | contig 11578 bp, 7 predicted proteins | sample MGYA00403696_ERZ1107006 | MGnify/ENA primary metagenome ERZ1107006 (study PRJEB35170, sample SAMEA104062441) | human gut metagenome | biome: human gut; feature: human-associated habitat; material: faeces | place: Denmark | collected 2012-08-13 ...
CGCGACCCCGACCTTGGCAAGGTCGTGCTCTACCAACTGAGCTATTTCCGCAAAAGATGCTTGTTCCATTAAGTTCATTAGTTTTTGCATTCCCCTGAATGCGGTTGCAAAGGTACAATTATTTTTTTAAAGCGCAAGCATCTGTATGGAAAAAAATCAATCGTTATTTCATTTTTTCTGTTTTCAACACATCCTGTCCCGATAGTCGGTGTAACTGAAACGCCGGTAATATTCCAAAGTCCCGTCGCTATGCAGCATCGCGATGTCCGGATGGCGGATGCCGTTGAACATATTGGTTTTTACCGTAGTATAATGTATCATATCTTCAAAGACGATTCTTTCGCCGATATGAAGTTCGTGGTCAAAGCTCCACAAGCCCATATAGTCGCCGCTCAAACAAGAATTACCTCCCAAACGGTAGACATATGCACCTCCATCACCCGTTTCAGCGCCCCGAACGGCAGGCTGATAGGGCATTTCCAGACAATCGGGCATATGGCAGGTGAAACTGACATTCAAAATAGCCGTCTTAATTCCACGACTTTCCACAATATCCACCACTTCGGAAGTCAGCACTCCCGTCTGCCAGGTAAAGGCCGAACCGGGCTCCAGGATAATGCGCAAATGAGGATAGCGTGCTTTTAATCCTTGCAACAGTCTTATCAAATGTTCGGTATCATAATCCTTACGAGTCATCAGGTGTCCACCACCCAGATTCAACCATTTAATCTGTGGAAACCAATGGGCAAATTTAGCTTCAAGATGTTCCAATGTACGTTCCAGCTCATAAGAAGAAGATTCACAGTGACAATGACAATGAAAGCCTTCAATACCTTGCGGTAATGCTTCGGGCAACAAATCGGCTGTTATCCCAAAACGTGTGCCGGGTGCACATGGATTATAAAGTTCGGTTTCCACTTCCGAATATTCAGGATTTACGCGGATACCACAAGAGATGCCACTTCCTTCTGCAACCACCATCGGATAGAAGCGTTCAAACTGCTGCATTGAGTTGAATGTGATATGACTGCTGCAACGCATGATTTCCGGGAAATCCTGTTCCGTATAAGCAGGAGAATATGTATGCGCCTTGCTGCCGAACTCTTCCAATGCCAAACGGGCTTCATACACCGAACTTGCCGTAGAATGATCTATATATTCACGGAATATGGGGAAAGAGCGCCACATGGCAAATGACTTGAAAGCAAGAATAATCTCCACTCCCGCCCTGTCGGCCACGCTTTTTATCAAACACAGGTTCTTTCTTAAAAGCTCTTCTTCCATGATGTAACAAGGAGAAGGGAACTGATTAAAATCTATCATATATAAATTATTATCTAAAATAACGCCTTACGAACGTGGATGCAAAAATACAAATTCAAAAGCAAAGAGGGATTGTTTTATTTTTAATTAAGATATTGCTTTTCGAGAACTTTTTCTTATTTTTAGACCTTATTATATAAGACGTGTAATTGTTTCATCCCAAATACTTGACTGATTATGAATAAAGACTTAAGAAAAGTAGTGATTCTGCTGGCACACCCCAACATCAAAGGATCACAGGCAAACAAAGCATTAATCGATGCTGTCAGTGACATTGAAGGAGTGGCGGTGTTCAACCTTTACGAACTGTCAGAGGACATTGCTTTCAATGTGGACGAATGGAGTAAAATCATCTCCGACGCTTCGGCCGTTATCTACCAGTTTCCTTTCTACTGGATGTCTGCCCCGTCATTACTAAAAAAATGGCAGGACGAAGTGTTCACTCACTTGTCCAAGACTCCGGCTGTCGCGGGCAAACCGTTAATGATAGTAACGACAACCGGCTCCGAATACGACGCTTATCGTAGTGGCGGGCGAAACCGATTCACAACCGATGAACTTCTACGTCCGTATCAAGGCAGTGCTATTCATTCGGGTATGGCGTGGCAGACACCTATTGTCGTTTACGGAATGGGAACTGCAGATGCAGGAAAAAATATTGCCGAAGGAGCGAATTCATATAAGCAACGGATAGAAATGCTTATCAATAGCAGTAACGCAGGGAATAATTGGTAAAACAATAAAAAGCGTAGCTTTATCCGTCCTAAAGCTACGCTTTAGCATCCCTAAAGCACTGCTTTAGACCTCGTAAACCACTTCTTCTTCAGCGTCAATACCGGCAGGAAAATAAAAACTCCAATTACCGACATAACCAATCCCCCAATCGTACCTGCCGCCAACGGAAACCAGAAACCTTCTTTCTCCGCACCTATCATGAAAGGAATAAATCCCAGAATAGTGGAAACCACCGTCAGGAAAATAGGAATCACTTTCGTGTTCCAGGCTTTCACGTATGCCCGGAGCGGCGAGAGACACGGGTAACGTTTACGAATAGAATTATATTCGTTCAGGATATAGATACTTGCATTTACTGTGATACCGCAAAGCAGAACAAAAGAAGCAAAACCTCCCTGATCAAAATTCAGTTTGAACCAGTAGAATGTAAGAAACACTCCGATATAAGACACCGGAATCACAAAAATAATCGCTAACGGCTGTTTCAAAGAATTGAACAGAATACTCGTAATAAAGAAAATGATAGCAATCACAATAAGCAACAGACGATATTGCTTATTGTCCTTTCCTCCCCACGACCAGTTATTGTCCTCCGATTTGGCAGTATATCCCATTGGAAGAATCTCATTAAATTCCTCCAGATCTTTCTTCAACAGCTTATGCCCCTGTTCCGAAGAACCGATATACTCATATTGCAGGCACAGCCGGTACTGCTGGTTTTCCTTGGCTACTTCCTGCGGCATCTGCCCTTTTTCCACTGTTGCCAGTTCCGACAGTTTATATTCTTTTCCGCCTGCCGAAAAAGGATAATACTGCATTGCCCACACATCCCTTTCTTCCGACTGGCGGGAAGACAATTTTATTTTTTCCGTACCTTCTTCCGTCGTCACCGAACCAATCTCCATATTCCGTCCATATATCGGTCGGATAGCGGAAAACAATCTTCCGGCTCCGATATTTTCCTCTGCCATTCGGAGCTTGTCCAGACTGAAATAAAATTCCATATAATCATCCTTCCACCACGAGAAGTCGGAACCGATCGTTACTTCCTTGATGCGGCGGTGAGACAAGAACTTCTCTTTCAGTTGTTCCGCCCGGTCATACAGTTCGTCATAATTATACCCATACATTTTCACCCGGAATGAACCCGCACTCTCACGCACATTATTACTGAATCCTTGGTCCTGCAATCCGTAAATACTCCAATCTCCTCCACCCAATTGAAGTGCCTTGTTTATCATATTAGCTTTCAGCGTATACGGGAAACCGCTCTTTTGGTGCTCTTTCGTGAAATAAATATGAATAGATGCCCTGCGTGCACTTTCCACAGACGTCTGGAACTGCTTGATTTCTTTAAATTCGCTCAAGTAAGTTTCCATTCGCTTAATCAACGTATTCATCTGCTCCAGCGTACTCCCATTCGGCAAATTGGCATTGGCATGAAGCACCACTTCTTCATTACGCGTAAAATAACTTCCTTCATATACTTTCTGTACAAAAAGTCTTAAAGCTCCTCCCAATGCTTTATCCACTACCGGTTTTACCTTCTCTTTATACGTAGAAGTACCCAGTGTCTTATTATAAAATTCCGCCCATTTATCTTCCCCCTTCATCTTTTCCGGCAACAGAAATACCGGTAATCCGAAAGCCAGCAACAATAAAATGCAGACCGCCACCCTCCACCGGCAAAGAATCCGTATCAGCCAACTGTAAAAACGGCTGAAATATACTGGAAAACGATGCATTTTAGAACGTATCCACATAAAGAAACGTATATTTCCCGACTTCCACTTCGCATCTGAAAGCGAAAATTTTTTCCTCCGCTTCAATCCGGTTTTGTCGATCAGGGAAGGAACAAAAAACAGGGCAACCAGCAGTGATACCCCAAGATTAATAATCACTACCGCAGCAAAATCCTGCAAGTTCAGGCGTATCTTCTCATCGAGGAAAAAGATAATGACCAAAGCCCCCATTGTAGTCAACGTAGCTGCCAGTACGGACATAAAAGCCTTCCGGTTTCCACGCCGCAGATAATGGTCGCTCATCACAATCGTATTGTCAATCACCAGGTTTAGAGAAACCGTGATACCTGCCAGAGAATACAGCTGCATTTCAAGTCCGAATGCATAATAGAAGATAACGGCTATCGCTACATTAACTGCCAGACTGGTTACAATCAGAAACAAATACTTCGGACTAAAGGTAATCAATAGCACAAACAGAAGCAGAATCGCTACCGTCACCCCCGTTCGCAGATAAATCTTCCCCAGTTCTTCCTGAATAAACTCCGTTGCATCATAGCTGGTATGAATCTCGTATCCCGCCGGAAGAAGTAACCGGATATCATCCATATATGCTTTCACTTCCTTGCTCAATGCCAACTGATTGGCCGTTTCCTCCGCCACGACAGACAGATAGATAGAGTTCAGACCGTTAATTCGGTAGTAACTTTGCGGCTGTTCCTCCACACGGGAAACTTTTACCAATTCATTCAGACCAATGATTTTGCCATCTTTCATCTTCACCTGTATCCGTTCCGCATCAAAGTCCCGGTTATTATATTCGGGAACCAGCGCCAGACGGATCCATTGCCTGCCCGAACTCCCCTGTTCCATATCGTATGTACCCAGAAACTCTTTTTGGTAATGCAACCGGACAGCCTGACGGATATCATCCGTACTTATCCCAAGCGTATGTAACTGTTCGGAGTCATATTCCAACCGCCATTCCATTGGAGTAGCCCCGCCAAGATTAATCTTATAAATTCCCGGAAGTTGTGCCAAACGTGTCTTAATATGTTCTTCCGCATACTGTTGTATCAGAATGGGAATAGCAGGCGCATTAATCGTAAATGCCATAAAAGGGCCCTGGTTGTTCTGCCCCGGACTCTGCATCTGAATATACGGATAGCTCACCCCGTCCGGCAGTTCCGGCCATGTCTGACGAATGATGGTGGACGCTTCAAAACGTGCAACTGCAACATCCACATGTTTATCCAGATTCACGCTGATACTGCCCCACCCGTTTCCTGAAGTAGAATAGATACCCCGAATCCCTTTCACGCGGGCAAGCATCGCCTCCAGTTTGCTGGTAGCTGTCATTTCCACCACGCGTGCCGAAGTGCCGGGCATACTGAAACGCACCGTGAAGCCGGGTAATGTCCGTGAGGGGTTCAGTTTGACCGGAAGCAACGGCACAAGCGCCAGCCCGACCAATGCCACGCAGACAAAAGCCACAATCAGGGTGAAAGCGGAAGCCTTCGAGGACTTTTTTATTTCAAGACTTATATTTTGCATTACCATTATTTATGTAAATAGAAATCTCTGTCATATAAGCGACAACATCTCTGTTTATGACAGACTTAATGGAGATACTACCGAGAATAAACGCCGCAATTATCATTTGATCAGCTTGCCTCCGTTAAAATCGAACCTGTCCGAAAGTGAAAGTTTTGTAGCAAAATCAAACAACGTAAGCCGTCGTATCTTGTAATAATTCAACCAGTAATTCTGCAAAGCAGAGATAAAGTTACGCTGTGCCTGCTGCTGCCTGTTCAGAGAAAGAGTCAGGCTGTTTATATCCGCTTTGCCGATGATAAAACGCTGCTTTGTCTCATTATAAGCGAGTATGGACAAATCCAAAGCTTCTTCCGCACTGGCAATCAATTGTTGCTGGATATTAAAATCACTCACTGTCATTATCACTTCCTCCTCAATACTTATCTCGTCCTGGCGTGCCGAAATCTTCACCACATTCAGGTTATTCCGTGCCATATTATACTTTCCTTTGCGGACGCCCCAGTCCAGCAACGGAATAGAGACACTGACCGCCACCAAATCCTGCTGCATGGGCTTATGATAGACATCCCCGAAATTGTCCGCCACCTGATTAAAACCGATACTGGCATTCACACTTGCATTAAAGCGCGACTCCTTTTTAGTCTTATCCACATTACGCTCCGCTTCCAGCACATTCTGTTTCAATTCCAACAATTGCGGGTTGTTGCTCCTTCCCCACCTCAAAGCCTCATCTATCGGAATCTCCAGCATTCCCGGACGGGAAGGAAGTTCCAGCTCGATCTGCGTATTCTTATCCAGATTGAGAAAAGAAGCCAGTGAAAACATAGCCCGTTTCAGGTCACTTGCTTTATTCTGCAATGTATTCTGCGCATTCACACGATCCAGTTTCAATGTCAACAAATCAGCCTGTGAGATAGCTGCAATTCGGTGACGCTGTTGCCCAATACGATACAATGTATCCGTAGAAGCCAAGTTTTCTTTAGCAAGATTATATTCTGCCTGCGCCATAGCCAGAGAGAAGAAATAACTCGTTGCCGTTTCCGAAACTTTCTCCACATTATAAAGAAATTCCTTTTTCACACGTTCATATTTTAAAGGCTCTATCTTCCGTTCCCATTTGAATGGATTATACCCCACCAAACTTTGCGAATATCCAATCCTTATCGGGACACTGGTCAGCTGTGTCGCACTATTATCTCCGAAATTACGCATATAGGCAAGATTCGATTCCAGATAAAATGTACCTCCGGTCAGGTCAAGATTCTGCCGGACACTTAACCCTCCATAAGCATAATAAGACTGTTGCGTACGGTACACATCCAAATCCTGTCCCGAATCGTAACGTTTCGTAATATCCCGGTTATATTGCGCCGGAGTAAGATCCAGCGTCAGGCTGGGCAGGCGGTTTGCCTTATATGTCCTGTACTCCCAATAACCGGACAAGTACATATTCTGTGTACGGAATGACTCCAATGAACTGTCATTGGCAAGAGCGATTGTCCGGTTCAAATCCAGTACCAGACGTTTCTGTGCATGAAGCAGGGATTCACCACAGAGGACACCAAGAATACAGAGAAATGCCCATATCCTTTTCTTTGCTGAAAAGAATAACTTTGTCTCCTCCGTGGTAAAATTTAATAATCCATTCATAACTCTCATATTTGAACTATTCGTTATTACTTGCTACTTATTTCTTCTTTCTTTCTGTAAATAAACCAGTAAAGCAATGGTATGATGAACAGACTCACTGCCGTACCGACCGACATTGTCCCTATCATGGCGATAGACAATGGTTTCTGTAATTCCGAACCCATATCCGATGAAAACAGTAACGGCACCATTGCAAAGATAGTAGTCAGCGAAGTCATGATAATCGGGCGCAAACGCCTGCGTCCTGCTTCATGGATAGCCTCCAACAACGGAACACCCGCTTTGCGCAGTTCATTGATAGCGTCCAGTTTCAGGATAGAGTCATTGATTACAATACCGCAGGTAACGATCAACCCGATAGCAGACATCAAATTCAGAGTATGTCCGCAAATCCAGAGTAAAAGTAGTGCAAATGCAAGGTCAATCGGTATCTCCGCCAGAACAAGCAAAGGTTGCAGGAAACTTTCAAACTGCGAGGCAAGAATAAAATACATCAGCAACAACGAAATAAACAGGATTACCACCAGCTCGTCCAACATCTCCCTGTTGGAAAAGAAACTTCCGGAGAAGCCTGTATCCCATTCTTTCGTTTCCTCCGCTACCTGCTTCACTTCCCGCATCAACTTGTCCCCGTTCTGCACGTCATAAAAATTAAAGGGGACATATTCACCATTACGCCCCGAAGTAATACTTTTCAGATCCTCAGCAGGAGCTATCGTAACCAGCTCCCGAAGAGGGATATATTCTATGTTTCCTTTATTATCCGGTTCAGTCTGTATCAACGTCTCCTGCAATATTTCATTCACAGTCTTTTCGCTGCCGGCAACGCTGATCGGAAGATATTGTTGGTAAGAATGCAACATTGTCACACTATTCTCACGAAAAGCAGTTTTCAAGATACGGTAGAGCTCATTATAGGAAACACGGTAAAGCAACAGTTTCTCTTTGCTAATACTTAGATTCAGTTGATTCTCGAAAGCGATACCCGTAGGGGCGATTCCCGTCTTCCGTGCCAAGTCCTTCTCCACGCGCCGGATGGTTTCCGCTTCCGGTGCCTTTGCCTTATTACGGGTATAAAACTCGGCTATGATATCCGGTTCGCCTGTGACAAAGAGTTTCTCAAACACAGTCTCCGGCGGAGAGAAAGAAATGACGGAAAGCGGATAACGCTCTTTCAGTCTGCGATAAATTTCTTGCTGTAAAGGAGAAATAGTTTCGGGCGTCTCCGTACGGAAGTAAAGTTCAGCCTCGGAAGAAGAAAGCTCCCTTTCACGGTTCAGAAGGAAATCCTGCCTGCCAATGGACGCCGTGTGCTCGGCTACCGGTTCTTCCAGTTCTTTAAAAAGTTCGTCCACACGCCTCCTGTTTTCATCCACATGAATATTCTCATTCCACTCAATCCTGGCAATCAATTCATTCTCCTCAATATCGGGCATGCGCTGCTTGTCGATAAAGAAAAAGAAAAATACACAAAGCGGAATGGAAATAGCACAGAACAAAACACTGAACGTTTTATGACTGAATACCCAGTCCACCCCCGCATCATAAAAACGATCTAATGTATGATCTTTTATCGGGTTATTGAATTTAAAGGAAAGCCACTTCCATTTCCGGGTATGGATACCGGTCCGGTAGACCAGCAGATAAAGTACGGGAAGCAACATGATACCCGTAAAATAAGAAACCATAAGTCCCACTGTAACTGAAAAAGCCTGATCGTAAAAGATAGCTCCGGCAATACCACTCATAAAAATCAACGGTGCAAACACGGCAATGGTCGTTAAGGAGGAACTCAACATGGGAGTCACCACTTCGCTTGTTCCCGTGATACAGGCACGGCGCAACGAATATCCCCGTTCCCGGTATTGCGATATATTCTCAGTTACAATAATCGAACTGTCAATCATCATACCCAATGCCAGAATCAATCCGGCGAGTGAAATGATATTCAGGGACATATTGCACAGATAGAAGAAAACGAAACTGATTACGATAGAAACCACCATGCTAAGTCCGATAACCAACGGAGATTTTACATCCCCCAGAAACAAGACCGCTACCAGGCAGATAAAGAGAAAACCTAAAGACAGATTCTGTTGCAGATTCGAAATTGTGTAGTCCAGCAATTCCGTCTGATTACGGCTGATACTGAAATCAATATCCGGATATACCCGTTGGAAGTACTCCATCGTCTCTACCAGAGATTTCTTCATCTTATCCATATTCTCATCCGCCTGCTTGATAACAGCCAGCGTCACTGCCCTTTTCCCGTTAGATACAGATACCCCTTTTTCTTTTACGGGCACAATATTCACCCGGCAGAAATCCTTTAACTGCACAATCCGGTCTCCTTTACGCAGATAAATATTTTCTACATCTTCTGCAGTACGCAGGAGGGTGGAAAACTTTATGTTATATTCATAATATCCGTCACGTACCGTCATACTACCCGGTTCCACATTATTGGCAGCCAGAGTCGATTCTATATCCTCAATAGAAATTCCCAACATGGAGAGCATATCCTCATCGGGCACAATCTGCACCTGACGTTCCACCAATCCGGTCACATCTACCATAGCCACTTCTTCAAGCTGCTCTATCCTACGTTTAATGACCGATTCCGCAAATTCACACAGATCCAGAAAGGACTGTTGTCCCGTAATGCTATAAGCACTGTCATTCTTCAAAGTCAGATTCAGGTAAAAAACAGGTATATCCGTTGCGCTCGCCTTAATGACTTTCGGACGTTCCGTTTCCTTCGGGAGATAGTTCATTGCAGCGTCTATCTTTTCATTGACCTCGATAAAGGCCAGGTCCGTATTAGTACCGAAATCAAAAGACAAGCGGATAATACCGGCGCCGTCTCTAGACTCACTGTGAATATCTTTCAATGTAGAAACCTGTATCAACTGGCTGCGCAAAGGTTTCACAATCGTATTTTCCAGTTCGCGGGCAGATGTATTGGCAGCAGACACCTGTATAGTGATCTCCGGAATAGCGATATTCGGAAGCAGAGATATCGGAAGTGTAGAATAAGTCACCAGCCCGATTATAAAACAGGCGGTGAAAGCCATCAGCACGGCAATAGGACGCTGGATTAAAAATTTTATCATGCTTTTCTCTGTATTTATCGTTTGCAGTCAATCATTCACCGCTTATAGTCACCTCCGTTTCATGCGCTAAATTCAAGTTCCCGGTGACAATAACCGTATCTCCTTCCAAGAGGCCATCTTCAACACCTCCCTGAGATTTATCCGAGACAACATATTCCGTAGCATTCTCCAATCCCGTATGTACATAATTCCACATTGCCTTGCCTTCTTTTAAGGTAAACACAACCTGTTTACCGGAACGCAGCACCACAGCCGTTTTAGGAATGACCAACTGCTCCCCTAAACTCCGCTTGACGCTTACCCTTACGTTCATGCCGCTAAACAACTTCCCCTGTCCGTTTACCGCAGCTTTTACTTTTACCATTCCGTTCGCATCCACCAGCGGATTGATTTCAGATACACTACCTTCATAAGAACCTCCGCCGGCATAAGGAGTAATCATTACTTTGTCACCGGTTTTAATAAAAGCCAATTCGTTCTCCAACACGGTGAAATCAGTTTCCATCCCACGAGTGTCAATGACAGTACAAAATGCCTCGGACGTATTAGCGAGATTATAAGGTTTTGAAAACAGATTAGCTACTATCCCGTCAAAGGGGGCAACAAGTGTAGCATGCTCCGTTTCTCTTTTCGTAAGTTCATACTGGGACTTCGACTGTTCATAGCCGCTCTTTACTTTCGCAAGTTTCATGGTTTCTTCAGGCACCTTGCTAAAATCATCCGGCGTATATCCCTGCCCGATAAGTACATCTTTCAGTTCAAGCTCCGCTTTCAACAAAGCATCTTCCGCCTGTGATAATTTCTGTTCCAGACGGAATTTATCCAGCTCGGCCAACTTCTGCCCCTTACGAACACGATCACCGTTTTTCACATAGACATGAGCAATAACCTCATTCGTTTCAAAACGAAGATCAGCCTGCCCACGGGCACTTACCTTGCCGTTACTGACTAGTTCGTGATGAAAATCACACCTCTTTAGAATTTGAACGGTGACTTCATTCTTTGAATCCGGAAGAACGGTAGAAACACCTTTATCCTGCTCGTCTGCATCACGTTTCTTGCCAGAGCAAGATGTCATTCCACCATAAGCTAAACAACATAGCAGCATCCATATATAACTGTATTTTCTCATAATATATTTATTGCTATCGATTATGCATTATAAATTAATCCCTCTATTGGACTCAGACTTTATTTATGCCCGACAATCTTATTCTTGTTATTCTTTTCCTTCAAATGATTTAAATATAATCGTGTTATATCCTGTTGATTTTTACTAGGAAAATAAAATGAGGTCATTCGCCCCTGGTTATTTACATATGCAAAAAATCGTTGACTCAATCCTGTTGTTCGGCTACTTGGAAACTCCAGAAATTCCTCGGATATATTTGTGAATCTAAAATTACTCAATTTATTTTTTAAAAGCATCATATTATAACGATTATTTTCATAAGCCGG
>ERZ1107006.2976-NODE-2976-length-11556-cov-3.140944_pt1 | contig 11556 bp, 9 predicted proteins | sample MGYA00403696_ERZ1107006 | MGnify/ENA primary metagenome ERZ1107006 (study PRJEB35170, sample SAMEA104062441) | human gut metagenome | biome: human gut; feature: human-associated habitat; material: faeces | place: Denmark | collected 2012-08-13 ...
ATCGCCAGATCGAGCGAAACGCCAGCGACTTTGTGAAGCTGACCGAGCTGACGCAAAAGCGCGAGGCGACCCGGCTGGCGCTTGACGAGGCCGAGGAGCGCTGGCTGTACCTGACCGATTTGGCCGAGCGCATCGAGGCGCAGAAAAAAAGCTGACGGCGCGGACATGTTTTTCCCCGGCGGCGCATAAGCTGTATGCGTCACCATGAAAGAAAAGGGGGAAAACAAACCATGAAACGCAGCAACAAAGCGATGCTCGCCGCAGGGATGCTGGTGGGCGTTTGCATGCTCACCGGCTGTGCGTCGGGCGGCTCTGCGCAGCTCACGCCCAGCCCGGACGTCGCCCAGCAGCAGAGCGCCGAGCCGAGCCCGGAGGCGAGCGAAGAACCCGCGGAGGAAGCGCCGCTTTCCCTGACGGTTGACGGCAAGGCGATCGAGCACGAGGTTGTCCGCTCCACAAATGTTTACATGGGCGTCTACATTTTTATTTTTGCCTTTTCCATGCTGCTGATCGCGCTGAATAACTTCGATCTTATCACCAACTTTTCTGCAGTTGCTGCGACACTCAACAACATCGGCCCCGGTCTTTCCCTGGTGGGTCCGAGCGGAAACTTTTCCATGTTTTCCGACTTTTCCAAGCTTGTCCTGATCTTCGACATGCTTGCCGGACGCCTGGAGCTGTTTCCGCTGCTGCTGTTATTCGTACCGAATACCTGGAAACGATTTTAAACCGCTTCCCGGCGAAATAAAATCAGATTATTCTGCACGCCCGCAACGAATTTGCATTGCCGTGACTCAGACAAAAAAGAACCAGGCTGCAGCCTGGTTCTTTTTTGTTTTAAAATCTTTTACGCCAGCTGTTTCTTGCCGGTATAAAGCTCGTAATATCTTCCCTTTTGTTCCAGCAGTTGATCGTGATCGCCGCGCTCGATGATTTCGCCGTTTTCCAATACCATGATCGCATTCGCGTTTCGAACAGTGGAAAGCCTGTGGGCGATGACAAGGGTTGTCCGTTCTGCCATCAGGCGATCCATACCATGCTCAATATGTCGCTCGGTTCTCGTATCGACAGAGGACGTTGCCTCATCCAGAATCAGGACAGGCGCCTTGGAAATTGCCGCACGGGCAATGTTTAACAGCTGTCTCTGTCCCTGGCTTAAGTTTGCGCCATCTCCCTCGATCATCGTATCATATCCGTTTTCCAGACGCATGATAAAGGAATGTGCGCTGGCCATTTTTGCCGCCTGCTCGACCTCTGCATCGGTCGCATCCAGCCTGCCATAGCGGATATTTTCCCGGATCGTTCCGGTAAACAGGTGCGTATCCTGCAGCACCATTGCGATATTACTGCGCAGGTTTTCTCGTCCAACCTTGCGGATATCCACGCCATCCATCAGGATTTCTCCGCTGTCGATCTCGTAAAACCGGTTGATCAGGTTCGTGATCGTCGTCTTGCCCGCGCCGGTACTGCCGACAAATGCGATCTTCTGTCCCGGTTTCGCATACAGGGAAATATGCTTCAAAATCGTATGACCAGGCACATAGCCAAACGTCACATCCTTTAACTCCACATGTCCTTTGCAGGGATTTAAAACAACCGCATCCGCTGCGTCTGCAGTTTCCGGCGCTTCATCCATCACCTGGAACACACGCTCTGCACCCGCAAGAGCGGAAAAGATTGTATTCATCTGCATGGACAGCTCATTGATCGGTCTGGAGAACTGTCTGGAATAGTTGACAAATACAGTCAGACCGCCAATATCAAAGCCCTGCAGCACGCATAATATACCACCGATCATCGCAGTCAGGGAATAGCTGACCTGGCTTAAGTTGCCCATGACCGGTCCCATGATTCCTCCAAAAAACTGAGCGAAAATCTGTTTTCCGCGAAGATCGTCGTTTAAGTATTCAAACTCTTCCTCCGCAACGTTTTCATGGCAGAACACCTTTACAACCTTCTGTCCCGTCATCGTTTCTTCGATATAACCGTTTAAAGTACCGATCGCTGCCTGCTGCGCCTGATAAAATTTCCGGCTCTTTCCTGCCACTGCTCCGCCTACTTTCATCATGAGCGGAACCATCACAACCGTCACAATTGTCAGCCACACGTTCGTGTAGAGCATCAGTCCGAGGGTTCCGACTACAGTGATCACGCTGGAAATGATCTGCAGCACGGTGTTGTTCAACATATCTCCGACCGCATCCAGGTCGTTCGTATAACGGCTCATCAGGTCGCCGTGGTTGTTCGTATCATAAAACCGAACCGGCAAATGCTGCATTTTCACAAATAAATCGTTTCGGATTTTTTCCAGTGCACCCTGGGAAACGCCGATCATAATCCGCTGCTGCAGATACTGTGCTGTGACACCGATGATATAAATTCCTGCCATGGTCAGAAGCGAATGCAGAAGCTTCTGCGCACTGCTGCCCTCCCCGGTCAATCCGTTGATGATCGGACGCAGCATATAGGAGCCTGCAAGGTTCGCAATCGTCCCGGCAATGACACAGAAAAAGACGAAAATCAGCCGTCCCTTATCTTCAGAAAGATATCCCATCAGACGCACAATCGCTTTTTTGGTATTCTGCGGCTTTTTGACTTTCATTTTTCCACCGCCAGGACCAGGTCTTGGACCTCCCGGGCCTCCGGGACCGCCGAATCCTTCAGGCCTCTTTGCGCTGCTCTTGCTGTATTTGGCAATCAGTCTTTTCTTTCTCTGCTCGTCCATTATGCGATCACCTCCTTTTTCATCTGGGAGTCGTAAATTTCCTGATAGGCTTTACAGGTTTCCAGAAGGGCTTCATGTTTGCCAAGCCCGACGATTTTTCCCCCGTCCATCACGATGATCTGATCCGCTTCCATCACGGAGCCGATCCGCTGTGCGATAATCAGCTTTGTTGTCTCCTTCAGCGTCGTGGAAAAAGCTTCCCGAATCCTTGCTTCTGTCGCTGTATCCACCGCACTCGTGGAGTCATCCAGAATCAATATTTTCGGACGTTTTAAAAGTGCCCGCGCGATACACAGTCTCTGCTTCTGACCGCCGGAAACGTTTACGCCGCCCTGGCCAAGCTCCGTATCGTATCCATCTGCCAGTTTTTGAATAAAGCCTTCCGCCTGTGCACTTTCTGCAGCTTCCCGAATCTGGTCTTTGTCAGCATTTTCATCGCCCCACTGCAGATTTTCTTCGATCGTACCGGAAAAGAGTACATTTTTCTGCAGCACCATACCAACGCCCTCCCGCAGATGATTCAGGGAATAATCCCGAACGTCGATGCCATCCACCAAAACCTTTCCCTCATCCACATCGTACAGACGCGGAATCATGGACACCAGCGTTGTCTTGCCGCAGCCCGTCGATCCGATGATACCGATCATCTGTCCCGGCTCGATCGTCAGATTGATCTGATCCAGCACTTTTTCTGCACTGTCCTTGTAATACCGGAAGGAAACATTCTGAAATTCGATCTTGCCGCTTTTTACAACTGCTTCCGGATAGGCTGCATGATCATCTGTCAGACTCACTTGTGTATCCATCACTTCGTTAATCCTGCGTCCGCTCGCGAATGCCCGGGAACTCTGCAAAAATACCATTGCCAGCATCATCAGGGACATCAGCACCTGCACAATATAGGTTGTAAACGCCGTCAGATCACCGACCTGCATCTTTCCGCCCAGGATCTGATTGCCTCCAAGCCATACCACAACCAGCGTTGTCAGGTTCATAAACAGCATCATCAGCGGCATCTGTGCAATTGCAATCTTAAACGCGTTTAAGCTGGATTCCTTTAGCTCTGCGTTCGACTTTTCAAAACGGGCACTTTCATAATCCTCACGGACAAAGGACTTGATGACCCGCACATTCGTCAGTACCTCCTGAATATTGGAGTTTAGAGCATCCAGCTTTTTCTGCATAAACTCAAATCTCGGATATGCAATGCGTAAAAGCAAAAGGATCACTACTGTCATAACCGGCAGAACGATCAGAAATACCGCCGCCAGCTCCCGATCCATCAAAAACGCCATAATAATCGCGCCGATCAGCATGCCGGGGGCGCGAAGCATCATTCGAAGCGCCATCATGATCAGGTTCTGCACCTGTGTGATATCGTTGGTCAGACGCGTAACCAGAGAGCCCGTGGAGAACCGGTCGATCTCCGAAAACGAAAAGGTCTGGATTTTTTTGAACGCATCTTTTCGAAGCCCTGTTCCGAAGTTGATCGCCGCAACCGATGCAAACCATGCTCCTCCAACGCCGCCGGCCATCATGATGAACGCCGTCAGGATCATGATCATTCCCTTCTGAAGGATGTAGCCTACATCATGATTGGCTGCCCCGATATTAATGATGTCCGCCATAAAAGACGGAAGCAGCACTTCTCCTGCTACCTCTGTCAGCATCAGAAGCGGTCCCAGTATAAACGCATACCAGCAGGGCCTGATATATTTTCCGTAACGTTTCATTTGATCCTTATTCCTCCTTTTGCTGATCCCGCAGAAGATTTTCATAAATTCGTTCGAAAAACTGCTGCAGACTCTGCATTTCCTCTTCTGAAAATCCTTCAAACATCGCTTTTTCCGTTTCCCAGAACATCTGCTCACTCCGCTCAATGACACTGCGTCCCTTTGGCGTGATCGTCACCCGGTGTGTCCTGTTGTCAGACTCTGTGGTTTCCCGTGTAATGTATCCGCCGCTTTCCAGCTTTTTTAAGGAAACTGCAACCGCTGCCGGAGAAATCTCCAGCTCACGCGCAATTTCAACCTGGGAACAGTTCGGATGATGATTTAAGTGCATCAAAAGCCGGTGCTGACTCTGATAGACTCCCGTATGATTCACCTTTTTTTCAATACAACGGCGCAGCTGCCGATCCGTGCGTCGAAAAAGAAATGACAGCCTGCCTTCCGGTGTCGGATTCCCGCAGTGCTTCGCATTTTGTTCTTGTTCCATCACATTTCCCTCTTGTTAACTAGTTAATTGTTTACTTGTTAAGTATATGTATGACTAACTCTGTTGTCAAGAGAATTTTAAAAAACTGATTTCCTTACTGTAACTTTTTTTCGAAATAGATTATAATGATATGCATGACTTCACAGTGTCTTTTTTGATTTTTATATTTTAACGGAGATTTTTAACCTATGTCTTTGACAACCTTTTTGAAAAAGCTTTCCCCCGGGCGCATCATTGCCCTCGGTTTTCTTTTCTACATCCTGCTTGGCTCCCTTTTACTGATGCTGCCCTGCAGCCTGCAGCCCGGTATCGCACTGCCCTATCTTGACGCCCTTTACACTGCCACCAGCGCAGTCTGTGTAACCGGCTTAAACGTCATCGACCCCGGCAGTACCTTTTCACCCTTTGGTCAGTTTGTCCTCGGCTGCCTGATCCAGATCGGAGGACTGGGTGTCGCTTCCATCGGTGTCGGGATCATGCTCGCAATGGGAAAAAAGATCAATCTGAAAGAACGCCGTGTTATCCGTGATGCAATGAACCTGGATTCCGGCAAAGGCCTGATCCGATTTGTCAAAGCAATCTTTTGTACGACACTTCTCATTGAGCTTTTGGGCGCGTTTCTTTCGTTTCCTGTCTTTTTCCGGGATTATCCGCTGCCTCGCGCCATAGGCTTAAGCCTGTTTCATTCGGTTGCTTCCTTTAACAATTCCGGCTTCGACGTGCTCGGAAACGGGACAAGCCTGATTCCGTATCAGAAGGATGTGCTTCTAAATCTCGTGACCTGTGCTCTGGTAATCGCCGGCGGCATTGGCTTTCCGGTCATTTTTGAGCTGCCCCTGAAACACTTTTCCTGGAAACGCCAGTCAATGCACACACGGGTTGTGCTGAGCACGACATTTGCCCTGCTGCTTTTCGGAACACTTTTATTAAAACTCACAGAGAGTATCAGTTGGCTCGGCGCTTTTTTCTACAGCGTCTCCGCCCGGACAGCCGGTTTTTCCACTTATAACCTCGGCGATTTCTCTACTGCAGGTCTGCTGGTCGTTTCCGGACTGATGTTTATCGGGGCCTCTCCCGCGTCCACCGGCGGCGGCATCAAGACCACCACCTTTTTTGTCCTGCTCTCCGGCATCTATTCCGCAGCAACAAACCATTCCGAAAGAGCCTTCCACAACGCGATCCCAAAGGACGCGTTCCGCAAGGCCTCCGTCATCAGTATGCTCGCTGTCTTTTTGGTTATGACAGCCTCCTATCTGATGCTGATCTTTGATCCGCAGCTTTCCCTGCGGGATGTACTGTTTGAAATGATCAGTGCTTTCAGCACCTCCGGTCTTTCCACCGGCATCACACCACAGTTGAGCGCTCAGAGCCGGATTCTTTCTATTATTATGATGTACATCGGCAGACTCGGACCCCTGACTGTTGCATCCCTGTGGTACTTTACGATCGGGGAACGCGTCCGCTACCCGGAAGGGACAATTGCCATCGGGTGAGTGACCGTCCACGGCACGCAGAGACTCTGCCAGCACTGCGCAAGATCACAATTCAGGAATACCGCGCAGATCTTTGCATAACTTATTGGAAAAATATGCGAGCGAACCGCTCAGAAATGAGGATATTATGTTTGGAAAAAAGAAAAAAAATGCCATTGCATACGGTATTATCGGACTTGGGCGCTTCGGGGAAGCGCTGGCGACAGAGCTTGCACGCTCCGGCGCAGAGCTGCTTGTCATGGATCGCGAAGAAGAGCGGGTCCGTGAGATGCGGGAACTGACCGAAAATGCACTCGTTGTCAATACCCTGGACAAAAAAACCCTGACAGAAACCGGTATCCAGAACTGCGATATTGCGGTCGTCTGCATCGGCGAGCATATGGAATCCTCTATCCTGACGACATTAAATCTCGTCAGCCTCGGTATTCCGACTGTCATTGCCAAAGCCACCAGCCCGGAGCATGGCGAGATTTTAAAACGCCTCGGCGCACAGGTCGTTTATCCCGAACGTGATATGGCAATTCGCCTGGCAACCAGGCTTTCCAACTCCCGGGTCCTGGATTTTATCCAGCTGAGTGAAAAATTGAATATCACCAAGCTGTCCGTCCCGGATGCCCTCGTTCAGAAATCTGTCGTTGAATTGAATCTGCGAGCCCGGTTTGGTCTAAACATCATCGCCATCGAGCATAACGGTCAGGTGATCGAGCACGTCGATCCAAACTACCGCTTCTGCCCCGGCGACATTTTGATCCTGTCCGGCAGCAAGGAGAGTCTTTCCCGATTTGACCGCTGGATAGATAAGCAGGAGTAACACGTACAGGTTGCATGTAGACAGCGCACTCCGTCAGTGCGGTACACAGCGCGGGACGCAGCCAACACTGGAGGACATCTACTCCCGGTACGCCAACCGGATTTTATCCGCGATCAGCGCGATGAACTCCGAGTTGGTCGGTTTTCCCTTTCCCGTATTAATCGTATATCCAAACAGCGCGTCCAACGTCTCCATCCTGCCGCGGTTCCACGCAACCTCGATCGCGTGGCGGATGGCGCGCTCGACTCTGCTCGGTGTCGTTTCATACTTTTTCGCAATTTCCGGATACAACGTCTTTGTGATCGAGCCGAGCATATCCATGTCCTTGACTGACATCTGAATTGCTTCGCGCAGATACTGATATCCACGGATATGCGCCGGTACGCCGATGTCATGGATCATGTTCGTGACATCCCGTTCCAGGTCCCGTTTGGGCACTTCTTTTGCCTGTACATATTCCAGGGAGTTTTCTTCGCCTGCCGCTCTGGCGGGAACGGTAATCATAATCTGAAATTCTCTATTATGTTCCATCAAATCGGTCAGAATCTGAACCACGTTTTCTTTTTCTTTTCCTGCTGTAAGGCTGAGCTGTTCCATAGTTTTCCTCATTTCTGCGCACGTTTTTTGCGTAGGTCGAGTTTGTATCAAGTGCGCACAGACACAAATCTCGCGATTGAAAAAATTTTTTTTCAATCTTTTTTCCTTTCGCAATACCGGTTTGCTTCCTCTTTACAGGCATCATTATAGGCTGATTCTGCTGGATCCTGCAAGAAACTGTCATCGCAAAAAAAGAGCCAGAAATTCCTCTTTCCGAGAATTTCTGACTCCTTTTTTTACAAAAATTGGCGAAAAACCACGATTTTACAGAGAATTTCTGTTTTTTGTGATCCGGAAGGTCACCTCAACCATCGTAATCATCAGCGCCACGAACACCAGCAGATATAGCGGCAGGATGAAAAATCCGATGGAATTTCCAAGGATACCGAAAATCGGCGGGATAAACGTCGTTCCAATGTATGCGCTCGCCATCTGAATGCCGATGATCGCACCGGAGTTCTCTGCTCCAAAATTGGACGGGGTAGAATGAACGATGCAGGGATAAATCGGTGCGCAGCCAAACCCGATCACAAGGAATGCCGCAAACGCCGCCTGATAGGACGCAATCGGAAGAAACAGCACCAGGATACCGCAAATTAAAATTCCGGTTCCCAGTCGGATCATTTTCTGGTCACCAAGCTTATCCGTAATAAAACCGCTTGCAAATCTTCCGGAAGTAATACCGATGTAAAACAGAGCTGCAAAGGTTGCCGCACGCTCTGTAGAAATTCCTTTTACCTCTACAAAGTAGGTGCTCGCCCACTGCATTGCTGTTGCCTCCAGTGCACAATACGCAAAAAATCCAAGCAACAGGAAGGGAACGCCCTTGATTTTCAGCGCACCTACCAGTCCGACACTCTTTCCAGCAGTTTCCGTTGCAGATTTGTTGATATTCCAGACCGGCAGCGTCAAAAGTAAAAGAATGGCAATGGCCAGCTGCAAAAATCCAATAATGCGATAGCCGCTGTTCCACGTCCGGTTCGTCAGCGCATAGCCCATGATAAACGGACTGACAATTGTGCCCACACCCCAGAAGCAGTGCAGCCAGCTCATATGCTTCGCTTTATAATGAAGCGCCACATAGTTGTTCAACGCCGAGTCGATCGCACCTGCTCCCAATCCATAGGGCACTGCAAAAACGGCCAGCATCCAAAACTGCGAAGAAAAGGAAAATCCAAACAGTGCAATAACGGTCAGAAATACGCTGGCAACCGTTACGATTCTGGTTCCAAATTTTCGGGTCATTTTGTCCGAAAACAGGCTCGATACAACCGTCCCACCGGAAATGATCATTGAAATGATCCCCATATACGACACCGGCACACCAAGCTCTGCGTGCATGACCGGCCAGCCGGAGCCAAGCAGCGAATCCGGCAGTCCCAGACTGATAAATGCAATATAAATCAACGCAAGCAAAAATAAGTACATTTTTCTTCTTTCTCCTGTCATAAAATTTAAAAACAGTAACTCGCTCCTCATCATACACCAATCCAGATCTTTCCGCTATCCTTTTCTTTTCCTGATGACGGAAATTTCAAATTTTATTCCTGGTGTTAAGAGATTCCGGTCGGGAACCTATAACTCGGAATTTACTTTCTCTACAGAGCTTGCTATACTGGAAAACGAACACGAAAGAAAAGGAAGCTCCCGACTTATGAAACGAATTGATTTTGAAAACGGAACCGTAACCGGAAACATTTTAGGGGCAGCGCTCCCGATGCTGGTTGCTCAGATTTTAAGCCTTTTGTATAACATCGTAGACCGTATCTATATCGCCCGTATCCCTGGCTGCGGCACAGCCGCCCTCGGCGCAGTGGGACTGTGCTTTCCGCTGATCGTCATCCTCAGCGCATTCGCCAATCTCTTTGGAAGCGGCGGTGCTCCGCTTTTTTCCATTTACCGTGGAAAAAAGGAAACAGAACAGGCAAACCGCATTATGAACACATCTTTTACAATGGTATGTGTCAGTGCCACCTTTTTGATGACGATTGGTCTTGTTTTTGCCCGCCCCCTTCTGGTGCTCTTCGGCGCGTCTGCAGATGCTTTAGTCTATGCATATCCATACATGATGCTCTATCTCATCGGCACGCTGCCTTCCATGATCGCAGTCGGCATGAATCCTTTTATCAACGCACAGGGATATTCCCTTGTTGGTATGTGCTCCGTCGCCATCGGCGCAGCTGCCAATCTGCTCCTTGACCCTCTCTTTATTTTTGTTTTCGGCCTCGGCGTGCAGGGCGCTGCAGTTGCAACCGTGCTCTCCCAGCTGCTTTCTGCCTCGTTCGTCCTGCTTTTCCTGACGAAAAGGGCGGAGCTGAGGGTTCGCTTTCTGCGGAAAACAGAATTTTCCCAATGTAGCGGCTATGCAAAGAATATCGTCAGCCTCGGTACATCCGGCTTTGTCATGCAGCTGACCAACAGCCTTGTTACGATCTGCTGTAACAACGTCCTTTCCGTCACCGGCGGGGATATCTATATTTCCGTCATGACCATCATTTCCAGCGTGCGGCAGCTCGTGGAAACGCCGATTTACGCGCTCACGGAGGGAACCTCTCCTATCCTGAGCTATAATTACGGTGCAAAAAACAGAGATCGTGTAAAAAAAGCTTTCAGGCTTCTTTTAACAGCAAGCCTCTGTTATTCCACAATTCTGTGGGCATTTATTATGCTCTTCCCTCAGGTGTTTGCCGTAATGTTTACTTCCGATTCTGCACTGCTTGGTTTTACTAAATCAGCACTCCGGATTTACTGTGCCTGCCTGCTGCTTTTCGGAATCCAGATCGCATGCCAGATGGCATTTACATCATTCGGAAAAGCAAAGGCTTCGATTGCTGTCGCTGTTACACGTAAATTTATCCTGTTGCTGCCACTGATCTATCTGCTGCCGCATATTCTGACCGGGAACAAGACCAATGCAGTGTATATGGCTGAACCGATTGCAGACTTCCTGGCTGTATCCTTCACGACGGTTTTGTTTACGTTTCAATTCAGGAAAGTGTTGAAAGAACTTGAGGGGTAGTTGCAAGAGGGCATAAAAAATAATCCCTGGTAGCTGCTAAGTTGCACGAACCATTCCAACGAGCCTTTCAAAGCATCAATTGTGTCAGCAATGGCTTCCACAATTTCTGAGTCTCATCTTCATTGCCTCAAATGGAATCTGCCATATTTATTTTCTATAATCTGGTCCTCAAGACATTGAACCGCCTGCTTGAAACATAAATCCTGTTTTTAATTCGTGTTTCTTTGTACTATAAAGGGGCGGGTTCATTCAACCGCCCCTTATATGATTGTGTATAGTTTTAATTAGCCCCAAGGATTTTCTGTTGGGTAACGTACACCTTTTGGCTGGTTGTAGCCGATTTCGTCTACCGGTACTCCGATGTATTTGAATACTTCGTAAAGTGCTTTTCCGTAATGTCCGAATGCTACGGCTCCGTGATGCGGGAAGTTCTTTTCGATCAGTACATGACGATAGAATCTGCCCATTTCCGGAATTGCGAAGATTCCGATTGCTCCGAAGGAACGTGTTGCTACTGGAAGGACTTCACCGTGTGCAATGTAAGCTCTCAGTATATTATCTGATGTGCTCTGCAGACGGAAGAACGTGATATCTCCAGGTTTGATATCTCCTTCAAGTGTTCCCTGTGTTACTTCAATCGGAAGAGATCTTGCCATGATCATCTGGTATTTCATCTCGCAGAATGAAAGTTTGG
>ERZ1107006.2986-NODE-2986-length-11531-cov-3.631405_pt1 | contig 11531 bp, 7 predicted proteins | sample MGYA00403696_ERZ1107006 | MGnify/ENA primary metagenome ERZ1107006 (study PRJEB35170, sample SAMEA104062441) | human gut metagenome | biome: human gut; feature: human-associated habitat; material: faeces | place: Denmark | collected 2012-08-13 ...
TCTATAGTTTTATTTTAGCAAAACGGACCGCCGTTTAAAATACAAGAATGTTTGAAAAGGTTTGAAAAAGTCATATGATCTCTGTTTTATTTCCAGATGCCGCCTGTTTTACCTACGACCTCTGCGGCAAATTCCAGTCCCCGTCCCCGGAGTGGATGCACCTGACACGGAATCTCGTCAATTTTGAACTGATGGTTGTGACGGAAGGAACGCTTTTTATCGCGGACGAACGCCGCTCTTACGAAGTCCATCCTGGCGAATATCTTCTTTTGCCTCCGACCGTCCATCAGCACGGCTCGAAAAAAGGAAGCTGCGCTTTCTACTGGCTCCATTTTATCCCTGGTATCCCCTCCGCACCGATCATCGCTCCTTCTGACCCGACCGCCGGATCGGTTCTGGATGAGTTTCATGCTGCACCGCCATCCTCCTACCGCCTTGAGGACCTCGCTCCCGCCCAGCTTCCATCCAACTACCCCGAAACGTTATGCATCCCGCGCCAGGGAACGCTTTCGTCCCCGAACCGCGTCATCATCCTCATGAAGCAGCTCCAGGACACTTCCCTGCGTTTCCACAACACGTTCCTCAACAACAGCCTGACTGCCGCTGTTCTCGGCGAAATCAACTGCCAGAGCCCCTTCTACCGCACCTACACTTCCGAAACGCAGCGGACACAGATCCTGCAGGACATTATCAGCTACATCCAGTACCACAGCAGCGAGTCCCTCAAAGTCACCGAACTCGCCCGTTATTTCGGCTACAACGACAAATACCTCTCCTCCCTCTTCCACGAGGGCACCGGGATGACGCTGAAGCAGTTCATCCTGAAATCCAAAATGGACAGCGCTATGGCCGAGCTGACGGACACGAATCACACAGTCTCTCAGATTGCCTATAATGTTGGATTTCAGGATGCGCATAATTTTTCCACGGCTTTCCGAAAACTCACCGGGATGACTCCGGGACAGTACCGGAAGAGTTATGGGAACCGGAAACTTTCTTTTGAATAGGGCGGAGGGTTACGACCCCCAGGCACAGCGGAGCGTCCGCCTGGGGACCCATCTACGTTTTGGCGGACGGAAGTGATTTACTCAATGGATGGATTCACTTATTCTTTAGAAATTTACTGTTTCTTTTAGAAAATAGACATACTTTGCTCACATTTCTTCCCTATACTATAACTTAGATAGTTGATGAACCACTCAAAACTATCTCCCCCCTCATTATGAAAGAGTAGCCCGCATATCCGCGGGCTGTTCTTATTTTTTGTCTTTTTGCACCCCACGTAACGTAAATGCCGCCTGCGGTCGGGGAAAACATCCCGACCGCAGGCGGCCTCACAATCTACCGTGGAATCACATTACTCTTCCGCAGCTTCAATTGCTGCAGTCTCGATAATAAATTTCACGCTTCCATCCATTCCATTTGCCTTACCACTGTAAGAAGTATAAGCACATTTATCCGAATTCAGCGCCTGAATCCGATCCAGTACATCTCCCAGATCATCCTCAAAGGTACTCTTCAGCTTGCTGGTACCCTCTTCTTCAAACTTCTTCGTACCGTCAGCCAGTTCTTTCGCCCCATCGGACAGCTCGTCAATACCATCAACAACCTTGCTGCTTCCCGATTTCAGATCAGAAGCTCCGCTTGCCAGAGAAGAAGTTCCATTTGCCAGTGTAGAAGCTCCGCTCGCCAGAGTAGATGCTCCGTTTGCCAGTGTGGAGGCTCCGCTTGCCAGCTGGGATGCTCCGCTTGCTACCTGAGAAGCACCGCTTCTTAAGCTTCCGCTGTTTGCAGAAAGTTTTGCAGATCCATCGCTTAACTGGCTTCCCAGCTGTCCAAGACCTGCGGTCAGCTGTGTCGTGCCGCCCTGCAGAGTCGTAACACCCTCAACCAGAGCCGGTGCATTTGCTTTCAGCTGGCTTGCGCCGGAAAGCAGCGTATCATTGTAAGCACTCAGCTGAGTGAATCCTGCGTTCAGTGCATTGATGCCTGCTGTTGCTTTTGCAAAACTCTCATTTGTGCTGCTGTACAGCTGGCTCACACCTGCGGACAGAGTACCGATGCCCTTGTACAGAGCGCTTCCGCCTGCATCAAGCTGTGCCACACCTGCGGTCAGTTTCTGCATTGCACCAAGATTCTGCTCAACAACTGCTTTATTATCGGTGATGGTCTGCATCTGTTTCTGCATGGTCTCAAGCTGCGGCATCAGAGCTGCAACCGTCTTCTGCAGATCACTGTACTGGCTCTTGATGTCGCTCATCTTCTGCTGCATTGCTGCAAGACCGGAGAGATCCGGGCGCTCGATTTCGAAGTTCAGTTCCGGAAGAGTAATCTGCGGAGCTGTAACCGGAGTAACCGAAACGGTTCCTGCTGAAGCGGAAACGCTGACACTTCCGATCTGATTTCTTGCTTTACTTAAGGAATCGGCAAGCTCTGTATTTCCGGCGCTCTTAGCTGCGGAAATCTGTGCATCCAGTGCAGCCGCTGCTGCGGAGAGCTGATCATTTGCCTGTTTTGCTGCATCGGCGGATGCCTGGCTTGCTGCTGCATCAGCTGCGCTCTGTGCTGCTGCTGTTGCTTCCTGGTTCAGCTGTGCTGCTGCTCCGTCTGCCCATGCCTGAACCTGTGCTGCCATCTGGGTTCCCATCTGCGTTGCCTGATTCGTGATCTGTGCCTCCAGACCGCTTAAGTAGCTCTCAAGTCCTTTGGACAGCGTATCCATCTGGCTCATCAGCTCGTTGCCGTTTGTCATCATGCTGTTGACAGATCCTGCGATTGTGGTGTTCAGAACCTCGGAGAGTGCCTCGGTCTCGGAGATCAGGGTAGAACCGGTGCTGGTCATGCCGTCTACCATCGTCAGAAGGCTCTGTACATCGGTGCTCTGCAGCTGCTCGTTCAAACTGGTCAGTCCTTCGGAGAGCTGTTTTGCTCCTGCTAAAATATCATTCTCATCTTTTCCGTCGAGTGCTGCGTTCAGTGTTGCGATTGCACTGTTTACCTCGGTCAGGCCGTCTGCCAGAGGCTGAAGCTTCTCATCACCTGCTACATAAGAAGCAACGCCGTCGGACAGCTGTGTTGTTCCGTCGGTGTACTGTTTTACGCCTGCAACGACTTTATTCACACCGTTTACATACTCGGTTACGCTTCCAGTCAGCACACCGTTCTTTCCAAGATACGTCTGGATTGCTTTATTCAGGGTATCAGCGCCCTCGGTATAGGAGTTTACGCCGCTTGCCAGGGAAGAAGCTCCGCTGCTTAAGGTGGATGCTCCGTTGGACAGGGTAGCTGCTCCGCTGTTTAAGGTAGAAGCTCCGCTGTTCAGAGTAGAAGTTCCGTTTGCCAGAGTCGATGCTCCGCTTGCCAGTGTGCCGGCTCCGCCTGCCAGTGTGCCGGCTCCGCTGTTCAGCTCGTCAGCGCCGCCTTTTAACGTTCCAATACCGTCATCCAGCTCTTTGTAGCTGTCTTTTAAAGTATCCACACCATCGGAGAGTGCCTTGGAACCGTCAACCAGTTCCATTGCAGCATCCTCAAGATCACTCAGTGCATCCTTCAGGTCATCGTATCCGGTGATGTTGTCGGTATCGATGGTGTCGAGAACATCGTCAAGTGCAACGGTGAAGGTAGAATCCAGAGAGAAGTTCTCCACATCTGCAGTGATCTCCAGGCTTTCCGGCAGTTCGAAATCGCTGTCACCGGATACCAGATCTTCAAGGGAATCGGAATTTAATCCCAGGCTTTCCTGCAGGCCCGGCATACCAAATCCGATTACGATGTTTCTGCTTCCATCGGAAATGACTTTACCATTGTCGATCTTGACATTGGAGAAAGTATCCTGCGGAAGAATCATTCCGGTCATCAGGACGAATGGGGTGTACATCGTCTCTTTCTTGCCGTTGATGTCAACCGTTGTCTTTGTGTTGTTTGTATAGTCAACTTTGATTTTCAGTTTTCCGCTCTTTCCGGCCAGGTCATCCGGTTTGATTTCCTTGCCGTCCAGATAATAGGTGAACTTCACGGAAACCGGAGGCTCTTTTGTGGTTGTTCCCTGATAATAGATATCCTCGCCGTCTGTCTGCCAGGTCAGCTTGTTTCCGCTCTGGGTGAACTCCTCGTCGCCCTTTACGTTTTTGATGTCCTTCAGTTCACTTTCATCTTGCAGGTTCTTTTCCGTTCCTGCGTTCTTCAGCCAGTTGGATACGGTAATCTGATCTTCCGATCCGTCTGCATTTGCATTTACATATACGGTTTCTTCTTTGGAAACCGCTGCGTCCTCTCCTGTCGCTGCATAAACCGGAGCAGCTCCCATAACAGCAGCCATACCAACAGCAAGACCAGACATCATCTGTTTTCTCAGTTTTCTGTTTCTATTCATTGTGATAAACTTCCTTTCTGTGGTTTTTATAATGGTTTTTTATGATGAAATCCAGGATCATAAGAGAAGTAAAACCCGCTCGGAGTAAGATACTGCGGGATACTGTTTCCCTCAGATCGAGGATGTTTTTCCTATGCCTTTCAATCATCTAATGTTATAACGCAAAAATGACTCTTAGTCAACATTAAATACTGCACAAAATTGACGATCGGTCATTTTTTTCTTCGTGCATAGTCACAAAAATGAGAAAATTAGTCATTTTCCCTTTGACAGTTTCCATGTATGATACCTATAATTATAGGCAGGATAATGACACACGTTTTTGATATCTTTCAGGAAAGGAGACTCTCTGTGGGAAAAATTGATAATAACAAACAAATGAAACGTGAGTCCCTTCTGGACTCTGCTTTCTCGCTCTTTATCGACAACGGCTTTAATAAAACCTCTATTTCGGACATCGTGAACAACGCCGGCGTTGCAAAGGGCACTTTCTATCTTTATTTCAAAGATAAATACGATATTCGAAATCATCTGATTGCGCACAAGGCAAGCCAGATATTCCAGGCAGCCTATGCGGATCTGCTGCGCCATCCGGACATCCAGGATTTTGAGGAGCAGGTGCTTTTCATCACCGACAATATCCTCGATCAGTTTGCTGCCAACCACAGCCTTGTGACGCTGATCTCCAAGCACTTAAGCTGGGGGTTCTTCAAAAATTCGCTTACATTTTCTCCGTTCAGTGACGCACCTGCTATCTACACAATTTACGAATCGCTGCTCTCTCACGCGGCATATACGTACCGCTCACCGGAGCTGATGTTCTATATGATTCTGGAACTCGTAAGCGGCACAAGCTACAATGCCATCCTGTATCAGCAGCCAATCCCGCTTGAGGACTTAAAGCCGGAGCTCTACGACGCCATCCGCGGCATTTTCAAACAGTTCCGGATCCGTAAAAAACGGAACGTAACAGAAAGTACGGAAAAGACAATTTCGTCAGCACAGCAGCCTGATCATCCGGCTCCATTAAGGGCAGCGCAATAAAAAAATACTTTCGCGGAATCTTCCAACCAAAGAAACCACGAAAGTATTTTTTTGTCTTTTTTATGATACCTGCGTTTCCAGATATTCGGCAATCCGCTGCTCCATCACCGGGACGAGCCACTCAGCGTAGCCGGCCTTCATCGGATGGATCGGATCCTGGAGATACAGTTTCCGTTTTTCCGGCGAAATGCTGTTGATCCGTTCGTCATTCCAGAAATCAATCACGCCGATCTGCCATTTTTCCTGGATTTTCAGAAGTGCTTCCACCATCTTTGCGTACGTATCGGAATCATACTGTGGGTTAGTGTAGAACATGACCCGGCAGTGCCACGTTTCTTTTGCATACGCAATGATGTACTCGATCGCACCGCAGACGGTTTTGACATCGAAGCTGTCCAGATCACGGGATTCCGAAATTTCGCCGAGCGGGCTGTTGCGCGTTGCATCGTTCGTGGAAAGCTGGCAGATAAACAGATCCACCTGACGCTCCGGGTCGAGATTGTCGCGCATGCGCTCGATGTAGGAATCCTCACAGTTATCAATCAGTGTTGTTCCATTGACCGCTTCTTTGATGCAGATACAACTGTCTTTTTTCGCTATGTACTCCGCGAACGCATTGTTGTGGGCCGCAAATCCCTTCGTCACGGAAGATCCCAGGAAGACAACCGTCTTTCCTTTTAACGGACTCGTCTTTTTAAACGGGATCCGGGAAACATCGTACCGGACGGAGTTTCCTTTTTTGAAGTAACCAGTTTTCTTATTCATTCTATATACGCCGCCGGCAGCTAAGGCTGCGCCTCCTGCTGCCAGGATTCCGGCTATGATTTTTGCATCCATGGGTAAACCTCCATTATCTGAGTCAGTACAGATTTACAGATCCTTTCGGATCTTTTTTCGAATACCCCTATCTTACATCATTTTTTCGAAAATGCAAGTAAACTTTGTTGTCGATTTTGTTCCGATTTTGTTAACAAAGTTCGGCTTTTCTGTGTTTTGGTCGAATCCGCAGCGGTTCTGGCGAAAGCTTTCACCGCTTTTTTCCAAAAAAGATTGACTCTCAAGTGTACTTGAGTGGTATAGTGAGAGTAAGATTTTATTTTATCACAAAGGAGAATTCTGTCATGAAAGAAACGGTTTTAGGCAGTCATCTGAGAAAAGTTCCTTCGATTGCAGTCGGATGCATGCGGCTTTCCGAAAAATCGAAAGACGAGATGAATCATTTCATCCATTCCGCGCTGGAACAGGGCGCATATTTCTTTGATCATGCTGATATTTACGGCAGCGGCATGAGTGAAACAGTTTTCGGTGATGCATTTGCCTCCGATCCTTCCCTGCACCGCGAGGATGTTCTGATCCAGTCCAAATGCGGCATCCGCCAGGGCTGCTATGATCTGTCGAAAGAGCACATTCTGGAATCGGTGGACGGTATTTTAAAACGGCTGCAGACCGATTATCTCGATCTTCTGCTGCTCCACCGCCCGGACGCCCTCGTAGAGCCAGAAGAAGTTGCAGCAGCGTTTGATGTTCTGTTTGAGAGCGGAAAGGTCCGCCATTTCGGTGTTTCCAACCACAAGCCGATGCAGATTGCACTTCTGCAGAAATATGTCCGCCAGCCGCTCGTTGCCAATCAGGTACAGTTCAGCATTCCGGTTTCCAATCTTGTCGCCAACGGCATGGAAGTTAATATGGAGACACCGGGCTCGGTTGACCACGACGGAAGTCTGCTCGACTACTGCCGGCTCCATGATATTACGCTTCAGGCGTGGTCGCCATTCCAGATGCCGTCATGGAAGGGATGCTTCCTTGGAAGTGACGAGTATCCGGAGCTGAACCAGAAAATCCGCGTGCTGGCCGAAAAATACGGTGTCAGTGATACCACGATTGCAGCGGCGTGGATTCTGCGCCATCCGGCGAATATGCAGCTCGTCACCGGTACGGCAAGTGAAAAACGCCTGAAAGAGATTATCGCGGCATGCAATATTACGCTGACGCGGGAAGAATGGTATGAGCTGTATCTGGCGGCAGGTCATCCGCTTCCGTAAGTTTTTCTGTCCGCCCGTATGCGAAGCAAGGCTAAAATCCGTTTTTCGGATCCGGGATTGATTTATAACATCGGAAAAGCATTCCTTTGGATCTTGTCGATCTTCCGGAATGCTTTTCCCTTTTTCCTTTTCTTTTTTCATACAGCTATCTGCAATCCGCATTTGCTGCCTGCCCATAACCAAACAACTGCTCTGTGATTTATCAGATCTCTCCCACCAGATATCCCTGTTTTCCGTCGCGCAGGAAGATCGGCAGTGTTTCGATCGGCGCCTCGATTTCGTAGGCTTTTCCGCCCTCATAAACATCACCGGTATTTGCCAGTGTCCAGGATGCACCGGCCGGCAGATAAACGGTACGGCTCGTTGCTTTTGCCCGGACAATCGGTGCTACAAGGATGTCGGAGCCGAACATGTAAGCATCGGAGATGTCCCAGCACGCTGCATCCTCCGGGAACTCATAGAACATCGTTCTCATGACCGGTGTTCCTTTTTCGTGCGCTTCTGCCATCAGGCTTCTCGTGTAATCGCGCATTTTTTCGCGGACACCGATGAATTTTGTCAGGATTTCATAATTTTTCTCTCCGAAGCTCCATACCTCGTTGTCAGCTCCGGTTCCCTCACGCACTTCGCCGGCCTTGTTGATGATCTCTTCTCTTGGTCCCCGGTTTCCGTGAATACGCATAACCGGGCAGAAGGTGCCAAACTGGAACCAACGCACAAGCAGCTCCTGGAAGTCCGGATCTTCGGTCACACCGCCGTGGAATCCACCGATATCGGTCGTCCACCACGGAATACCGCACAATCCCATATGAAGGCCTGCGCAGATCTGTTTGCGGAAGTCCTCGTAGGTTGAGAAAATATCGCCGGACCACACAAGGGCTCCGTATTTCTGGCTTCCGAGCCATGCGCAGCGGACGAGGTTGACGATATCCTCCTGGCCGCTCTCTTTCTGGCCCTCGTAGAACATGCGGGAATACTCTCTTGGATAAATATTTCCGATCTCTTCCACCGGGCCTGCGGCGTAGCGGTAGCACTCGTACTCATAGGTTGAAAACTCCGGTTCAGCCTCATCGAGCCAGAAGGTGCGGATGCCGAGATCTGCATAGTTTTTCTTTACTTTTTCCCAGACGTACTTTCTCGTTCTCGGATTCGTTGCATCCAAAAAGACATTATTTCCATGGAACAGCATCTGAACATCAACACCTGCATTACTCTTCACAAGAAGTCCCTGCTGTTTCATTTCTTCGTAATTTTCACTTCTCCAGTCGATCTGCGGCCAGATGGAAACCATCGTCTCAATGCCCATCTCGTGCAGCTCGTCGATCATTGCCTTCGGATCCGGGAAGTATTCCTCGTCAAAACGGTAATCACCGCATCTTGGCCAGTGATAGTAGTCGATCACAAAAACATCCAGCGGAATGCCGCGTTTTTTGTACTCGCGCGCCACGTTCAGAACCTGCTCCTGGTTGTAGTAGCGCAGCTTGCACTGCCAGAAGCCAAGGCCGTACTCCGGCATCATCGGAACTTTACCAATGGCATCTGCAAAGTGCTCTTCAATTTCTGCCGGGGTATCGCCTGCGGTTACCCAGTAGTCGAGCTGCTTTGTGGTGCGTGCCAGCCATTCCGTTGTGTTCGTTCCGAAATGAACCTCACCGACCGCTGCATTGTGCCACAGGAAGCCGTAGCCAAGGCTCGATACATAAAACGGAATGCTCGCCTGCGAATTACGGTGCGCCAGTTCCAGGTTGCATCCCTTCAGGTTCATTCTCTCCTGCTGATACTGTCCCATACCATAAATCTTCTCATCCGGGTTGGAATCGAAGGATACTTTCAGCTGATAAGCGCCTCCCTTTAATGCACGGTAATCGTGTGCGCGCAGGCAGAGCGCTCCGCCGTTTGCGATCTCGGAGAGCAGCACCTCGCCCTTCTGATTCAGGAACGTAATCCGCAGCTTCTGTCCCCACGGCTGAAGCTCGAGAACCGCCTGGATTTTACCGTTTTTGATCGTCGCTTTCAGCTCGTCCACCAGCTCAATTTCCGCTTCCATCGGTTCCGGATCAAGCAGTGCAATGCTTCCCTCTTCTATCTCCGAAAGAAGCGTACCTCTCACCCGAAGACTGTCCTTCTGCCACGGCTCCACCCGGACCGTCTCCCCATCCTGCCGGAAAATCAGCGCATTTCCCTGTTTCTCAAAATACTGCATAAAACCCTCCCTTTCCAGAACCCGCCGTTCCAAACGCATGCATGGGCTCTGCTCTTTTCGTTTACTTTCTACTTAGCATTATACTAACATTTCCGGCAGAATACTTGATCTTAATTTCTATAAATGAGCAAATATCGAATTTTGCACAAACTTATCCCACAAACTTAAAAGCTTCTTCGAATGAGGCGCTGCTTTTTATGAGGCGGTACAGGTTTGCAAACTGTTCCTGCTTTAGCTGCTGCTTCAAGGATGCGTATCCCTCTTCGAATGTGCAGTAGTTTCCAGAATGCATACAGCACAAATAGTGGACCAACGACATGATCAGCCAATACCTTTGGATTCCCTGACGGGATCGGATTTGATAACTATCCAGCGCAAGTTTACTTTTGCTCTGCCGGAAAAATAATTCAATCGGCCACCGTTTCGTATAGGTGTCCAGGATCTCCTGCGTGGATAACTCTGCATTTGTAGAGAGAAATACACGCAATGCTTTGGGATTCCCAAATCCATCCTTCGGATAGCTGAGGATCACCGCTGCATTTGGAATGCCATTCAACTCCCCTTCATAGCGGTATACATAGAATTCACGGCTGCCAACGGTCACGAGGCTGACATCCGGGTCTGTTTTCCGCAAATGAAGGGCAAATGCACTGGCTTTTTGACGGATCCCGCATGGATAAAGGATTCGGTTGGTCTTTAATGCCCCAACCGTATAGAATCCTTTCCGAATAAAACGGTCCATCACTTTTGCAGTAGTATACCAGCTGTCACAAAGAAAGTAGGAAATGACCGGCGCAGCGGGAAGTTCTTCCGCGATCTCCTGTACAATCTGGATCTTTGATCTTGATTTATCGTACAGGATGACTGCATAATTCAGGGTAATCCCGTTGCAGGAAAGCATAACGGAGACAACCTGATGCCCATAATCCTGACAGCCTTTTAAATGTGATTGATGAAAATACGCAGCTTCGATTGGATGAACCGCCTGTGACGAAGGCCGGGTATGTGAAGCAATCGTATCATCCACAATACAGTAAATCGGTTGTCCGGAACGCTGTGCTTCCCTATAAATGGCTTGGAGGATGCTGCTTTTTAAAACATCCTGCAATGCATCGTCCTTCCATTTTCCGTGATTCAGGAAATAAGCGGTCGTTGTCCTGTGGCAATGGCTGACTTCTTGGAAATCAACTGTTTTTCCCCGGTATCCCCGGAGAAAAACAGACAGGATGATGGTCAATAAGTGGTTCAGATACACATCGGATAAAAATAATCCGAGATTTAATGCTTTCAGGTAATTGTAAATATGTTTGGAATGATGTATACTGTTTGCAACGGACACCCCCTTGTTTGAGTGAGTATGTTGTTTGTTGGTACTTCAATTATACATCCTTCTACAGAGGGTGTCTTTCTTTTGTGCAATATTTTGGATTTGCTCATTTATAGTTAATTTTCATGTTCTAACACTATTTTGATCTTTTTCAATTATTTCCCATTGAAATAAAGCTCTTTCTTAAGGAATCGGAATTCACCTTTCCCCTGCGTCCGTTTTTCAACGCAAAGAACCCCCGGAGCCATTACAGCCCCGGGGGTTCTCAGTATTTCATTTATTATGCAAGCTTCAAAGTATTAACCTTAACTCCAGGTCCCATAGTAGGAGCCAGAGTAACGCTCTTCAGGTACTGTCCCTTCAGAGTAGCCGGTTTTGCTTTGTTGATTGCACCGATCAGCGTCTGGAAGTTGTCGCTTAACTGCTCCTCAGTAAAAGAAGCTTTTCCGATTGGCACGTGGATAATGTTTGTTTTGTCAAGACGGTACTCAATCTTACCTGCTTTGATCTCTTTAACGGCTTTGGTAACATCCATAGTTACGG
>ERZ1107006.2993-NODE-2993-length-11512-cov-5.253644_pt1 | contig 11512 bp, 11 predicted proteins | sample MGYA00403696_ERZ1107006 | MGnify/ENA primary metagenome ERZ1107006 (study PRJEB35170, sample SAMEA104062441) | human gut metagenome | biome: human gut; feature: human-associated habitat; material: faeces | place: Denmark | collected 2012-08-13 ...
GAACCGGCGGCGGAAACACCGGACTTCACCCCGGCGGCATTTAAGATCGCGGCCCTAAAGGGCCCCACCGCCATGGGCCTGGTGGAACTGATGAGTCTGAGCGACATGGCCAATGAGATGATGGAGGGCAAGGAGAATGTGGTATCCACCGGCAATACCTACGAATTCACCCTGGCCGGTTCCGCTGACGAGGTGACCCCCGCCCTCATCAAGGGGGACCTGGACATGGCCTGCGTCCCCGCCAATCTGGCCGCCGTGCTGTACGGCAAGACCAACGGTGCCGTGGAGGTGTTGGCGGTGAACACCCTTGGTGTGCTGTATATCGTGGAAAACGGGGAAACGGTGCAGTCTATGGCGGACCTGAAGGGCCAGACCATCGTGGCTGCAGGCAAGGGCAGCACCCCGGAGTACGCCCTGCGGTATCTGCTGACGGAAAACGGCATTGATCCTGATAACGATGTGACCATCGACTGGAAGAGCGAGCACAGCGAATGCGTGGCGGCCCTGGCCAGCGGCCAGGCCACCATCGCCCTGCTGCCCCAGCCTTTTGTCACCGTGGCCCAGACCAAGATCGAGGGGCTGCGGATGGCCCTGGATCTGACGGAGGAGTGGAACAAGCTGGATAACGGCTCCGGCCTGATTACCGGCGTCATCGTGGCCCGGCGGGATGTGGTGGAGGCCAATCCCGGCGCGGTGGACAGCTTCCTTCAGAATTACGCCGCCAGCGTGGAGTGGGTCAACGCCAACAACGCGGACGCCGCCCAGCTGATCGCAGAGTACGGCATCATCGAGGCCGCCCCTGTGGCGGAAAAGGCCCTGCCTTACTGCAACATCGTCTGCATCACCGGCAGCGAGATGAAGGACAAGCTCTCCGGTTACCTGCAGGTCCTGGCCGACGCGGAGCCCTCCTCCGTGGGCGGTGCCCTGCCCGGGGATGATTTCTACTACGGCGCATAAGTAAAACCGGCACGGCAGGGCAGGATCTGTCTGCCTGATGTTCATTCTGAAACAGAAAGGAGCCGCCGCGATGGGCAGGAAAAAAGCATCCCTCCGCCTGTGGGCGGTGGCTTTCTGGCTGGTGGTGTGGCAGCTGGCGGCCATGGCCCTGAGGGCGGCATACCCCCATGGAGAGCTGCTGCTGGCGTCCCCGGTGAATGTGCTGCTCCGGCTGGGGCAGCTGGCCGTCACCGCCGCCTTCTGGCGGACGGTGGCCTGGTCCGCCATCCGCATCTTCGGCGGATTTCTGCTCGCTACGGTGTTGGCGGTCGCGCTGGCGGCACTGGCGGCGTGGAAACAGTGGCTCCGGGGGCTGATAGCCCCGCTGGTGGCGGCGGTCAAGACGGTGCCGGTGGCGTCCTTCATCATTCTGGCGCTGGTGTGGCTCAACAGCCAGAGTCTGTCCCTGTTCATCTCGGCGCTGATGGTGTTCCCGCCGGTGTACCTGAATGTGCTGGAGGGTATCTGCCGCACGGACCGTCGGCTTCTGGAAATGGCCCGGGTGTTCCGGGTCCCCTTTGGGCGGCGGCTCCGCGGCATCTATCTGCCGCAGGTGATGCCCTATTTCCGCACGGCGGTATCTTTGGGCCTGGGGCTTTGCTGGAAAGCCGGGGCAGCGGCGGAGATCATCGGCTTGCCCGCCGGGTCCATGGGAGAGCGGCTGTACACCGCCAAGGTCTACTTCCAGACGGCAGATCTGTTTGCATGGACCGTCACCATCGTGGCGGTGTCAGTGGTATTTGAGCGGCTGTTTTTGGCGCTGGTGGACCGACTGATGGGAAAGGCGGGGCTGTGATGGAAGTCAAAAACCTATGCAAAGCCTACGGAGATCGTCCGGTGCTGAAAAACGTGTCTTTTACCGTCGGTGTGGGAGTCACGGCCCTGTGGGGGCCGTCAGGCGTGGGAAAGACCACCCTGCTGCGGATCCTGTTGGGTCTGGAAAAGCCAGACAGCGGCGAACTGATGGGAACGGCCGTCCGTTGGAGCGCCGTTTTTCAGGAGGACCGCCTGTTAGAGGGACTGGACGCCTTGGGAAATCTCCGGTTTGCGCTGGGGACGGACTACGAGGAAGCGAAAGCGGCGGCCATGCTCACGGCGCTGGGCCTGACCTGGGAGACGGGCAAGCCGGTGCGAGAGTGGTCCGGCGGCATGAAGCGCCGCTTGGCTTTGGCCCGGGCGTTGCTGGCAGTATCAGACGCCGTGGCGCTGGACGAGCCGTTCACAGGGCTGGATGAGGAAAATCGCCGGAGAGCAGTGCTGTGCGTCGCTGTGGCGGCGGAAACCAAGCCGGTGATTTTGGTGACCCATGACCGGACGGAGCTGAACCTCCTGCGGGCGAATATTGTAAATCTATAAGTAAGAAACCCGCCGCTGACTTTTGTCAGCGGCGGGTTTTTGCTGGATTCAATTTCCAAAACCGTTTTGCTTGAGGTGGCGGCGCATATCGGCAAGGGCCCACACCAGACTGGCGCCCAGTGCGATCCCAAGGGCATAAAGAGCGGTCTGGCGGGCAAAGTCCGCCGACAGATCCATGTCCTGCTGAACGGCATAGTACATGGCGTAATAGAGGGGCCGCCCCGGCACCAGCGGGATCAGCAGCGCGGGGATCAGAAACAGCGTGGCGGGCGCACCCATAAACCAAGCCAGAAACTCCGCATACAACGCGGCAAAGGCGGCGGCGGTCAGGGTGGGGAGCAGGATACCGGACCAGATCGAGGCGGCCGCCAGATAGACGCCGCAGGTCAGCAGACCCCCCAGAGAAGCGGCGAACATATACCGCCGACGCAGGTGGAACACCAGACAAAAACCCAGCGCCCCGGTAAAAGATGTGAGAAGCTGCACGATCACAGTCCGATCCCTCCCATCAGTAAAAAGGCGCTCATGAAGCCCATAGCCAGCGCCCCGGCCCACAGCAGCGTTTCGATGAGCCGCATGGCGCCGGAGATCGGGGAGCCTACCATGGTGTCCCGGACGGCGTTGGTCATGGCCAGACCGGGGATCAGCAGCATGATGTCACCGATCAGGATTTTGTCGGCGTGGAGCTCCGGCAGGAAAAAGGCGCACAGGGTAATGCTGATGCCAACGGCCAGAGCAGAGAGCAGATTGAATACCAAGCGGTTGGGGCACTGAGGGCCAAAATGCCGCTGGAGGCGGCAGATCACCAAGCCAAACAGGGCAGCCACCAGACCATCCGTCATGGAACCGCCGAAAAACAGGGCGCAGCTTCCTGCGGCCAGTGCGCTGCCCAGATAGACCAGCAGCGGCTTGGGGGCCGCAGCCGTGATCTGGGCTACTTCCCGACGCAGCTCATCCAGCGGAATAGGATCGGCGCAGCACCGGCGGCTCAGATCGTTCAGCGCTTCCAGAACGGTGAAATCCGTGCCGCCGGGAGTCAGGATCCGGCGGGTCTGGGTGATGTCCCGCCCGCTGGGCAGCGTCATGGTTACCACGATGCTGGAGGTGATGACAAAGGCATTCATCCGAACAGCCCCGTAGGCCGTGCCCATACGGGTCAGAGTGTCCTCCACCCGGTTTACCTCTGCCCCTACGGCCAGAAGCGCTTCCGCAATGTCCATGAGACAGTGCAGCAGGACCTCCGGCTGCGCCGGGACAGGGATCTTATCTGCGTTCACGTCACTCAAAAGCCGAAGAGCATAGAGCGGTCAATGTCAGCCAGACTGTGAGCACCGCACATGGCCATGGTGTCCGCAAGCTCTGCCTGAAGCTTGTCCACATAGGCCTGCACGCCCTCCTGACCGCCGCCATAGACCATGGTGACGAAAGGACGGGCGATGAGCACCGCGTCGGCACCCAGAGCCAGAGCCTTGAACACGTCCATGCCGGAGCGGATGCCGCCGTCCACAAAGACCTTCATCTTGCCGCCCACGGCGTCTACGATGGCGGGCAAAACCTCGGCGGTGGCGGGGCATTGATCCAACACACGACCGCCGTGGTTGGAAACAACAATGCCGGCGGCTCCGGCTTCCAGTGCCTTTTCCGCACCCTTTACCGTCATGATGCCCTTGAGGATAAAGGGCTTGCCGGCCATGGCGGCGATCTCCTTCAGCTGGTCCACGGTTTTACTGCCGGCGGGGGGATTCAGTCCCTTTAGGAAGGGCAGGCCGGCAGCGTCGATATCCATGGCGATGGCGCAGGGATCAGCGGCCTTTACCAGGTCCATCTTCTGCCGGACGGTTTCCAGATTCCAGGGCTTCACAGTAGGAACACCGCAGCCGCCGTTGGTCCTCAGTGCCTCGGCTGTGGCTTCCATAACAGCGGGGTTGGTGCCGTCACCGGTGAAGGCGATAATACCAGCATTGGCGCAACCCTCTACCAGAACATTATTGTAGCTCAGGTCATCGTGCTTATCGCTGTAGTGCAGCGTCACGGCGCCCACAGGGCCTGCCATCACAGGGATCGCCAGCTTGTGGCCGAAGAAATCATAAGAGGTGTCCACATCACCGTTTTCACAGATGGTGTCCATATTGACGCACAGCTCCTGCCATTTCTGGTAGTTGCGGATGGCGCCGGTGCCCAGACCCTTGGCGCCGGGACCGGGGACCGTGTTTTTGCAGGCGAGGCCGTTGCACACAGGGCAGGCGTGGCATTTGCCCATGCAGGTCCGGGCCTGCTCCAGAACTTCCTGATAAGTCATTGCAGTTTCCTCCTGAATCGTATAGCTTTGTCAAAATCCCGTTAAAGATCAAACATATTCCCGATTGGCCTCATTTTACAGCAGGCGGCAGAAAAATACAAGTCGGTAAAATGTTGAGAGCGGCGGAACTTTTTGGCGGGAATTTCGTCTATATAAGTAGAAGAGCGGCACGACCGCTGAAAAGGAGGAAGCGCTATGAAAAGAAGGTTATTTGTCTGTTTTCTTGCACTGACCATGCTCCTGAGCCTGACTGCCTGCGGAGCCGCCAGCAAAACTGCGGCTTCCAGCGCCAACAGCCGCCCTGCGGATACCGTCTCCGCGACAGAGGAGAAGGGATATTTCGACGCTGAGACCAACGGCGGTTATGACGACGAGGGCCGGGACAGCGGAGGAAGTGTTCTGGAAAACCAGAAGATCATCTACACCGGAGACATCAATCTGGAGACCACGGCGTTTGACGAGACCGTTAAGGCGCTGGCAGCGCTGGCGGAGGTCAAGGGCGGCTATCTGGAGAGCAGCACCGTAGGCGGCGGGAGCCGGGGCTACCGGTGGGCGGATTATACCGTCCGGGTGCCCTCCGCTCAGTTTCAGAGCTTTCTGGATCAGGCCGGGGAGCTTGCCCATGTGACGTGGCGGAACACCAATTTGGAAAATATCACAGAGACCTATTATGACACGGCAGGCCGCCTGAAGACCCAGCAGATCAAGCTGGAGCGGCTGCAAAAGCTGCTGGCTCAGGCGGAAAATATGGAGGATATCATCACCATTGAGTCCGCCATTTCCGAAACGGAGTGGAATATCGAGGACCTTTCCGGCACCCTGCGGCACTATGACGCGCTGGTGGACTTCGCCACCGTCAATGTCCATGTGTCGGAGGTCTATAAGTATTCCGACACGGAGGAACTGCCGGAGAATTTCGGAGATCGCCTGAGCAGCGCTATGAGCCGGGGCTGGCATTCCTTTGTGAACGGCATGGAGGACTTCGCCGTGGCGCTGGCGTACAGCTGGATGTGGCTGATCCTGTGGGCGGTCATCATCGTGACGGCGGTGGTCATCCTGCGGAAGATCCGGCGGCGGAGCGGAATGAAAAAACCGCTGTTCAAGAAGAAAAACGATGTAAAACCGGATGACAAGTCCGGTGATACCTGATAGACTAAAGGCAGCGGGAGACCGCTGCCTTTTCTGATATTTTAGGAGGGATCGTTATGAAGCTGACCTGGCTGGGACACGCCTGTTTTCTTTTGGAGGAGGACGGCTATCGCGTTGTACTGGACCCGTATACCGGCGTGGCGGGGTACCCGCCTTTGCACATACAGGCCTACGCCGTTTTTTGCAGCCACGGCCATTTTGACCATCACGCCACAGACTGTGTGGAGCTGCTGCCGGAGCGGGAAAGCCCGTTTACGGTCCGGGAGGTAGAGACCTTTCATGATGACCGAGGCGGCGCGCTGCGGGGAACCAACACGGTCCGGGTCTTTACGGCCGGCGTCCTGTCTGCGGTCCATCTGGGCGATCTGGGGCACCAGCTGACGGTGGAGCAGGCGGCGGCCATCGGCCCGGTGGACGCCGTGCTGGTGCCGGTCGGGGGTGTTTACACAGTGGATGCCGCCGGAGCAAAGGCAGTGTGCGATGCGCTGCATCCTCGCTGCGTGGTGCCCATGCACTACCACCACGCGCCCTACGGCCTGACGGAGGTGGACAGCGTGGAGCCGTTTCTGGAGCTGTGGCCCGCAGAGGCGGTCCACCACCTGCAAGGAGCGGCGTTTGAGCTGACCAAGCAGACTGCCGGGGTTATGGTTCCTTCGTTTTGAAGAATAGCCCTTGACAAAACGATGAATACTATGTAATATAGTTTTGAAAACTATATTACACGGCAATGAGGTGATCGTATGGTACAGAACAGACAGGTGACCCTGTTAGGGGATTCCATCTTGAAGGGGATCCAGGTTGATCTGGGTGACCGGCGCTATCGTACTCATAATGAGATCAATGTGGAGGCACTGGAATCGGAATTTCAGCTTTCCATTCATAATGACGCGCACTTTGGAGCCACGGTCCGCAAGGGCAGCCGCCTGCTGGACCGGATGCTGGCTCGGAAGCTGCCCTGCGACATGATGGTGATGGACTTCGGCGGCAATGACTGCGATTTCCGCTGGAAGGAGATCGCGGAGGACCCCACGGGGGACCATCAGCCCAACGTGCCGCTGCCAGAGTTTGTGGAGCTGTACCGGGAGATGATCCGGCGGGTACGGAGCCACGGCATCCGGCCCATCCTCACCAACCTGCCGCCGTTGGACAGCGAGCGCTTTTTCAACTGGTGGTGCGGAGATCTGGACAAAGAGGCTGTGATGCGCTGGCTGGGAGACGTGGGCAATATCTACGTCTGGCAGGAGCGGTATTCCCGTGCGGTGGAACGTCTGGCCCGGGAGGAAAATGTGCCGCTGGTGGATGTCCGAGGAGCCTTTTTGGACTACGGCCATCTGGAGCAGACTCTCTGCGCCGATGGTACCCACCCCAACACCGTTGGTCAGGGCTTGATCACAAAGGCATTTCAGGATTTTGGCCGGGGGCTGCGGCTGGCCGGTCAGACCGTCTGACAGAAGGACAAAAATACGGGTCGGTTTTCAAAACCGGCCCGTATTTTTTATAGCTTTTTGAAGATGTGGATGCGGAAGGACGCCTGACAGTCCAGATTTTCCAACGCTTCCATCCGCTCTACGCCCGCCTTGGGGGTTTTCCAGCAGTAGGGCGTCATACGGAAGAGGGATTGGATATCCGCCTGATTTGCCAGATGGAGGGTGAAGTCCACCGGAACGATGGCTTCATAGGTGAAGCCCTCGTAGGGAGTCTCTTTTTCCTCGTTGGGGTAGGGCGCATCGTAGAGGACCCGCTTCAGCTCCCACAGATGGTCGGCGCCGGGTACCACATAGAGAAAATGGCCTCCGGGCTTCAGGACCCGGCGGAATTCGTCAATGGCCAAGGGGGAGAAGCAGTCCAGCAGCAGGTCTGCCGCTTCATCCGCAAAGGGAAGATGATAGCAGGAGGCCACCGCGAACTCCACCTGCTTTTCCCGTTTGGCGGCCAGCCGGAGGATAGATTTGGAGATGTCGATACCGGCTATAGCGGGCGTTTTCCCGGCGGCAGTCAGGGCTGCCCGGATGCCGGCAGTGTAGTACCCCTCTCCGCAGCCGGCATCCAAAATCACCGGATGCTCGCCCACAAGCGGCAAAATCCGGCTACAAAGCGTATTTAAGAGCGGCATATAATACTCTTTGGATAGGAAATCCCGGCGAGCTGCCGACATAGCCTTGTCATCGCCGGGATCGGCGGAGTGCTTCTGATTGGGGGGCAGCAGATAGGTGTAGCCCTCCTTGGCGATGTCGTAGCTGTGTCGGTCAGCGCAGCGGTAGACCCGTTCCTCCCGGTCCAGCGGACCGCCGCAGACAGGACAGCGGAACAGAGATTTCATACGATCCCTCCTATGCGTTCAGATCTTGGGTCACGTCATGGATCCACTTGCCGCCGCGGATCCGGTGCAGGCCGAAGGGAACCTTCAAAGCGGATTCCGTGGCCATGATGAAGCAGAAGATGGTGATGGGAGCGTGGAGCACCAGCCCCAGCAGCACCAGCAGCGGCAGGGTGAAGCACCACAGGGGGAGAACGTCAATCAGCATGGCAATCCGCACATCGCCGCCTCCCCGGAGAACGCCCACGATGCCGGTGGTGGCAAAGGCGTGGAGCGGGGCGGAGATGGAGTAGCAGATCATCATGGTTACGCAGAGAGATGCTGAGGCGGCGGTCATGGAGAACAGAGGCAGCACGTGGGGCTTCAGCACGAGCCAGAACAGCAGCTGCTCCGCTGTTGCGACACCAAAGCCGGTGCAAAAGGCCACAAAGGTCAGGGCCTGACCAATGGGATAGGCGTTTTTGCCGCCCATGCCCACCTCCTTGCCGACGATCACGGCGGCCGCCGCTGCCACGCCGAAGATGGCTACCGTCACCATCTTATCGATGTTGCCCGCCACGGTGTAGGCGGAGATCAGGTCTGTGCTGCCCGCCATGTGGCCCATGATGACGGTGTAGAGTGAGGTGCCGGTACCCCAGAGAGTCTCGTTCAGCAGCACCGGCGTGGAGAATTTCACAAAGCTGCGGAAGGTGGCCTTGCCAGGCCGGAGAATACAGGCGGGCATCAGGGGCATCTGCTTGCAGCGCAGGGCGTAGACAAGGGAAATGACAAATTCCACCACACGGGAGGAGAAGGTGGCGATGGCGGCGCCGGTGATCCCCAGTGCGGGCAGACCCAGCTTGCCGAAGATCAGAATGTAGTTGCCCGCAGTGTTGCAGACGGTGGAAATGGCGAATACCGTCATGCCGAAGCGGGGATTCTCAATGCTCTGCTGCATACCGATGTAGATGGAGGAGAGGGAGTTGAGAATATAGGAGAAGCCCACGATGCGGATGTAGGAGGTGCCCAACTCCACCAGACGGGCATTGTCGGTAATGAGCATCAGCACCTGTCGGGGGAACAGACCCATGGTCAGAGCGCAGAGGGTGGAAATGCCTCCTGCCACAAAGAAGCCGATGCCCATGACCCGGTTGATGGATTCCCGATCTCCCCGACCCCAGAACTGGCTGATGAGCACGCGGGAGCCGCTTTGCAGACCGAAAACGATGAGCTGGATGATGTAGATGGGTACATTGGCCACGGTGACGGCGGACATCTGCTCCTGACCGACCAGACCCACCATGAAGGTGTCCATAAAGCCCAGGGAGGTGGTGATCAGGTTTTGCAGCACCACCGGCAGAGCCAGTGTAAAGACCCGGCGGTAGAAGCCGGGCTCCCGGCGAAGATAGCTGAAATTCATAAAATGAAATTCCTTATTCAGAATAATAAATGGAATCCATGTTTTGTCAGGGCGTGTACCTGACAAAACATACTTTGCGGTTCACAAGTGTGCGAGCGTAGCGAGCTCTCCAGAGGGGCGTCTCTTGCAGCTTTGCGGCAATTCACCTTCTGCATAGCAGTGAACCGTGTGGGGAATTCTCAAGGGGGAGTCTGCTCCCCCTTGATATTTTATAGCTTTATAGCATGGGCATCCGGTGATCGTGATGATTCCGGAGGGCCTCCGCACAGGCGTCGATCTCGGCGAAGGTGGTCTCGGGGCCGAAGCTCAGCCGGATGACACCGGCAGCCACCCGCTTAGGCAGGCCCAGAGCCGACACGACCTGACTGGACTTTCCGTGATGACAGGCGGAGCCTGCGGAGACGCAGATCCCCTGACTGCCCAGATCGTTCACCACGTTCTGACTGGGCCAGCCCGCCATGGAAACGGACAGGACATGGGGGGCCTTGCCGTCCCCGATAATCTGGAGGTCCGGAATGGCCGTCAGCTTTTCCACGGCGTAGGCCTTGACCTCAGCCATGTGATGCAGTTTGTCCTCCAAATGGTCCCAACGCAGCTCCACCGCTTTGGCGAAACCCGCGATCTGGGCAGTGGCCTCCGTACCGGAGCGCAGGCCCATTTCCTGACCGCCGCCGGGCAGCAGGGGCCGGGGATTCCGGACCCGGGGGCCGATGTACAGGGCGCCGATGCCCTTGGGCGCGCCGATCTTGTGGCCGGAGATGGCGATGAAGTCCGCTCCCAGAGCTTTGGCAGAGAAGGGGACCTTCAAAAAGCCTTGGACCGCGTCGGTGTGGAGCAGGGTTTTTTCGTTGACGGCCTTCAGACCCTTGGCGATGTCTGCAATGGGATAGATGCTGCCCAGCTCGTTGTTCACCATCATCACGGACACCAGCGCCGTGTCCGGCCGCACCGCCGCCAGAACGGATTCGGCGGAAATGTCGCCGTTTTGATCCGGCAGGATGGTCGTGACCTCCCAGCCCTCCTGCTCCAGCTGCTGGCAGCAGTTGAGGACGGCGTGGTGCTCCACGGCGGTGGTGACGATGTGGCGGCCCACATGGCGGTTCTGCCAGCAGGCGGCCCGGATGGCCCAGTTGTCACCCTCGGTGCCGCAGGAGGTAAAGAAAAGCTGGTTTGCTTCGCAGCCTACGGCTTTGGCAATCACAGCCCGCCAATCCTCCACGCTGCGGCGCATTTCCTGTCCGAAGGGATATTGTGCGTTGGGGTTGGCGTACTGTTCTGTCAGCACGGTGTACATGGCGTCCGCCACAGCCTTAGGGACCGGCGTGGTGGCGGCGTGGTCCAGATAGATCATAAAAAATCCTCCTCTTGCCCTATTCCGAAAATAAACGTATAATGGGAGGGAAATCACGGGAATCCCCCCGGAAATCTCTTTCAATAGCGTAATTATTCATTATATAAGAACGATTCTGAAAACGCAAGGAGAACCTATGAAAGTTGCCATTTACACCCTTGGCTGCAAGGTAAATCAATATGAGACGCAGGCTATGGAGCAGACCCTCCGGGCAAAAGGACATCAGGTGGTGGAATTTTCCGACGAGGCCGACGCCTATGTGGTGAATACCTGCTCCGTCACTGCCGTCAGCGACCAGAAGTCCCGGCAGGTGATCCATCGGGTACAGAAGCAGCATCCGGCGGCGGTGGTGGCAGTGTGCGGCTGCTATCCCCAGACCCATCCGGAGGATGTGCGGAAGCTGGGGGCGGATCTCATCGCCGGTACTGGTGACCGGGAGGGGTTCATTTCCCTGCTTGAGGAGGCTGCCGCCGGAAAGAAAAAGCTGGAGGCCATTGACAAGTCCTTTGAGCGGCGGGTGTTTGAGGTGCTGCCTGCCGGCGGCATGGAGGGCCGCACCCGCGCCATGCTGAAAATCGAGGACGGCTGCGTGAACTTCTGTACCTACTGCATCATTCCCTACGCACGGGGACCGGTGCGCTCTCT
>ERZ1107006.2995-NODE-2995-length-11504-cov-3.109267_pt1 | contig 11504 bp, 4 predicted proteins | sample MGYA00403696_ERZ1107006 | MGnify/ENA primary metagenome ERZ1107006 (study PRJEB35170, sample SAMEA104062441) | human gut metagenome | biome: human gut; feature: human-associated habitat; material: faeces | place: Denmark | collected 2012-08-13 ...
CAGCCACCGAGCCGGTAACCGAAATGGTTGCGGGAACTTCCTTCTTGCTCCACTTGGCGTAGACCGTGACGTCGGACGAAATGGCCGAATCAAAGTCGAACGGCTGCGTCCCGCCCGCATCGGCGAACCAGCCATCGAAGGTATAGCCTTCGCGCTCGGGGTCGGCAGGCTTCACGGCCTTGCCCCCCTCGTCGACCGCCTGGTCCGCAACGGCCGATCCCTCGCCCGTGTCAAAGCGAACGGTGAAGGTCTTGACGGCAGGAGCCTCCTTGCCGGCGATAGCAAACAAGCTGCCCGAGTCGTTTATGTAGTAGAGCGTGCCGTCGGCACCGACCGCGGGCGTGCACATGCCATAGTCCCGGCTGGCCGAAGCGGGGGTATAGATCTCCTCGGCGGCCGCATCCCCGACCTTGTAGCGGTAGAGCGCTCCGGGTTTGTTGTTGCCCGTGAAGTACACGTAGGTGGCGTCGCCCTGCTGGGAGACGACCGGGGTGGACTTGACCTCGCCCGAAATGTAGCCGGTCGTCGTCTTGGAGACAGACGCGATAACGGACATGTCGTCGGTATCGATGACCGTCAGCTGACCGTAATAGCTGCCGTACTTACCCGCTCGATCAGCGCTCACGCCGCCGACGTAGATCCTGTTACCGGCGAGAACCGGCGTCGAGGTGGGACCGAACGACTCGGCGCCCTTGCCATCTTTGCCGCTATTGGAAATCGCAACCTTGCCGAGCTCCGTCAGGACGCCAGCGGTACCGACACCGAGCTTGTGCAGGTAGCCGTCGTAGCTGACGACGTAGACAACCTTGCCACCGGGCGCGACCGTGACCCCGGACCTCACGGAGGCGCCAAGGCTCAGGCTCGAGACCGACTTGCCCGTGGCGAGATCGACGGTCTCGACCGTACCGTCCATGTTGCCGACAAAGCCGTAGTCTCCCGACACTCCCATGCCGGTCCAGTAGTAGTTGGCCTTGGTGCCGACAGCCTGCTGCTTCCAGATAGTCCTGCCGGTCGCCAGGTCAAGGCAGACGGAGTAGCCGCCCGGGCCGGACCAGCCGGCGCTCGTCTGGAAATAGACCTTGCCGGCAGACACCGTAAGGTTGCCCTGGCACTGCTGCGCGCCGCCCTCGCCATCGGGGAGCTTCTCGCTCACCCAAACGGTCGTGAGGGTATCTGCCGTCAGCGCCTGCACGCGCCCGTCACCTAATGGGACAAGCACCAGGCCGTCTGCATATGCCATGCGGGACACAGACGAGATGGCACTTACGAGCTTGGCACTCTTAACGACATCACCGGTCTTAGTATCACGCTGGTAGAGCGAATTGCCCGCCGCGATAAAGAGGTAGTCGCCGGCGGTAATCGGTTCGGAGACATACGTGGACCAGTCGGACGACTCCTTGAGCTTGGCGACCCATTTTTCCTCGGCAGCGCCCGTGGGGGTCGGAGCCTCAGTAGTGCCCGTTCCGGCCGCGGGCCACGAGCTGCTCCAGTCGGGGCCCTTAGCACTCGGGTCGACGACAACGCCGTCGACCTCGGTTGCCGGCTGTTTAAAGTTATAGAGATAGACCAGGGACAGGGAGTCACCCGGCTTAACCTTGTAGCTCGAAACGCCCTCGGAGGCAGATTCGCCGTTGACGTAGAAGCCCCAGCTGCGAGAGTAATCTGCCGTGGTGCCCAGCTCCACTCCGCCGGCAGACGTAATCGACTTGACGAACACGCCCCAGGACTCGGTGGGGGCATCGTATGCCAGACCGGCGGCATCGAGCGCCTGCTTGATGAGGTCCCAAGCAGTAGCGCCAGAGCCGGCGGCATATGTCACGGCGACGCTGTTGAGCCAGGCATCCTGCACCGGCGTCGCGGCATCCGGGTTTTTGACGCCCACGATCGAGACCGTGGCGGACTCATCCTTGGTCCACTTGGCGTACAGGGTAACGTCGCCGGAGACGGGCGTCGAGAAGTCGTAGGCCCGCGTGCACCCCGCATCGGAGTACCAGCCGGCGAACGTGTAGCCCTCGCGCGCGGGGTCTTCCGGCCTGGCGGCCGCCTTGCCGTCCTCGACCTTCTGCGCGGCGACCGCGGAGCCCTCGCCCGCGTCGAACGTCACGGTGTGGGTAATCACCGCAAAGCCGTCAACATAACGGTATTCGACAACGTCACCCGGCTGGACAGCATATTGCTTCGCACCGACATCCGCCATGGTGCCGTTGACGTAGAACGACCAATAGCGATAGGGAGCATTCCAATCAGAAGCAAGAATGCGGCCATCCTTGGTCTTCAGCGAAATCAGGCCAAGTGAGTTGGTCTCAAAATCGGTGCAGCCGGCGTTCTCGAGCACTTGCTCGAGAACATCCTCTGCAGTCTTATGGTCATCATACTGAACGGGGACCTGAGTCAAAGGCACGATGAACTCGGGCGAACGCTCGGAGTCGCCAGCGTAACCCGTGAGCCCCGTCACGCCCGCTTTAACGATAATCGTCTTTCCGGCATTAGGATCTTCGACGCCAGTTGTACCCAGAACCGTCAGTGTTGCCGAGACATCCTGGTTCGCAAGCTTGGCATACGTGGCATTGTCGGAATAACGCTCGGCATAGCGAGCATACTTCTCACTCGTCAAGCAAGACGAGATCGTAACCTTCGTGTTGTACCGCGGCTGCGTGACCTTCAGGTTCTCGGCTGTGACAACGGAGCTGTTGCTCGACTTAAACAGGCGCCAGTCCTGACCGGACATTGCGTCATAGCCAGGCAGATCAACCGGCACGACGCCCAAGTCGGTCGAATCGGTCGTTGCCTTGTTGTAGCTCCAGGCAAGGTTGCCGTCGGCATCAAGATAAGCCTTCTGGAACGCGTGCATGTCGGTCGAAACGGCACTAGCGTCCTGGCCATTCAAGATGGCAGCGGCGTAGCCGGCCTTAGCCTGCTCCATAAGGGAAAGCTCAGCATCAAGCTCGTCCTGGTCCTGCGGAGCAATCGCAAAGTCGAGGGTCTTACTAGCCGTGACCTCGGAGTTCGACTTGTCGGTCACCGTGAGGGTGATCTTGGTCTTCGCCGCCTCGGTGCCAGGCAACGGCTGGTAGACCGTGCCCTTGTAGCCGTTGAACGTAATGTCATCGGTGCTGGCAGAGTACTTGACCTCGTAATACTTGCCGTCGATATTGAGCGTGCTCGTGCGCGGCATCTGCAGGTCGGCGGTTAGGCCGTCCTTGTCGGCAACCGTTTCGGTACCGGAGTACTTGATGTTGTCGTAGGTAAAGGCCGCATCGACCTTCTCCTGGAGCGCCTTCTTGTCGGCGGCGACCTTCTCAGGATCACCCTTGACCGTCACGACAAAGTCGTGCGAGCCGGCAATCTTGATGTCGCCGCTCGTAACCGTAACCTTGGCGGTCAGCGTCACGTCTCGATCGCTCGATGCGCGCGAAACCTTACCCGTCTTATCTTCCCAGCTATAACCAGAAACAGACAGGCGCTCGGTGTCGGAGCTTGTCCATTCAACAGAGAATTTCTTTGCGGAACCCGCCTTGTACGGAAGCGTGACATTTTGGGTCACGCCATCGGCGGACTCGCCCGACGCGTAGCCAATCTGCAGGGATTCGGCAGCACTGTCAAGAAGGTCTTGCAGTTTAGCTTCGTCCCAAGCAACCTGCACCGACTTGTTGGGCTGGTAGTACTCGGTCTCGCCGTCGCGCGACAGCTCAAACACCACATCGGCGCTACGCAGACCGTCGATGTTGTAACCGGTGTAGTCGTTGGGGTCGATGTAGAAGAACGTCACATCGCCGTTGGTCTTATCCTGAGCGTCGGAGATGCCGACCGTGGCCTTGGCATCCTCGGCATTAAAGGTAACGCCGCCCTCGGAGACCTTAACGTCAACGTCGGTAAAGCCCAGGTCGGCAAGCTGCGCCTTCAGAACATCGTTGACGTTGCCGCCCTTGGTGCTGTAATCAACAGCGATCTGCTTGTTAGCATTGTTGAGCTTTTGGACTGCAGCCTCAAGCGAGCCCGCGGCAATAACCTTGTTGGCGGAGACGAGCTCGACCGTCGAGCTACCGCTCGTGGCGACAGCCTTCAGATACTTGCCCGCGGCAGAAGCCGAAACCGTCGCCTCGGCGCCCGACATATCGGGCAGCAGCGTCCAGTCGGCCGCCGGAGCATTCGCGTCGTCGGCCGCATACCAGGCAACAGTCGCCTGGTCGGTGACATCGATACCGTTGGTGGTCGAACCGTCGGCGCGCTTGGCCTGCGCCGTCGCCTTAACGCTATCGCCCGAGACGAGATGGGTCGAATCGCTATTAATCTGCGGGTTGGCAATCACGCGCAGCAGGTTATACTCCCCCGCCGCGGTAACGCTGTCGGACGAAACCCATTCAACCGTATTGTCGAGAGCGTTCGCCGTAACTTTGATGCGCTTGCCAACAAGCGCGTCCGAAATAGTCAGGCTGCCATCGGTCGTATCGATGCCGTCGGTGAGCTCGGTCCAGTCGGCATCGCCCTCGCCCTTGGCATACCACGCCATAGTGAGCTCGGCATCGTCGGGCACGTCCTTGGTCGAGCCCGACCAGCTGCCCGGAACCTGCACGCTCGGCGTGATCTTTGAACCCACGCTGAGCGTAACGTTCTTATCGGCAAGCTCAATGCCCGCCAGCTTGTACTGGCCCTTGAGCGTCACGGGGCCGAGCGGGGCAACGGACTGCGTGCCGCCGTAGGAGCTCTTCTTCTGCGTGCTGGAAACGGTATTTTCGCTCGTCACCTTCACGCGCAGGTACTTGCCGGCATAGGCGGCGTCAACGGTATAGGCGGCCTCGGTAGCACCGGGGATATCGGTATAGGCGGAGTCGTAGCTCGAGCTGCTGTTTGCATACTGCCACTGGTAGGTCACGTTATCGGTGCGGTCGATATAGTGATAGTTGGAGCCGTCCTTTTTGCGCACCTTAGTCTTGAGCGTATCGCCCACGTGCACGCCGTTGGTGGCAGGAGAGCCCTCGAACTGCACGTCGTAAAGCTCAACTTGGCCAGCGACGGAGACAGGACCCGCCGCATAGTACGGCTTCTGCTCGCCATAGCCGCCGTTGGCCTTGGCCATGACGTACCAGCCCTTAAGGGCGGCGGTCACCGTCAGGGTGTTACCGGTCTCACCCTCGATAGGCGTGTTGCACGAGCTGGCGGTATTCGACTTGCCCTTGTACCACTGCCACGTGACATGCGAGTCGGAGGTAACGTCGGTGGAGCCCGCCTTGGCGGTCGCCGTAATCGTGGAACCAACCTCGACTTTGCCCGAAGTCGGGCTCATAGTCACGCTCGAGACATTAATTGAACCGGCGGCAGCGACGAGAGCGCCCGTCGAGTTGGTCAAGCTCGAAGAGCCGATCTTCGAGGACACCTTGCACTTGAGGTACTTGCCGCCCAAAGCATCGGTTAGCTCGAGGGTCTCACCCGTGGCACCCGCAATGTCGGTATACGTGCCACTCTTGGTGCCAGAGCACTGCCACTGATAGTTGAGCTTGCTCGCGTCGACGAATGCGCCGTACGCGCCGCCCCTCTCCTTGGCGCGAGCCTTAGCGGTATCCCCCACCGCAAAGACGCTCGTGTTGTCCTTGGTGTTAACGATGGACACGGCCGAAAGCTCGACCGCACCGGCCTGTTTGACCTTGCTGGAAGTGGTCTTGTTCACCGTGTTGACGCCAGCGTTGGCCTCGACCCTGATGTACTTGCCCTCAAGGTCGTCGCCCACCACGAGCGTAGCGCCCGTCTCGCCTTCGATCTTGGTAAATCCCGAGTACTGCGAGGTGGATGCGGACCACGTGTAGGTGACCTTGGCATCGGCGGGGGCTTGCTGATAATAGCTTATGTACGGAGTCGCCGTCAGGGTATCGCCTATGCTCGGCGTGTCGCTATTCAGCTTGATGCTGTTAAGCTCCATCTGACCGGCGCCCAGCACGGGGCCAGGAATGTAGTTGGCATTGATGCCCGAGCCGGAAGAAACAGACGGACCATAGTAGTCCTTGCCGTCTGCCGTAACCTTGCAGATGAAGTACTTGCCCTCCATCGCGGCGGTAACGATGAGCGACTGCTCGTGGCCTACGACCTCGGTGTAGTCGGCGACATTGCTGCTGGCCCTGGTCGTGCCGGCGAGCCAGGTGTAAGTCCAGGTGCCAGGATTGGCAACGGACTCAGTCGAAGTGCCGTACCAGTCGTCCTCGACCTCATCGTACATATTTGCCCAGAGCGTATCGCCCGCGCTGAGCGCGCCCGACTTCGTGGAATAGGAGCTGTCCTTATCCTTGGTGTCCTGGATGAAGACCTTGGCCTCGCTCGAAAGCGTTGTGGCGGACGCGGCGGGAATGGCGTTATTCTGCTCCGAAGCAGCAGGCACCGCGGGAGAGCTCTCGGACTCAGTCGCGTTGTCTGCGGCGGTGTCATCGCCATTCGCGGCACTCGCATTTGCGCCCTGATCTGCGCCGTCACCATCGGCAGCAGCGCTCGCCGCTGCACTGTTCGCGCCGGTGTCGGCAGCGGTGCCATCGTCGGCCGCCGCGCCCTCGCCGTCCGTCGCAGCCTGGGTCACGGCCTCGGCAATGCCCTCGGCGCCCTCGGCCCAAAGTTGCGCCGGCGTAGTGCCAAAAGCCATGGCAAAAGCCAGGAACGCCACCAGACCGCGCTTGGCTACGCCACGGGCAATCGCTCCATGGCGACGCCACGAGGCGCGCTGGCGCTCGTCTTCAAACATATCCATTTGTCTCCTATTGTCTGAACTTGGAGCATTGCCCAGCGGCTGCCCCACGTCATCGCGCGCGTTGCGCTCGAGTACCCCCATCGGGGTCCCCCTTCCCTCCAGAGCCCAACGCGTACCGGCAGCATGCGCCGCGGTCGCGTGCAAGATGGGAGGCGATCCGACTTAACCTTAACGACTCGGGCACGTCGTCCGATCTGCGACGCGAACATCCCGAGCCAAGAGGAATTACGGTTACTGGTACAGCCGGGGATTTGCACCCCGATTCTCCCAAACGCGCAGGAAAACCGCGCATTCGTGCGTCTCCGCACCACCATCTAGGCCATCGATTATTACTGTCAGTATGGTATCACGCAAAGGGCCCCGCACACAGGCGAAGCCCAAGGTAAAAGCTATGGTTTGCGATAGGAAGGACTGTCGTCGGACCTTGCAAGAACAGCCCGTTTCAAAACTATGCCGGATTACGGGGCTGATTCAGCACTTCGCAACCATATCTGCCGTTTTCGAAAACCAACGACTCATCCACCTGCGGTTTTAAAAGCGCGAATTTCGGTATGCTCGAGGTTCGGCACTCCAGCCCCGTAAATCGGCATAGTTTTGTTCGAACCAACCCACGCCGGCGCGACCCAAAGCAAAATAACCCGTTTCCCCGACCCCGGGAAATCGTTACCGCTTGCCGCCGTGACTGTTGCGCCAGATCTCGCGGCCCAGCATCAGCGCCAACACCAGCGCACTCACGTAACCCATAAAGCCGATGACCGGGATACCAAACACAACCGGCTCGATGCGCGCGTAGTACACCACCGACGAACCGATAAACAGACCGGCGATCACAATTGCCATCGACATGCGGTCGATAATTCCGCCCAGCTGTCGCAGCGCCTTATCGCTGCTCATGATCTGCGTGTTAACCTTAAGCTGGCCGCGCGTGAGCATGCGCGACGCCAAGCCCAGATACTCGGCCGCCTCGAGCGAGCCTTTTGCCGCGCGATAGCTGCTCGCGGCAAGATCGCGTCCCATATCACGCACGCGCGCATAGGTGCTTTTTTCGTTTTTGATATGCGTCTGGATAATCTGGATCATGTTGACGTTGGGCATGTACTCGGTCAGCAGACCCTCGAGCGTCACCATGCCACGCGCGAACATTGTCACCACGCTCGGCAGCTCAACGTCGTTTTTGCGCGCCAGGTTTAGCAGCGAGGTCAAAAACTCGCCGATATCAAGATCCTTAAGGTCAAGGCCCGCAAAGTCGGCGACGATAAAGTCCAAGTCGGACAAAAAGGCCGAATGGTCGAGCTCGGCCGAATCGCCGCGCGTCACGGCAAAGCGCATAAGCGAATCCTTGAGCTTGGGCACGTCGCCTTCGGCCACGGCGAAAATCATATCCTTGACGATACCACGGTCGTGACTCGACATGCGCCCGACCATGCCCAGGTCGATAAAGTAGACGATACCATCCTTGAGAATGATGTTTCCCGCATGCGGGTCGGCATGGAAAAAGCCGTCGTCGAGCACCTGCGTCGAATAGTCCTCGACAATCGCCGAGCCGATCTTTTCCAGGTCATAGCCCTCGGCCACCAGGCGCTCGGGATCGGCAATCGAGATGCCGTCAATGTAGTCCATGACCACGACGTGTTCGGTGCAAAGGTCCAAGTAGGATTTGGGACACGACACGCCATGCACGCTTTTGTGGAACTCATAGAAATCGTTGAGGTTTTTGGCCTCGGCCAAAAAGTTGGTTTCCTCGCGAAACGAGGTCCACAGCTCTTCGACCACGCCGTGCAGGTCAACAAACTGATCGGTGTTGACGAACTTGGAAACGATGCGCACCACCGAACGGATGATGTCGATGTCCTGCGCCATGACCTGTTGCGCGCCGGGGCGCTGGACCTTAACGGCCACGTCCTCGCCCGTCACCAAGCGGGCGCGGTGTACCTGCGCGAGCGAGGCGCTTCCGAGCGGGTTGGGGTCGATTGCGTCGAACATCTGCCCCAGGCGCTGGCCGTACTCCTCTTCCAGACAGCGGAGCACTACCCCATACGGCACCGGCTCTACGTCGGAGCGCAGGCGACGCAGCTCGTCGCAAAACCGCTGCGGCAAGATCTCGGAGCGGTTGGCCAGAATCTGACCCATCTTGACGAACATGGGGCCGAGCTCTTCGAGCAGACGGCGCAGGCGCACTGGCGTGAGGTTATCCCACACGCGGTACTTTTTGACCAAGCGAACGATCTGCCCAATGCGCTCGCGACGACCTGCCGGCGTGAGCTGGTATTCCTCGTCCGGCGCCATCGCGTCGGGCTCCTCAGGGACCATATCGACGGCGCGTGGCTTCTTGCGAGCGCCCGAGACGGCGGCCTCAACCTCATCGACAACCGCCTTCTCGTCACCCAAGGGATCTAGATTGTTGTAATCGGTGGTGGAATCTGCCATCTGCGCTGCTACTCGGCCTCTTCGGCGTCCTCTGCGTCGTCGGGCTCAACAGACTCGACGGGCACCGAGGTCACGTTGTCCTCGACCGAATCGACGATGTCGCGCACATGGGCCAGGAATGCCGTGCGCTCGGGGCCGGTCATGACGCGGACGCGGGCCAGGATGAGCTCGTCGAGCACGCGCTGTGCCGCAGTCTCGCCCTGCATGCCCAGGCGCTCGGTCAGGTCGGAGATGGTGCCACCCGCCTGCTCGAACATGTCGGACACGCTGCGGGCGATATCGGGGGTGCCGGCATCCTTGCGGACCTGCTCACCCTTGGTACCGAGGTCGTCGAGAACCTTCTTGCCGCCCTCGACGGCAACGGCGGCGGCACCGAAGCCCACGTTGATAGCACCGTTAACAAGCTGATCGATTTTCATAACCATGGTTGACTCCAATCATGAACAATTGCATTGGACTTCTTGTACCCAAGATTGGGCGAACGACACAAAATCGTTTTACCGCCAAGATAGGAATCGAGCGGGGCAAAGCCTTTGACGGCGTTTGCCCCGCCCGCTCGTTGCAAGTTCGACTTTACCTTACGTCATCGTTCATCGCGAAGGAGTTCTTCATGGCACAGCTCGTGGTGTAGAGCACCTTGCCCAACAGAGCATCGGTCTCCGCGCGCACGAGCTCGGCAAAGGCCTCGTTGGCGCGGGCGAGCTCGGCAGCTACCTCGGCCTCGGGCAGTGTGGCAACGGCGGCGTCAACGTCGTGAATCTGCTTGTGGCCCATGCCGCCGACCTTCTCCCGATAATCCTCGACCGCGCGACCGCACTCATGGAAACGAACATCGGCCAAGGCACCGATCAGGCGATTTGCCCAATAGAAATTCTCGGACGTCACGCGGGCCTGCGTGTCGGCATAGTACTCGGGCATGGTCTCGACATTGGCGTACAGCGGCACGAGCGCGTTAAACGAGTTGGAGCCAAACGCCATCCACTGCACGGCGCGATACACCGGCTGCGCATAGGGGCGCAGCTGCAGCACGGCGAGCTGGCTGTTGCGGTTGATACCGATGGGACGATAGGCGCCGCGCGTGGCGGGCGTACCCTTGCTGCCGTAGCAGTCGTACTCCGTACCCTGGTAGTGGCTCGAAAGCACGTACTTGATGTCCTCGATGGTCACCTTGCGCTCGGGCACGCGGCTCCAGGGGATATCGTCACTCTCGGGCGTGTAATCGGCGTCGGGACCGTCCCACACATCACTGGGGTTGAGGCAGCGCTGCATGTACCAGGCGCGCGGCGTGTTGTAGACGTGGTCGCTGTCGCTGTGCGAGCCAAAGGCCTCGCGCGGGTTAAAGACCGTCGCCGGACCGTCGCCCTCGACGCCCAGCGTCAGGTCCAGATGCCACTCGGCCATCCAGGAGCGAAGGTCGGCAGAGCACATGTGGTCGGCCTGAGCGCCCTCAGCGTCGTCCAGGTCAAAGCTATCGATACCCAGCTGGTTGGGCATGGTCACATAGGCGTCATCGGGCACGCGCTTGGCGATCCAGTGGTGGCCGCCGATGGTCTCGAGCCACCAGATCTCGTCAACGTCACTAAAGGCAATGCCATTGTTCTCGTAGGTGCCATAGCGCTCGAGCAGGTCGCCCAGGATACGCACGCCGTCGCGGGCAGACTTGGCGTACGGCAGCACCAGGGTCACCATGTCCTCCTCACCCAGACCGCCGGGCTGCGCCGGAACATAGCCGTCCTCGCCCTCGTTGCCCTTGGCGGGCACGTAGTCCACAAGCGGATCGGCGCCGCGGACGCGCTCGTTGGTGGTGAGCGTCTCGGTTGCGGACATGCCAACATTGAGCTCGTTGAAACCGGCCTCGGCCCAAATGCCGTGACCGGGGACGACGTCGGGGACGCTCGTGTAGCGCATGGGGTTATCGGGCAGCTCAACGGTCAGGTGACTCAGGACGCTCGTGTAGACGCGCGGCTGCTCGTCGGGATGCACCACGCGCATGCGCTTGGGCTCAAACACCCCGTTGGACGAGTCCTCGTTGCGAGCAACCAACGTCGACCCGTCGTAGCTCGCGTTCTTACCAACCAAAATCGTTGTGCACGGCATGCGCATCCTCCTTGAGCGAAGAAATCAAACGATAACAGTGTATCGCTTCGGCGCAGAAAGGGCGAAACCGCGGCGCTGGCAACCCCTGTGGTCAAAAAATGCCAAATATGAGTACTGTCACCAATTTAGTAACAGCAATTTTGCTACGTATGGGTGTCGAAAGTCTACATTTGTTCAAAAATTAGATGATGTAATTCCTCATAGGTCCAATAAAATAAGCTCTCTATCGATAATAAATATCGTTAGAGAGCCT
>ERZ1107006.2997-NODE-2997-length-11497-cov-5.198741_pt1 | contig 11497 bp, 16 predicted proteins | sample MGYA00403696_ERZ1107006 | MGnify/ENA primary metagenome ERZ1107006 (study PRJEB35170, sample SAMEA104062441) | human gut metagenome | biome: human gut; feature: human-associated habitat; material: faeces | place: Denmark | collected 2012-08-13 ...
ATGGCGGCGGCGGACTTGAACTGCATCTCCACCCCGGCTTCATCATAATCCATCAAGAGCGAACCGTCAACGATGGCACGGATGTCGCCGCCGTTGTTGTCCCAGTAATCCGCCACCAGTTTCCCGGCAACATCCGCAAGCTGCTGGCTGACACGCTCTCCGCTGATGCCGTAGGTGGCGGCGAGCATTTCTGAAACCGGCTGCACCAAATCAGGACCGAGCTGCCACACCTCCGGGTCACGGGAATTGCGGCGCACCCCGGTGTCCGACACATCGAAAACGTAGTGCAGGCGAGGGAATCCGCTGGATTCGTCCAGCAGTGCAATGCCCTTGGCACCCCGGCGCACATAGCGGTTCATCCGGTTGCGCCAAATGTCAAATTCGGCGCAGGCGGTGGCATCCGGGCGCTGGGCGTAGATCATCAGCTGGTCCGCAAAGGGGTATTTGTACAGCCGGGATGCGGTGGTCAGGTAGTCCGTCCAGCTTTCCCAGTACCGGGTCAAGCCGTTCGCCGTGCGCTGGGCAAGGGCGAGATATTCTTCGGTTTTGCTTGGCATAGCGTTCCTCCCTTCTTTTTTTGAGCATAAAAAGAGCGGGCAACCGTTTTGTGGTCGCCCGCTGGAAAGTGTATCGAGATAAGATTATTTGCTATTGCCCTTTATGTACTTCATAACGCAGCACCCCATCACGATGACGGGAAGCACGGTTCGTAAACCGAGGTCGCCGACCCGCACATTTACATCAATCACAAGCCCTGCAAACCATGCCGCTAAAGTGAAAACAGTTGCCCAACCGTAACTCATTGAAATTACCTCGTAAAGCTGTCTCAGTGCTTTGCCGCCAAGTTCTCTGCCATCTCCAGCAGACGGTCAAAGGTCTGCTTTTCTTCCGGCTCCTCGATCAGCTTTGCAAGGAGCGCACGGAACACATCGGTGCTGTCGTGCCCCAACGCAACTGCAACTTTGTCGATGCAGTCGTGCAGTTTCTTGACAGCATCATCGGAGGGCTTGGATTTCGCAAGCAGGTCGGACAGGTAGCTGATGAAGGGATAGGTGGAATCATCGTTGATGATCTCGTTGGTTTCCTCGATGATCTTCTGGTTATCTTCGGGGGTCATATCGCCCTTTTCTTCCCACAAGTCACGGGAAGAAGTGCGGCCTTTCAGAAAAGTGGCAAAGAGCAGGCGGTCGATGGGTGATCTTTTAGTGGTATCCATTGGCTATCCTCCGCTTTCAATTTTTCTGTGCATTAAAGCTGGTTTTAGTATAGCATGAATGGAAGTATTCTATCAAGACCACTTTCTTGAGGGTTATGAAAAAATTTCGGAACAATGCCCTATGACATTATCCCAGTTGACAATCATCGGCAAACTGGGAATTATTTAATTCTCTGTGTACCTAATTGTAATTGTTCAACTGCTATTTTTGCTTTATTGTCATCTTCCTTTTGAAGATTTTCTATTTCCGAACTCCGAATAGCCAAAATGATTTCGTCCCCCACCTGTAAATCATCAAGTGTTATATCTACAACATCTTGTGTATCATAATTACAATAAATCATAGGAATTTGGGAACAATCAATAAGGCAATCATACCCTAAAACACCTTTTCCTACGGCGGACAAAAACCGCATATCCGAGCTGTTTAAGTCTGCATACCGGTCATTGGCCGCAATACGGTCTTCCATCTCGATAAAGTTATAAAATAAATCTGTTAACTGGTCATTGATAATCTTTGTACACAACTACTTCTCCTGTCTGTCTTAACGGACCTTCTCAGCATCCCACTCCATTACGGATCCGGTCGCTGCATCAATCGTGAATTCGTATTCCGTTCCACCGTAGATGATCTTTCCTTCGTATTCCGGACGTCCGTCATCATAATCAAGCTTCCATTCGTAGAGATCCTTGTCCGTTGCTCCGCTTACACGGTCAAGGGCTGTTTTCTTTGCATCTGCCTCACTGACCGTAACGTTCTTGCTGTCTGCTCCCATCGTTTTTTCTTCATATGCGGAGCTGATGATCTCTCCGGTGTCTGTCGCAATCTCATAGTCATACTTTGCACCGCCTGCATACCATTCAATGTCATATACCTGACGTCCGTCTTCATAGTCAAGTTTTGACTTGGTAATCGTTGCATCCGCTGCATTCACTCCGGCATGCTCCAGTGCAATCTTCTGTGCTGTTGCTTCATCCACAGTTCCGGTACCTGTTGCATTCTGTGCCGGAGCAGGGGCAGCGGGGTCTGCCGTCTCCGTCTGTGTCCCGGAAGCCTGCGCATTCTGTTCTTGGCTGCTCATTTCCATGACAGCTCCTGTCTCTGCATTGATCGTGTAGGCGTAGGCATACTCTCCGGAAGTAAATTCCACCTTATAGCAGGCCACTCCCGCCACCTCACTTAAGGTCGTGGCTGAAATGTCTGCATCTGCCGCTACAATATCCGCTGCTTTTAACGCCGCTTCCTGTGCCTCCTCCATAGGGATCATCTGTGTCTGCTCCTTCGTCTGCTCCTGGCTGCTTTGCTGCGGAATACTGGCTGCCGCATTATCTCTGCATCCGGTCAGGGTCATTGCAAGTGCAAATGCCGCTCCGGTAAAAATCCATTTCTTTCTCATATTCTTTCTTATCCTTCCTATCAGATTGGAATGTGTAAAGTGTAGCCGATATCCTGCCAGATCACAAGTGAAATTTTTGTGTACAGGGTATATTTGTAAAAATCTAACAAATATAGGAACACTTGCAATACCGTAAATTGCGCCGCCCATGCCTCTTTTTACAGATTATCTGATTGTCTCCATGGACAGCAGCCCATTATTATTTGTGTTTATGGGTTGCATCTGTTACTTTCTGTTTTCTGGAAATGTATAGAGCAGCTCTTATCACAACAGCTGGAAACTGGACAGGAATTTTGATCGGACAAGTGTTGGGCGATTTTATTATCAAAATAAACGCCACAAAAATCACGCCGGATATGTATATAGGAAAAGTATGGCAGCTCAAGGCACACTACGGAGTTTTGATTTGGCTACTCGTTTTCCTACTTTCGTTTATTATCGGAATGCTTGTTGAAAAGAAAAATCATTGTTAAAATGCGTAGTTAATAATAGACAGCCCTCTATTTGCAAGTCGCAAGTAGATGGCTGTTTTGTCTGCTTTGGATATTTTAATTAAAGGTTAGTCTTCCATTCTACCGTGGTCACAACCAAGTGAGAGATAGTGCTCAATCTCACCAATCAGCACAAGCTGGGCGTACTCCAAAGGATTATTATACAGCAGCGCGTCCAGTTTTGCCCGCTGTGTGGGGCATGGCAGTACTTGCTCATCAAAGATCAACGCGGTCGTCCACTGTATTTCAATACAGAAGCAGACGACCGCATTGACTTTTTTACGAGATGAGGTCTCTTTTTTCTCTCTTAAGTCACCTAACCGCACTACCTTGCATCACAGGCATTGACGATGATATCCACGTCGGAGCGGTTCATCAGGTCTTTCAGGATGCCAAACTGCTTTTTGGTACCAGCAGACACCAGATTTTCATTATCTATCTTTTTGTATTAAGGTCTACAGCAATCTAATCCCACATTAAAACGAGAAAATGCTTAATTGTTCTCCTCAAAGTTCTCTACCTGTTCCATGACCTTTTTGAGAACTTCGGGGCTGTACTGCGGGGGATATCACGCTTTTCAAAGAACGAGCCGGAGTTGCGCGCAGCGCGCAGATAATCCCGGCAGTTAAACAAAATCTGATCAAGGTTGAGAGCTTTTTCTTCAGCCTTCGTCTTTGCCATGGCTTTTTTCTCCAATCTGAAAATTACAAATTGCGGACAAAAAGGACGCATTGTTGTGGCAAGCAGTGCAGACGTATATACATCTGCTTATTTTGCGTTGCAAAACGCTTGTTGGGGAATGCCCCAAGCCCCTTTAATCTGCATTTTCAATGCAGGCTGCGCATCCCTTCGGGACGCTTTTTACCCGGTGATGTGCTCTGGGTCGTTCAAAACTTGCATGAGGTGAGAAGCGGCTTCTGCAAGAGAATCGTACTTCACCTGTTCAGGAACAGGCGTATCCAGAAGCGAAACGCCCCACACCTGCATACAGTCCGCAAGTTCTTTCTGTGCCTGCAATGCCGCCACCTTACGCACATCCGGGGTGGTTTCTACATCCAGAACGTAGGCTGCGGAGTATTTTCCGTTTCGGTCTTCCGTCAACTGCACCATGGAGTAGTGCTCATCCCAAAAGTGACAGAAGCGAACTCTGCCACCGATGTTCTCCATTTCGATACACAGTTCTTCTTCGCCGCTCCATTGCGGAGTCTCTGACAAAATGCGATTCAGTTCCGAAAGCGCCTGCCGTTCTTCAGCCGATAACTTCCTATGCAGGCATTCACGTTTGAGATTGTTCTGCCAATACGGACTCAGCTTTCCATTCCGGGCATCTTCCATTGCCTCTTCGATATTGGGTAAGATTGTCATGTCGTTCACCTCAAATACTCGCTATTAGCGTTATGTGCACGCTTATAGTGTTGATTATAGACTATTTGAGGGCAAAAAGAAAGAGCGTCAGCACGTTTGCTGCGCTCCTTGACATAGGTGTTATTTTGTGATATAGGGAATATTGTCTGTGTATGCATTCAGGATGTCAATGGCGGCTTTCTTCTGCCCCGGCGTGAGCTGGCTCAACTTTTTGCACAGTTCATCATCTGCCACATGGGAAGCAGATGCAACCGAATCCCGGATCAGCACATCGGCAGATATGTCCAGCACCTCGACAATTCGGATAAAGGTTTCCAGTTTAGGGATTTTTACTCCGCGCTCTAAGTCTCCAACATAATTTGTCGACAAATCGACCCGTTCAGCAAACTGTTCGATCGTCCAGCCTTTTTCCTTGCGCTGTTCTCGTATTCGTTGACCCAAAAGCGTATTCATAGCGACCTCACATTCTGTTTGTGTTTATTACACACCAATAGCATACCTGTCGCAATTTTTGTTATACACAATCCAATAGCGTTTACTCAACGCCATCTGGATACTTTTGGGACGAAAAATTTTTGTGCGTATCTTTGGTCAAAAAAGCAATGGTCTTTTGGGACGGTACATGGTACAATAGCAAATGTTGTGCCCCTTGGCACATGAACGAAGATAAAAGGAGCTGCTGAACGTGGATACGATCTATCTGCTGCCCGGTGAGGAACGCTGCGTTGATTTTCGAGATGCCAATGGAGTCCCGAAGGTACACTACACTTACTGTTCCATCCGTGGCAAACTTTTCAACTGCACCTGCTGCACAAAGGACGAAGCCCAGCGGCTGTGTGAAGATTGGCTTATAAAACAGGACCGCTGCTACATAAACTAAAAAAGCCGCCGAGGACGCTTCCCAAGTAGGAAAGCTCCTCGGCGGTATTCGTTTATCGGATGTGCTGCGGCCTGAGAACGGCCTTATTCAGTTGTACCGGGAGCCTCATTCTTCATCACCCTTTCCATCGGCCTTTTCATCCAGCACATCTGCTCTCGGCTACGCCGCTGGGGGGCACGGGCATCTGGCTCAGCGTCCCGATCGGCTGGGCGCTGGCGGACGCCATCGGCATCGGGTACTACCTCAAAACCAAAACGGCATAACGAAACAGCCGGGAGGCGTTCCAAAAGCGGAAGCCTCCCGGCTGTGTTTTTTATAAGTTGTGTGCTCCGTCCGGTTACTTGAGCAGGGCGCTGTGGTCTGCGCCGCCAATGGTCAATGCCGCGCGGGGGCCGGTGTGGGTCCAGACGACGGCCGTTTCATCGGGGGCGTCGGGTTCAGCCGCCAGCAGGGCGTCCACCGAGACCGTGGTGGAGCGGGAGAGCAGGGTGGTGAACACAAGGGTCTTCACGCCCTGAGCCTTCAGGGTGCGGACCATGCCCAGCGTCAGGTGGGCCGAGGTCACGATGCCGTTGGCGCGGATGGTCAGGGTCGTGCCGTTCTGGGTGCAGGTGTGGGTGATCTGCTTGCCCAGAACGTTGGTGACATACAGCCCCTCCACCGTGACCGGGCGCTCCACTTCCACCGAGCCGGTGGAAGGTGCTTCTGCCGCTTCAGTTTCGGTGGGCGCTTGCTCGCGTACAACATCACCGGGCTGGGAAACATCGTCGCCCTTCGCATTGCGGCGGGTGATGGTCGTGCCCACCTGCAAACCGGAGAACTGCGTTTCGCCGTTGATCGAATCGCCAATGGCCACATCGCCGCCGCCAGTGGCATCAATGGTCACTTTACCCTCGATGATGATATCGGACTTGGCGTTTACTTCGCCAATCGTCTCATAAACGCTGCCACTGCCAATGGCCGCACCACCGCCGATAGGATAGTGTTCATCGTCCTCACCTTCACCGCCTTTGGCAGTGATATTGGGCGAACCGTCTTCGGTACTCTTGATGGAAATTTTGTTTCCGTTTCCGTCGGCGTCCGGCGTACCTTCTGAGCCGCCGCCGATTCCAGCGGCGCTAGTGCCGCCCTGCGCGTTCTCGATGGTGACATTGCCTTCAATGGTCACATTGCCAAGGCCGGTACCGGTATTACCACTGCCACTACCGCCACCGATACCAGCACCACCGACGCCTCCTTGTGCGTTTTTGACGACGGTATCACCGTTGATGGTTACATTACCTGTACCTTGGTAACCACCGCCAATGCCGGCGGCGATATCGCCGCCAGTGGCTTCTGTAATAGTACCGCCGCTGATAGTTACATTGCCATCACCGCCGACAATAGTATCACGGCTAACAGATAAACTGCCGCTACTACTGCTACTAACTGTGCCGTTCGTCTTTGAACCCATACCACCGCCGATGCCAGCACCCTTGTCGTTGCCTTTTGCGGTAATATCGCCACCAGTAATTGTGACATTACCGTCACCGTATGCGCCGCCGCCAATGCCAGCGGCCATTTCGCCGCCAGTAGCGGTGATCGTGCCTCCGGTAATTGTTACATCACCGTCACCGGTATAATAGGTGCCATTGCTCCTATTGCCCGCACCACCAATACCGGCACCGCCGTAATTACCGGTTGCATTGATTGTGCCGCCCGTAATTGTTACTTGACCATCGTTCAGAGTACCAGCACCGATACCGGCACCGCCGAAACCACCCTTGGCAGTCAAACTGCCAGTAGTATCGGACGCACTGCCCTTTGCGGAGCCATCATCATTCTTTTCGTCCTGAATCGTCAGCGTGCCGCTGTCGTCGGTCTTGTTGTGCTCCAAACCGGCGTGGCCATATCCGCTTGTCAGCGTGTTGTTGCCGTTCAGCTCGATGTTCGTATTGCCGCTGCCGGTAACGATTACAGCGGTCTTATAGGCGTTCGGGTCATAAGCATATTTGGTCCCTTCGTCTACATTGATCGTTACGTTATTCAACGTGACATCCACCGTCTTGCCTTCCTCTGCATCGATCGTTACCGTATTCGAAGACGCGTTAGAAGAGTCGTGGTTTGTAATAACTGTGTTCGTGTCATTCTTAGTTGTTGCACCATTCTGTGTGACATCGTTGCCGCTTTCACCAGCCGAAATTGAGATGTCACCATCTTCAATGTACCATGTAGCCGCAAAGGCGGGGAGCGTCATCCCGACCACAAGGGCGGCGGTGAGGGCGAGGGCGGCGGCGCGCTTTCCGGTGGAGCGGCGGGCTGTTTTGACCGCAGAAACCGGGCTGTGCCCCAGAACACGCATGGCGAGTTTGCGATAAGAGATCATAAGTGGTGCCTCCTTTCAAAGTTTCAAATCCGGTAAAACATGGGCTTGTGCTTGTAAGGAAATTATACTACTCTCCGGGGGGAGGATGCAAGTAAAACTGCGTGAAAGGCCATGATATAAGGTCGATCCTGCGGTAATACACCGTAGCGGTCGAGAATCGGCGTAAACACATGACGGAACATCCTATCATAGCTTTTATCCATCCCCAACACCGCCGCATTTTCTGTTGCTGTGCGGAACAGTCGCTTGTTATTCTTAATGTAGCTGAGGTAAGGTGTTAAATAATCCGGCGTAATTAGATATAATTCATCCCTCGGGCAATTCCGCAGCTTTGTAGAAAAGGCATCCGAATCTTTCTCCATAGAAGCAAGAAATTGCTCGTTCATACGACCGACACTCTCCGAGAGCAGGTCTGACATCGTTTCATAATGCAGATAGAAGGTGGAACGATTGACCCCTGCTACTTCACAGATTTCTTTGATTGTAATATACTCAAAATCCTTTTTTGCCAGAAGGGTCAGAAAGGCTTCGTCCATTCTGGCTGCGGTAGCAAAATATCTGCTTTCCGATCTATTCAATCGTTCTCACCTTCTTTCGTGTTGTTGTTTACATCTCGCTGATTTCTTTTGCCAGTTCCATGATTTCAAAAGCGTATTTCTGCTTGCCCTGTGCCAGCAATTTTTTGTAGATGGGGTAATTAACGCCCATGCCCAGTAGCCCAATAATGCCGACAATCACGCCGAGGACAAACATAGTGGTGCTACCGCTGCCGATGACCTTCATGGAAAGGCACATTCCAACACCGGCTACCAGCGCAGTGATAATGCCGAAGGTATAGGTAAAAACGGTTGCGGGAAGCTTGGCTTTTGCATCCAGCTTGCGAAGAGCGATCACCTTGGAGGTGTCCTTGAGTGCATATTCGTTTGCGAGTTGTTCTGCATAGATTTTATCTGTATTCATGGCTTGTTGCCTCCTTCATTTGATGGTTTTATTCTACCAGCAAAGAACGGGCAACGGAACAACACTGATGGCAGTTTGTGTTGAGTTCAAGAATTGTGCAAATTACGATTTATTGATTTCTTATAAAATATCATACTTCACTCTCCATTACAATAATTGTACTATTTTCCACCTTTTCTACACCATAGCAACATGCTTCCTTGTAGCCCACATATAAATCAATAATCATAAAAAGTCTCATACTACACCTTTACTTCAACAACTTTTGTACATATCATGAATCCTTAAATAATTCATGCTGTATCCCCGGAATACCGAATGCCAGACAGTTCTGCTCGTGTACGCCAGTACATAGTAAACGCTCCATAGCAAGTACCTTTTACCCTCCGCGCTCATCTGCAATAATAGTCTCACACTATACACAGTCAAAAAAGTTTAGTACTTAACTTTTTTGACCAGCGTCAGGAGGTCAGACTATGAACACTCAAACCAGTTTAGTTGCAGAACAGATCAGGCTACAACAGTGGGCCGACCAAATTAGGGACTGCCAGAATCGTCCCTCTGATATGAAAGTCGATGCCTGGTGCCGGGAACACGGCATAACAAAGGCAAATTATTACTATCGCCTGCGCCGAGTCCGGGCGGCCTGTCTGAAACTTTGTGATCCGTCCCCGTCCTTCGTGGAACTCAAAGCACCTGTAGAAAGTATACCGGCTAAAGTCTCCTATACACATTCCTCTGTGGCTGCAGCACTCCATACGAAAAACGGAATTGCCATAGACATCTATAATGACGCTTCACTGGAGTTCCTCAGAAACCTTATAGGAGCAGCCAGCCATGCTGAATGATGCTTCCGGATTCCACAAAATATATGTTGCCACCGGATACACGGATCTGCGCAGAGGCATGGAAGGACTGGCCAACATTATACGCTTCCGTTTTCATCTGGATCCCTATGACAGAAATACGCTGTTTCTGTTCTGTGGCAAGAGAACAGACCGTATCAAGGGACTCCTGTTGGAGGAAGATGGTTTCCTGTTATTGTACAAACGGTTAGATACCGGTGCTTTCAACTGGTCAAGGAGCAAAGAAGAAGCACTGGCAATTACTCCGGAACAGTACGCGATGCTCATGCAGGGACTGGAGATTGTTGCCAGACACCCTATAGAGCAGACAGGGGACCCGAAGAAACTTTATTAAGTTTTGTGCATTTCGCAGAAATTTTTTGTGGACAGGTTTATCCCTGCGGATTTACTGTCTGCTGTTTATCCACAATGGTTCTGACCCGCCCTCCATACGGCTGGGAAGGCAGGGCGTTTGTGGATAACAGTACTGAAAATCTGAAAGGAAGCAGTGAACTCTCAGGTTTTCAGTACTGTTATCCACCGTCATAATGACGAAAGGAAAACAGCCGCCGGCTGGCGGAAATGTATCGTATCTGCTATAATGGACCCAGTAAGAAAAGGAGCTTCACTATGGCAGTCAGATACACAGAAGAACAACTGAATACCGTTGACAAGTCCCTTCTGATCCAGATGTTTCTGAACCAGCAGGAGCAGCAGGAGACCCTGACCGCCGAGGTCCGTTCCCTCAATGAAAAGATGCAGCTTATGATGGAGCAGATGGTTCTGGCAAACAGAAACCGTTTTGGACGTTCCTCCGAAAAAATGGAAGATGCCAGCCAGATCAGCTTCATGGAAGTGGATGGAACTATCGTCTTCTTCAATGAGGCAGAGGCCGTCTGTAACCTGGATGCCCCGGAACCGGAACAACTGGAGGTTCCCACTCTCCACCCGGTAAAGAAAAAAGGCAAAAAGGAACAGGATATGTCAGGTCTTCCCATAGAACGGGTCGACCATTACATGACAGAGGAAGAACTCACTGCAGAGTTTGGTAAAAACGGCTGGAAACAGCTTCCGGATGCCATATCCCGGAGATACCGTTTTGTTCCTGCAAAGGTGGAAGTAGAGGAACACCATATCGGAGTCTATTCCGACAAAAAGGACGGACACATGGTAAAGGCAAAACATCCCAGAGGGTTGCTCCATGGAAGTACCGTCTCCCCGACGCTTGCGGCAGCCATTATAAACGGCAAATATGTCAATGCCATTCCGCTTTACCGCCTGGAACAGGAATTCAGGCGCTATGGATTAGCCATCACCCGACAGAACATGGCAAACTGGATGATCCGCCTCGGAGAGGAATACCTTTCTGTTCTTTACGATTATCTCCACCGGAAACTGTATGATTACCATGTCATCCAGGCAGATGAGACACCGGTGCTCGTAAACCATGACGGCCGTCCGGCAGGATCCAAAAGTTATATGTGGGTCTACCGTTCCGGATATATGTATCCGGAAAAACAGATCGTCCTGTATGAGTACCAACGGACCAGAAATGCTTCCCATCCCCGGGAGTTTCTGAAGGATTTTTCCGGCATCTGTGTTACGGATGGCTATCAGGTCTATCACACTCTGGAAAAGGAGAAGGAAGACCTGACGATCGCAGGCTGCTGGGTGCATGGACGCCGGAAGTTCGAGGAAGTCCTTGCCACCATACCGGCGGAAGGAAAAAAGGAATCCGTCGCATATCTGGTCATGAAGCAGATCCAGGCAATCTACCGGGAAGAGGGAAAACTAAAAGATCTCTCTTCGAAAGAAAGACTTGCGCAGCGTCAGGTGGTCATCCGGCCACTGGTAGATGCTTTGTTCGCGTACCTGAAACAGAAAAAAGATCAGATCGTGGTAAAAGGAAAACTGAAAGCTGCCTTTACCTACCTTCTGAATCAGGAAAAATATCTCCGGGTATTTCTGAATGATGGAG
>ERZ1107006.3000-NODE-3000-length-11492-cov-7.718370_pt1 | contig 11492 bp, 11 predicted proteins | sample MGYA00403696_ERZ1107006 | MGnify/ENA primary metagenome ERZ1107006 (study PRJEB35170, sample SAMEA104062441) | human gut metagenome | biome: human gut; feature: human-associated habitat; material: faeces | place: Denmark | collected 2012-08-13 ...
GAGGCACCGGAGAAAAGCGGCGCGCTTATCACCGCCAATACCGCGCTGGAGCAGGGCCGGGACGTGTTCGCCGTGCCGGGGCCCATCAACGCCGATACCAGCCGGGGCTGCAACCAGCTGATCCGGGACGGCGCGGGGCTGGTGATGGAGGCGTGGGACGTGCTGGGCACCTACCGGCAGCGGTTCCCGCAGAAGCTGCGGCCCATCCGGGCCGCTATGCCGGAGACGCCCAGGGGCGCGGAGGAGATATCCCCACAGACACCGGCGAAGCCGGAAACGCAACAGGAAAAGCCACCGGCCATGCCGGTGCTGGATCCGGCAAAGGAGGGCGCGGCGCTGACCGACGACCAGAAGCGCATCCTGCGGGTGCTGCCGGCGGATCGTCCGCTGCTGGCCGACGAGGCGGCGGTGATGACGGAGCTGCCGGTGCGGCGGGTGCTGTCGGCGCTGACCATGCTGGAGATCGACGGATATGTCCGCCGGCAGGGAGCGGGAAGCTTTCTGCGGACGGTGGAACTCAGGGAGGAATAAAGTAAGCTATGGCAAAGACGAAGAATCTGGTGATCGTGGAGTCCCCGGCCAAGGCCAAGACCATCGGCAAGTATCTGGGCCCCGATTATCAGGTGAAGGCCAGCATGGGCCACCTGCGCGATCTGCCCAAGAGCACGCTGGGTGTGGACGTGGAGGGGGACTTTACCCCCAACTACCGGCCCATCAAGGGCAAAGAGGACATCATCAAGGAGCTGAAAACGGCGGCCAAGGACAGCAAGACCGTCTATCTCGCCACCGACCCCGACCGCGAGGGAGAGGCCATCAGCTGGCATCTGAAGCACCTGCTGGAGCTGCCGGACGAGAAGGCACGGCGCGTGACGTTCAACGAGATCACCAAAAAGGTGGTGACGGACAGCATCCAGCACCCAAGGGATATCGATCAGGATCTGGTGGACGCCCAGCAGGCCCGGCGCGTGCTTGACCGCATCGTGGGCTATCAGCTGTCGCCCCTGCTGTGGAAGAAGATCCGGCGGGGCCTGTCGGCGGGCCGTGTGCAGTCCGTGGCCATGCGGCTGGTGGCCCAGCGGGAGAAGGAGATCGCCGAGTTCGTGCCCCAGGAGTACTGGACGCTGGACGCCAACCTGAAAAACCACGCCGGGGCCGTGTTCACCGCACACTACTATGGGAAGGACGGCAAGAAGTACGAGCCGTCCAGTCAGGCGGACACGCAGGCGGTGATGGATGAGCTGCAGGGCCTGCCCTTTGCGGTGAAGTCCGTGAAGCGGGCGGACAAGCAGCGCTCCCCCGCGCCGCCGTTCACCACCTCCACTTTACAGCAGGAGGCGTCCCGCAAGCTGAATATGACCCCCCGCCGCACCATGGCCATCGCCCAGCAGCTGTATGAGGGCGTGGACATCACCGGCGAGGGCACCGTGGGTCTGATCACCTATATGCGTACCGACTCCCTGCGTATCTCCGACGAGGCCCAGGCAGCGGCCCGCAGCTTCATTGAAAGCCGCTACGGCGCGGCCTATCGCCCGGAGAGCCCCAAGCAGTACAAGGCCAAGGCCGGGGCCCAGGACGCCCACGAGGCCATTCGCCCCAGCAGCGTCACCCTGACCCCGGAGCAGGTAAAGGGCGACCTGACCGGCGAGCAGTATCGCCTGTACCGGCTGATCTGGAGCCGCTTCCTGGCCAGCCAGATGTCCAACGCCGTGTACGACAGCGTCAGCGTGGACATTGCCGCCGGAGAGCACACCTTCCGCGCCAGCGCCAGCAGCCTGAAATTTGCCGGCTATACCGCCGTGTATGAGGAGAGCCGCGACGACGATAAGGAGGAAAAGGAGCCCGCCCTGCCGGAGCTGCAGCCCGGCGAGGTGGTGACGCTGGAGGGCTTTGAGCCCGGCCAGCACTTCACCCAGCCCCCCGCCCGCTACACCGACGCCACCCTGATCCGCACCATGGAGGAAAACGGCATCGGCCGCCCCTCTACCTACGCTCCCACCGTTTCCACCATTCTGGACCGGGAATATGTGGTGAAGGAGGGCAAGGCCCTGCGGATCACGCCCCTGGGCCAGGTGGTGACGGACCTGATGTGCCAGCGGTTCCCGGACATTGTGGACGTGAAGTTCACCGCCCGGATGGAGGATGAGCTGGATGAGGTGGAAAGCGGCAAGATCCCCTGGAAGCAGCTGCTGCGGCAGTTTTACGGCGGCTTTGAAGGCAACCTCCGCCAGGTGGAGAAGGATATGGAGGGCGTATACCTGAAGGTCCCCGACGAGGTCACCGAGGAGAAGTGCGACGTGTGCGGCCGCAATATGGTAGTCAAGTCCGGCCGGTTCGGCCGGTTCCTGGCCTGCCCCGGATATCCGGAGTGTACGTTTACCAAGCCCCTGGTGGTGGAGATGCCGGGCCGCTGCCCCAAGTGCGGCGGGCGGCTGATGAAGCGCACCGGCGTCAGCAAGAAAACCGGCAAGCAGTATACCTATTACTGCTGCGAGCGGCTCAACGCCGCCGACGAAAGCGCCCGGTGCGATTTCATGACCTGGGACGTGCCGGTGAAGGACGACTGTCCCGTGTGCGGCCACACCATGTTCAAAAAGGCGGGCAAGGGCTTCCGCAAGCCCTTCTGCATCAACCCCGAGTGTTCCAACTTCCTGCCGGAGGATAAGCGCGGCTATGTGAAAAAGGCCAGGACGGAGGAGCCTGCGGAGGGCGCTGCCGAGACCCCGGCGGAGCCTGTCCAGGAGGAGAAAAAGCCCGCCAAAAAGACTGCCAAGACCACAAAAACCACCAAAACTACCAAGACAACCAAGACTACGAAAACCACCCGGAAAAAGGCGGAGGAAGCATGAACCATGTTACAGTGATCGGCGCAGGGCTGGCCGGCAGCGAGTGCGCCTGGCAGCTGGCCCAGCGGGGCATTCCCGTGACCCTGCGGGAGATGAAGCCGGAAAAAATGACCCCCGCCCACCAGACCGCCGATTTTGCGGAGCTGTGCTGCTCCAATTCCCTGCGGGCGGCGGGGCTGGAGAACGCCGTGGGCCTTCTGAAGGAGGAGCTGCGGCAGCTGGGCAGCCTTATCGTCCGCTGCGCGGACGAGACCGCCGTTCCCGCCGGAGGCGCTCTGGCGGTGGACCGCCACGGCTTTTCCCGGCTGGTGACGGAGCGGGTGAAAAGTCACCCCCTGATCACCGTGGTCCCCGGCGAGGTGACGGACCTGCCGGAGGGGGAGGTGGTGGTGGCCTCCGGTCCCTTGACCTCCGACGCTCTGGCGGACAGGCTTCTCTCCATGCTGGGGGGCGAGAATTCCGCCCTGCACTTTTTCGACGCGGCGGCCCCGCTGGTGAGCTTCGACAGCGTGGACATGGACAGCGGCTTTTTCGCGTCCCGGTACGACAAGGGGACGCCGGACTATATCAACTGCCCCATGGAGAAGGAGGAGTATCTGGCCTTCTGGCAGGAGCTGACCCACGCCCAGGAGGCGGAGGTCCACGGCTTCGAGGACAGGAACGTCTTTGAGGGCTGCATGCCCGTGGAGGTCATGGCCCGGCGGGGGGAGGACACCCTGCGCTATGGGCCTCTGAAGCCCCGGGGGCTGAAGGACCCCCGCACCGGGCGGGAGCCCTATGCCGTGGTGCAGCTGCGCAAGGACAATGCCGACGGCACCATCTATAACCTGGTAGGGTTCCAGACCCACCTGCGCTTCCCGGAGCAGAAGCGGGTGTTCTCCATGATCCCCGCTCTCCATGATGCCAGATTCCTGCGCTATGGCGTGATGCACCGGAACACCTATCTGGATTCCCCCCGGCTGCTGGACCGGTATTACCGGCTGAAGGCGATGCCCCGCATTGCCTTTGCCGGACAGATGACCGGCGTGGAGGGATATGTGGAGTCCTGCGCCTCCGGGTTTCTGGCAGGCGTGGAGGCGGCCCGGCGGCTGCTGGGCCAGCCGCCCATCGACTTTCCCCGGGAAACGGCCATCGGCGCCCTGGGCCTGTACGTCAGCAACGAGTCCGTGGGCCAGTTCCAGCCTATGAACATCAATTTCGGCATTATGCCGCCCCTGGACCACCGGGTCAAGGGCAAGCGCAACAAAAACGCCCAGCTGTCCCAGCGGTCGCTGGCCATTATCGAGCAGCTGAAGCAGGAGGTTCTGAGCTATGAAGATCATCATTGACGCCATGGGCGGCGACAACGCCCCGCTGGAAATCGTAAAGGGCGCCCTGCTGGGCATGGAGCACTGGGGCGTAGAGGTGCTGCTCACCGGCGACACGGAGGCCATTCTCCGGGCCCTGCGGGACTGCGGCCATGATACCATCCCCCATGGGATGGAGATCGTCCACACCACGGAGACCGTGGACATGTGCGACGATCCCTCCAAGGTGTTTCGCCACAAGAAGGACACGTCCATGGGCGTGGGCCTGACCCTGCTGCGGGACGGTAAGGCCGACGCCCTGGTTTCCGCCGGGTCCACCGGCGCGCTGCTGGCCGGGGCCACCCTGATTACCAAGCGCATCCGGGGCATCCGCCGGGCGGCGATGGCTCCGGTGATTCCCACCACCGGCGGCAGGGCCGTGCTCATCGACTGCGGGGCCAACGCCGAGTGCACCCCGGAGTATCTGCTGCAATTCGCGTACCTGGGCAGCTTCTATGCCGGACGGGTCCTGGGGCTGGAGCGCCCCCGGGTGGGCCTGCTGAACATCGGCACGGAGGACAGCAAGGGCACGGACCTGCAGCGCGAGACCCTGGCCCTGCTGCGCAAGGCCGGGGAGGAGGGCCACCTGAACTTCATCGGCAATATCGAGGCCAAGGAGGCTATCAAGGGCGGCTGCGACGTCATCGTCACCGATGGCTTCTCCGGCAACATCCTGCTCAAGACCATGGAGGGCGTGGGCTCCTTTGCCGGCCACGCCCTGGGGAATATTTTCCGGAAGAACCTGCTGACCAAGCTGGCCGCCGCCATGGTGATGCCGGGGCTGCGGGCATTCAAGGCCCAGCTGGACCCCAACAAGGTGGGGGGCACCGCTTTCATCGGCATCTCCAGGCCCGTCATCAAGGCCCACGGCTCCTCCAACGCCGAGGCCATCGACAACGCCATCGGCCAGGCCAGGCAGGTGGCGGAAAGCGGCATCATTGGACAGATTCAGGAAAATGTGCATCTGATGCAGGTGCAGCCGGAATAATTCACAAAAAGGGTATTGACAGACCTGACCAATTGCCGTATTATTTTCCAAGACAAAGCCCGAAAGGAGGGATCATCTCATGACGATGGACGAGATCTTCAAGACCATGCAGGATCTGATCGCTGAGCAGTTTGCCATTGATACCGACGAGATCGGCATGGATAGTTCTTTTGTGGACGATCTGGGCGCCGACTCCGTGGACCTGGTGGAGCTGGTTATGGCCATGGAGGAGGAATTCGACGTGGGCGAGATCGACGAAGAGGACCTCACCGGTCTGAAGACCGTGGGCGACTGCGTGCGCTATCTGTATAATAAGCTGAACTGAATCAATCAAGCAGCTGAAAAAGAAGGCCCCGTTGGTTGCAACGGGGTTTCCTTTTTCCGCTGCGGAAGGGAGAAAAATATCATGCATACCCTGCAAGTACTGGAAAAAAAACTGGGCTATACCTTCCGCTGCAAGGAGCAGCTTCAAGCGGCCCTGTACCACAGCTCCTATGCCAACGAGCACCGGTGCTGCGGCGTCAGCAGCAACGAGCGGCTGGAGTTTCTGGGGGACGCCGTGCTGGGCCTGGTAACGGCGGACTATCTGTACCACAAGCACCCGGACCTGCCGGAGGGGGACCTGACCCGGATGCGGGCGGCCCTGGTGTGCGAGGAGAGCCTGTACGAGGTGGCCCAGAGCCTGGGGCTGGGCAATGAGCTGCGGCTGGGCAAGGGCGAGGAGGCCGGAGGCGGCCGGTGCCGCCCCTCCATCCTGGCCGACGCCACGGAGTCCGTGTTCGCGGCGGTGTATCTGGACGGCGGCATGGAGGCCGCCCGGGCGCTGATCCACCGGGTCCTGCTGGACAAGGAGCAGGAGGAGGCCGTGGAGGAGCGCCGCCGGGACTATAAGACGGAGCTGCAGGAGCTGGTCCAGCGCCGCAGCAACCAGACCCTGCACTATGAGATGATCGGGGCCACCGGCCCGGATCACGCCAAGCTGTTCACCTGCGCGGTGCTGCTCAACGGCCAGACGGCCGGAACCGGCACCGGCAAGAGCAAGAAGGAGGCCGAGCAGGCCGCCGCCCGGGCGGCGCTGCAGGCCCTGCAATAAGACAAAGCGCAAGCCCCGCAGTCTGCCGGTTCCGGCGGGCTGCGGGGCTGTTTCGTTGGGGGCTATCTTTTCTTCACCCGGGCCAGCCGGAAGCCGAAGAAAATGCCGCTCACGCCGCCCACAATGTGGGTCAGGTGGGACACGTTGTCGGTTTTGGTCAGGCCGTCGGCGATCTCGCTGCCTAAGTAAAGGGCCACCACCAGCAGCATGGTCAGAGGAATGCCGCCCTTCTTCATCTCCGTAAAGGAGGACAGGACGATCATCATAAACACCACGCCGCTGGCCCCCAGCAGGGCCGAGTGGGGGAACAGCAGGAACTGCACCAGCCCCGTGGCAAAGGCGGTGATGACGATGGTCAGCAGCAGATTCCGGCTACCGTACTTCTCCTCCAGCCCCGGCCCCACCAGCAGCAGAAGCAGCATATTGCCCATATAGTGGCTGTAGCCCGAGTGGCCCAGAACGTGGGTGAAAAAGCGCACATAGGTCAAAGGGTCCGTCAGCGGGGCCCGGTATACGCAGAACAGCCGGGCCGTGGAGGCCCCGCCGGTGGCGGAATCCAGCACCAACACCAGCAGGCTGATCAGGGCAAAGCTCAGCACTACCGGCGCGTTGAATCGGATGGCAAATCGTTTCACAAAAAAACCTCTTTCCAAATGTTCTGACTTCGATTATAATGGATGCATGGACTTTTGTAAACAAGGAGGCGCGTTTCGTGAACAAACCGCTGAAAATCATCCTGCTGGTGCTGGCGGCCCTGTTGCTGCTGGTGGCGGGATACCTGGCCTATGTGCTCATCGACTATCACCGGCTGGGGGACATGGACCTGGAGGTGGACCGGCAGGTGCTCCAGCCCGCCGAAACCGGCCGGGAATATCACCTGCTGTCCTATAACATCGGCTTCGGCGCCTATGAGCCGGATTACGGCTTCTTTATGGACGGCGGAACGGAGTCCTGGGCCTGGTCCCAGGAGCGGCTGACGGACAACATCGGCCATATCGGGTCGTTCCTGTCCCAGCAGCATGCGGACTTCTATCTCATCCAGGAGGTGGACCGGGACTCCACCCGCAGCTATCATGTGGACGAGGCCGCCCTGCTGCGGGAGGCCCTGCCGGAGTATGACGGGACCTGGGCCCAGAACTACGACTCCCCCTTCCTGATGTACCCTCTGCGCCACCCCCACGGGGCGTCGGTGTCGGGGCTGATGACCCTGTCGGCCCTGACGGTGGACAGCGCCCGGCGGGTGGAGCTGCCCATCGAAAACAGCCTCATGAAGCTGGTGGATCTGGACCGGTGCTACAGCGTGCACCGGATCCCGGTGGCCGGCGGCGGCGAGCTGGTGCTGTATAACCTGCACCTGTCGGCCTACACCTCCGACGGCACCATCGCCATGGAGCAGCTGAAGCTGCTGCTGGAGGATATGCAGCGGGAGTATGACGCAGGCAACTGGTGCGTGGCCGGCGGCGACTTCAACAAGGACCTGCTAGGGGATTCCGCCGTCTATTTCGGCGAGGCGGACCAGGAATACACCTGGGCCCAGCCCATTCCGGAGGATACCTTCGACGGGTTCAACGTGTCCCTGATCGCGCCGCTGGATGAGGGGAACCCTGTGCCCAGCTGCCGCAACGCCGACGGACCCTATCACCAGGGGCAGTATGTGCTGACGGTGGACGGGTTCCTGGTGTCCGACAACGTGACGGTGACCTCCAGCGACGTGGTGGACCTGGGCTTTGCCTATTCCGACCACAACCCCGTGGAAATGCGCTTTGTGCTGGAATAATAAGATGGGCAAGTATGAAGGCTCATGGAGCGGCATGCGCCGATATCTGGAGCATGATATGCTGGCACCCTGTCTCTATGGCCGGGTGCGTTACGGCTGCACTGCCTATGTGGGGATGGACGGCTCCCGGATATTTGAAATATGCATCGACGGAAGGCAAGTAAAGCACTTTTCTCTGGAAACCGTCAACACCTGGTTCCTGGATAACGGCTATCGGCCCGGTCCCCGGCCTGTGGGCCTGGGGGAATACTGGGACGGCCTGTGGATGCTGCTGGACAAGGTGCCCCGTTCCCGCCGGACGGCGTACACCGATGATGAATTCTGCGATGCGTTAGCCGCCTACCGAACACAGGACATTGCGGCCAGCCTTCACTCAGAAGACCCCCTGGTCCGGATGCTGGCGATTCTGGACCGCCGGGTGGGCAAGCGAACCCTGTCCGCTCTGCGGGACACTGTTTCCCAACAGCCGGAGTGGCTCCAGAACTTTTACCGGCTGCGGATGGATGCCGAGGATTTCCAGCACAAATTGTAAAAAAAGTGTCGCCCTTTTTTGACAAGCCAAAAAAGCAGTGCTACGGCGCAGTGCCGCGGCACTGCTTTTCTTCATATCACGCCTTTCGGCCCCAGCGGGCCATATAGCGGAAGGCGGCGGGCCAGACGGCTCCGGCGAACAGCACCATGATGCCGTATCGCACGGCCCCAGCCACCCCGGCGCTGCCGAACAGGGCCAGCAGCGGACCCTTCAGCCCCGCCCGGATGCCCATCAGCAGGGCAAGGCCCAGCACCACCTTCAGCAGCTGCACCCACCAGACGGCCCGGGTGTCGAAGTGGATATACCGCCGGTCCAGCCACCAGGCGATGCCGAAGCCCACGGTGGCCCCCAGCAGCTTCCAGCCGTTTTCCTGCCCGTGGGCCAGGTTTTCCAGGTCCACGTCCGCCGGGAAGGGATAGACATACGCAAACACCAGATACGCGATGCCCACCAGCAGCATCCCGGCGATGAGGCCCGCCATCAGGCTGGGCTTGCGGTCGGCCTGGCGGATCAGGGGATACAGGGTCAGCACCATCACCCCGGCCACCGCAAAGGACACCCCCACGTCCAGGGGCGTGTGGACCCCCAGGTACAGCCGGGAGAAGGACACCAGCAGCAGCACTGCCACGCAGGCCCACCGGACCCAGGGCCGCCGGGTGGACCGGGCAATGCCGCCGAAGGTGGCCACGGCGTTCTGGGTGTGGCCGCTGGGGAAGGAGTAGCCCGTGGCCTGGGCCCGGGCGCTTTCCACAATGGTGAAGTCGGGGTCCCGGACCCAGGGCCGGGGAATCCGGAACAGCAGCTTCAGAAACTGGTTGACCACCGTGCCGAAAAAGCCCATCAGCAGCAGATAGTACCCCTCCTGCTTGCTGACGCACCAGAAGATCAGAATGGCCGCCACCATGAAAACGGTCTCCTCGCCCAGGTGGGTTACGGCGGAGAACACCGCGTCCCAGAACGGGGTGCGCACGCTCTCCAGCGCATATAACAGGTTCATATCCGTCCCTCCTTTTGGGGATTATTGTACCGTATTTTTCCTCCCGGCGCAAGAGGGAGCTTTCCGGCATATACTGAGGCAGAGGAGGGAGAGAGCCATGAGACGGGGAAATTGCGGCGCGGTCATCGGCGTGTGCGCCCTGGGCCTGGGGCTGGGGATCCTGATCGCCGCCATCTTCCCGGTGGGCGCGCTGATGTTCCTGGTGGCGTTTCTGCTGATCGCCTGCGGGATCATATGCTTGAAGGACGGGAGGTAATGTGCATGAAGATCGTGATCTGGAAGGCGCCCCGGTGTCTGCGGGGGCTGCTGCGGCGGATGTTCGGCATCCAGGAATAACTCGGCGTGTTCCCGCATAGCCTTGGGACAGTGAAAACAAGGAGAGGACGGGAAACGCATGGAACTGGAGCTGAAATTTGCGGAGCTGGCCTGCTGCGAGCCGGTAGGCGACCTGGTCACCACTCAGGAGGAGTCCATGGAGACGGCGATCCCGGAGTATTGCCCGGACATTGCCCGGATCGTGGATACCGTGGGGCAGCTGCGGCTGCGGGAGAAGCATCCGGCGGGCCAGCAGCTGACCATGGGCGGCAGCGTGGTGCTGACGGTGCTGTATACCTCGGAGGAGAGCGCGGGTTTGCGGAGCCTGTCGATGGAGGTGCCGTTTTCCTGCCAGGTGGAGGATAAGCGGCTGGCGGACTGCGACGCCGTGTGCGTCACCGGGCGGCTGCTGCTGGCGGAGGCTAAGGCCGTCACCGCCCGGAAGCTGTATCTGCGGGTGATGCCGGAGTTCACCGTGTCCGGCTATGCCCGGCGGCGGCAGCGGCTGTGCTGCGGCACGGAGGAGGACCCCGCCCTGCGGGTGCGGCGGCAGGAGGCGGAGCTGGAGCTGCTGACGGCGGTGGAGGAGCGGGAATTTTCCTTCGCCCAGGAGGTGGCGCCCGACGGCCCGCCGCCGGAGGATGTGCTGATGGAGCGCACCGCCGCCCGGGTGGAGGAGTGCCGCCGGGTGGGCAGCCGCCTGGTGCTGAAGGGCCAGGCGGAGGTGTGCGTGCTGTACCGGGGAGAAAACCAGGAGCTGGCGGCATACCGGACGGCGCTGCCCTTCTCCCAGCTGCTGGACGGGGTGGAGCTGCCGGAGGGGGCCGAGACGGAGGCCCGCATCCAGTGGGCCAGCAGCGAGATCCGGGTGCTGCGGACGGAAAACGGCCCGGCCTTCGGCATCACCGTGACGGTGTGCACGGTGCTGCTGGTCCGCCGGAAGCAGCAGGTATCGTACATAGAGGACCTGTACAGCCTGCACCATGCGGCCCAGGTCCGGCGGCAGGAGACGCCGCTGCCGGTGGCCTGGCAGCGGGATATCCCCAGCCAGGAGGCGGTGCAGCAGCTGGAGTTCGGCCAGGGGAGGCCCTTTGCCTATCTGACGGCGGCGGAATGCAGCGGCGTCAGCACGGTGCAGGAGGGCGGCGGCCCGGCCCTGCGGTGCACGGTGCGGCTGCGGGTGCTGTATCTGGACGAGAGCGGGACGCCGGTGTGCGCCGAGCGGTCGGCGGAGGTGACGGCCCCGGCGGCCTGGGAGCCGCAGACCGTCCGGGCCGCCTGCGGCCTGCCGCAGATGCAGATCACCGGCAGCACCTGCCGGCTGTCGGTGCCGGTGCGGTTCGAGGCACGGCGGTGTCTGCGCCGGCCGGTGGCGGCGGTGACGGCGGTGGAGCTGCAGGACCCGCCGGAGGGGCCGCAGCCCTCCCTGATCCTGCGCCGCATGGCAGAAGGGGAGACCCTGTGGGACATCGCCCGGCAGTACCGCACCGATGAGGAGGCCATCCGGGCCGCCAACGAGCTGACGGAGGACCGCCCGGAGGGGATGCTGCTGATCCCCCGGGTGCGATAAGAAAGACCAGCGGGAACAAGTGAAAACCGGT
>ERZ1107006.3001-NODE-3001-length-11491-cov-4.480325_pt1 | contig 11491 bp, 9 predicted proteins | sample MGYA00403696_ERZ1107006 | MGnify/ENA primary metagenome ERZ1107006 (study PRJEB35170, sample SAMEA104062441) | human gut metagenome | biome: human gut; feature: human-associated habitat; material: faeces | place: Denmark | collected 2012-08-13 ...
CGCAAACGGGTAAAATGCGAGTCACCTAAAAGAGAATCATTTTCCTTCTCAGCTCTCACCCACGGGGCTGGACCCGGGCTTCCGAACCCCTGAGGCGGCCCGAGGCACGAAGGATCAGCCCCCCATATATATAAAAATGTCCGACACATTCACTCTGGACAAGGCCGCCATCGGAGACGAGCTCGAGGTGGTCGGCGTCCATGCCGAAGGCGCTCCCGAAGACTGGGAGATCTGGCTTGAGGAAATCGGCTTCACCGCGGGCGAACCGTGCGTGGTGTTGCAGAAGGCCGCTCTGGGCGGCGATCCGATCGCGGTCCGCATCGGCGTCTCGACGTTTGCGCTGAGGTTGGTCGAGGCCCGCTGCATCGAGGTGAGGAGGCGCGACTGATGGCCGTCTCCACTGTTGACATCTATCCGTCCGGGCCGCTCATCGCGATGCTCGGCAATCCGAACGCCGGCAAGACGTCGCTCTTCAACATTCTGACGGGTTCGAAGCAGAAGGTCGCCAACTATGCGGGCGTGACCGTCGAGCGCGTCGAGGGCCAACTCATCGGCGCGCCCGAGAAGATCCGCGTGCTCGACCTTCCGGGCACCTATTCCTTTCATCCGCGCTCGCCCGACGAGAAGGTGACGGTCGACGTCCTCAAGGGCGTCGCGCGCGGCGAGCGCAGGCCCGACCTCGTCGTCTGCGTGCTTGACGCGACGAACCTGAGGCGCGGCCTCAAGCTCGTCATGGCCGCGCAGCGCCTGAAGCTCCCCGCCGTGGTGGCGGTCAACATGATGGACCTCGCGCGCCGCCGCGGGATCGAGCTCAAGGCCGAGGACCTCTCGCGCGAGCTCGGCGTGCCCGTGGTCGAGACGATCGCCGTGCGCAAGCAGGGCATCGACAGGCTCACTGAGCTTCTCTCCGACCCGTCCGCCTGGTCGTCCTGGGTGCCCGAGGCGACCGAGGAGGACGACCTTGCGCGCCTCAACAGGATCCTGCGCAAGCTCGGGCTTGACAAGATCTTCCCCGACGAATTCTCCGACCGCATCGACCGCGTCGTGCTCAATCCTTGGCTCGGCGTGACGATCCTGATGATCATCCTCTTCTTCGTCTTCCAGGCGGTGTTCGCCTGGTCCGCCTATCCGATGGAGTGGATCGAGGAGGGCTTCAACATGCTCGGAGAGCTGTGCGCCGAGCACCTGCCCGACGGGTTCGTGAAGGACCTGCTCGTCGACGCCGTCATCGGCGGCGTGGGCGGCGTGGTGGTGTTCCTGCCGCAGATCCTGATCCTCTTCTTCTTCATCCTGCTGATGGAGGAGTCGGGCTACCTGCCGCGAGCGGCGTTCCTGCTTGACCGCACGATGGGCTCGGTAGGCCTTTCGGGCCGCTCCTTCCTGCCGCTTCTCTCGGGCTACGCCTGCGCGGTGCCCGCCATCATGGCGGCACGCATCGTCGGCAACCAGCGCGACCGCTGGGCGACGATCGCCATTGCGCCGCTGCTCACCTGCGGCGCGAGGCTGCCCGTCTACGCCGTGATGATCGCGGCCTTCGTGCCCGACGTCTCCGTCTGGGGCGTGGGCCTGCAGGGCCTCGTGCTCTTCGCGCTCTACTGTCTCGGCATGGTGGGCGCGCTCGTCGTCGCCTGGATCCTCAAGCACACGACGGGCAAGGGCGAGAACCGCACGCTGATGCTCGAGCTGCCGAGCTACCACCTGCCGCGCATCGACGCGCTCGCGCACGGCCTCTGGCAGCGCGCCTGCATCTATCTGCAGAAGGTGGGCACGATCATTCTGGCGCTCACGGTCTTCCTCTGGGTGCTGACGACCTTCCCGGGCGCGCCCGCCGGCGCGACCGATCCCGCGATCAACTACAGCTTCGCGGGCATGCTCGGCCGCGCGTTGGAGCCCCTCTTTGCGCCGATCGGCTTCAACTGGCAGATGTGCATCTCGCTCGTTCCCGCCATGGGTGCGCGCGAGGTGGCCGTCTCGGTGCTCGGCACGCTCTACGCGACCGCGAGCGACGCGGAGGACGCCCTCGTGCCGATCCTGCAGCACAGCTGGACGATCCCGATGGGCCTCTCCTTCCTCGCCTTCTTCGTTTTCAGCCCGTCGTGCTTCGCGACGCTCGCCGCCATCAAGCGCGAGATGGGCACCTGGAAGGCGCCGGCCGTCCTGTGGGTGGCCTACACGCTCCTCGCTTACGCCTTCTCCTTCGTCGTCTACCGCACGGCCCTCTGGGTCTGCGGCTAAGCCCGGAAAGGGCGCCGTCGAGGGACGGACAAGAACAATTCGGGCGCCTGCGGCAGATGCTGCGGGCGCCCGAATTGTTTTCAGGACTGCTTCACGATGAAGCGCTCGACGATGTCCGCGGCTCCGAGTACGCGGGTGCGCCTGAGGTATCCGGGATGATGGAACCTCGTGCAGCCCATACCCGAAGGATCGGTTCGAGGATCAGAACGTCCGTTTCGGCATGGTGCATTTTGAAGGCCACTTCAAGGGGACGTACGGTCTTCGCGCCAAAGAGGACCTCAAAATGCGCCGAGGCCGCTCGATGAAAATCAGCTCGCAAAGTATCTTCGACCAGCGTTCAGCCCGTCCTTCGGGGCGAGACGGCGGGCTCGCAGGCTCTGAAGACAAGCGCTTCGGAACCCGTCGAGCTGAAGCTCCAGTTGTTGCATGACGATGCATTTTCGAGTGACGGAGGGATTGCAACTGTAAAGGGTTGAAAGGTGGTTGGGCCTGGTTTACAGTCGTGAGTGGAAATGACCGGGATGCTTTTCCGTGAGCCGGCCGGAGGAAGAGGGTCGGCAAGTGTAAAGGTAAAATATGCCTGATCTGCAGTTTAAAGTGTGCGTTACTGTCGGCGGGCGGGGTTGACAGTTCCGGTGCCGCAGGTTTACAGTTTGAGCTGTCGCGGGGCCATTTCCGGTTGCGCGACGGGGCTGCGGGAGCGGACGGAGTGCACCCCGGCGGAAGGGTTTACAGTTGATTTGTCAAGTCGGGAGGACGGCATGTCTGAAGTCGGGAATGAGGACGCGGGCGGCGTGCTGGCGCGTCTCATGAGGGGCGCGAATCTGCGCAGGAGCGTCGAGGTGCTCAAGGCGCCCGACGAGAGTCTTGCAGCGACGGTTTCGGCCCTTGCGAACACGGCGGGCGGATGGATTCTGATCGGTCCCGATCCTGAGGACGGATGGCGGTCTGCGGCGGGGTTCGATGCCGAGGAGGCGGTCGAGGCCCTTCGCGGGGCGCTCGGGGCGGTGGAGCCTGAGGTGCGCGCGGAGGCGGGGATTGCGTCCGTTGACGGACGGCCCGTCGCCTGGCTGCGCGTGCATGAGCTCGACCGCAGGCGCAGGCCCGCCCGCGTGCAGGGCGCGGGCCGTGCGGGCGCCTTTCTGAGAACTGACGAGGGCACCAGGCCTCTGACCGCCTATGAGCGCTACCGCATGATGGAGGAGCGCTGTCCGCCGCTCTTTGACATTGAGCCCGTCGAGCACGCGAATCCCGACGAGCTCGAGGCCGAGCGGATCGCCGCGATGCTCGGCTTTGCGAGGGAGCGTCATCCGAACGTCTTCGCGAGACTCTCCGACGAGACGGCCCTGATGCAGCTCGGCGTCCTCACCCGCGTCGACGGCAGGATCTGCCCGACGCTCGGCGGCCTTGTCGCCGGCTCGATCTTCCCGCAGAAGCATTTTCCGAGGCTCGTGCTCGAGGTGTCGGTCCTCGAGGGACCGAGGGGCAACGGCGCGGACGAGGGCCGCAGAGTGCTCTTCATGAAGCCCGTGCCCGGCCCCGCCGCCGAAATGGCCGCGGAGGCGGAGAGGATCGTCATGGCGTCGTGGGCGCCCGCCGCGGAAACGACGGACGGGGCCTTCGCCCGAGCCCTTCGCGCCGCGCTCGTCAACGCCCTTGAGCACAGGGATTATTCGCCTGAAGGACGAGGCATGCCCGTGCGGGTGCGCGTCTTCGAGGACGCCGTCGACATCAGGAGCCCGGGCGGACTCTTCGGCATGGCGCCCGAGGCACTCGCCTCGGACGCGGGCCCCAGGGCGAGTCGAAACGAAAGGCTCGCGCGCATGCTTTCCCTCACGCCGCTCGCAGGTGGCCTCGCCGCCGAAGGCACGGGCTTCGGGTTTGCCGCGATCCTCGGCTGCGGGGCCGACGGCCTCGCCGTGCGCGTTGAAACCACGCCCGCCGCCTTCACGGTCATCTTCGCAAAGGCGGCCGAGGAGAAAAAAGCCGACATAAGAGAAGAGGTGAGGGCGGAGGCTCCGGACGAGTCCGCAGCGCCTTCGGCGGGTGCGGATCAGGCCGACTTCGAGACGATTCTCAGGGAGAGGCTCGCGGAGGCGGGCAGTCTTTCGGTCAAGGAGATCACGCTCCTTGCGGGCGTCTCCCGCCAGACGGCCGCCAAGCGCGTGAAGCGTCTTGTGGAGGCGGGCGTCATCGAGCCCACCGAGGCGCGCCAGAACCCGAGGCAGCGCTATCGCCTCGCCGCGAAGGGCCGACGCGCCAAGCGCGGGTGAGGTCGCTCAAAAGACTGCTCCGCGCCCGTTTCGGGACTCTTGGAAGGGCGGGAGGCGGGCGGTAGAATGAACGGAAGAACGAAAGAACGAAAGTGCCGGACCCGACGGCAGAACAACAGCCAGCCAAAGGACAACGCAAGGATATGCGCCGCAAGAACAAGAAGATCGACATGCTCAACGGATCGATCTGGGACAAGATGATCGTCTTCGCCCTGCCCCTCGCCTTCACAGGCATGCTCCAGCAGCTCTTCAACGCTGCCGACGTTGCGGTGCTCGGGCGCTTCGTCTCGAACGAGTCGATGGCGGGCGTGGGCAACAACGTGCCCGTCATCGGCCTCATCATTGCGTTCTGCATGGGTCTTGCGCTCGGCGCCAACGTCGTGGTGGCGAGGCTGCTCGGCATGAAGGAGCCCGAGCGGGCGAACAGGGCCGTGCACACGGCGCTCGCCACGGCGGTGATCTTCGGCATAGGCGCGGCGATCGTCGGCGAGTGCTTCGCGGGGCCCGCCATGGACTGGCTGTCGGTGCCCGAGGCCGTGAGAGACGATGCGCTCACCTATCTGCGCGTCTATCTGCTCGGCATGCCCTTCATTGCGATCTACAACTTCCTCGCCGCTGTGATGCGAAGCCAGGGCGACACGCAGACGCCGCTCTGGGCGCTGGTGGCGGCGACCCTCGTCAACATTGCGGGCAATCTCTTTTTCGTGCTCGCCTTCGGCATGGGAACGGCGGGTGTTGCGCTCGCGACCGTCCTCGCCAACGCGCTCGCCGCTTCGCTCCTCTTCTTCAGCCTCATAACGGCCGAGGGCCCGCTTCACATTGAGCCGCGCGAGGTGTTCCGGATCGACATGACGGCGCTGCGCCCGATGGTGAGGATCGGCTGGCCCGCGGGCCTTCAGGGCGCGGTCTTCTCGATCTCGAACCTCGTCATCCAGTCCGCCATCAACAGTCTCGGCGCGGACGCCATGGCGGGTTCGGTCGCGGCCTTCACGATCGAGATCAACATCTACTGCTTCATCAACGCCTTCGGTCTGGCCGCCACGACCTTCGTGAGCCAGAACTACGGCGCGAAGAACCTCGAGCGCTGCAAGCGCGCGACCTACGTCGCCACGGGCCTCAACATGGTCGCCACCGTCCTGATGGTGGCGCTCGTGCTCGTCTTCGGACGCACGATGCTCGGACTCTTCACGGACGTGCCGGCCGTCGTCGAGCTCGCGATGGCGCGCATCTTCTGGGTGGCGAGCTTCGAGCCCATCAGCGTGCTCATGGAGGTCTCCTCGAGCGCCATGCGAGGCTACGGCTACTCGATGCCGCCCGCCATGGCGACCCTCATCTGCGTGTGCTCCGTGCGTCTCATCTGGGTCTGGACCGTCTTCGCGGCAAGCCCCGACTACGTGACCCTGATGATCGTCTATCCGATCAGCTGGGCCGTCACCGTCGTGCCGCTGCTCTACCTCTACGTGCGCCTCATGAAGCGCATCAAGCGCAGGTTCGAGGAGCGCGCCCTCGAAGCCGAAGCCGCCTGACGTCGTGTCCGTCAACGAAAACGGCCCCCGTGAAGGCTGGGGCCGTTTCTGTTCGAGAGGATTTCCGGCGGCTATGCCGAGGACTTCTCGAAGTAGGTCGAGATGCTCCCGAGGAAGCGCGAGGGCCTCTGGCCGTAGTTCCAGGCGTTCGTTGCGGGCATCGTCAGGACGAGCGTGCGCTTTGTTCGGCTGATGGCGACGTAGAGCTTGCGGGCGTCCTCGAGGATGTCGGCCTTGTCGTGGTTCTTGAAGAACGGGTACGTGCCGTCGATGACGCTGGTGACGATGACGTTGTCGAACTCGAGCCCCTTGGCCTTGTGGACCGTGGAGATGAAGACGCGGTCGCGCACGATGTCGCTCGAGCAGAGGTCGGGCTCCTTGAGGGAGTTGATCTGCACGAGGTTTCTCTGCAGCTGCGCGTAGAGCGTCGGCTGTGAGGTCGTGTTGATGAGCACACGGTCGAGGTACTCGTAGATGAGCGGGAGCTTCTTGCGGATGTTCTCGATCTCGCCCTCGTCGTCCGTGTAGTTGGGCAGGGTCTCGATGAACTGCCTGAAGACCTGGACGAGGATCGCCTCGTCGGCGGCGGGCATCCTGCGGTACATGAGGTTCCTGTGCTCGAGGAACATTGGGAGCACGATCTTCCTGAGCGTGTCGGACATGCGCACGACGCTCGGGTTGGAGAGGAAGCGCCGCTGGAGCTCGACGAGCGGACGGGCCTGGGCGTGGAACCAGCGCAGCAGGCTGACGGTCGCCTCGACGTCGTCGTCGGCCTTGTGGGTGTTGCTGCCCTCGAGTCCGAGGACCGCGATGAGGTCCTTGAGCTTGTGCGAGGGAAGGCGCGCAAGGCACGCGGCCTTGAGGATCGCGGGCTCGAGCGCATGGGAGAGCTTGAGCGTGTCGAAGCGGCGCACGAGCTCGGTGCGGTCGACGTCCTCGTCGGGTCCCGCCGCATCGCCGCGCACGCGCCTGAGCTGGTCCTTGAGGACGGCGTACTGGGCGTTGACGATGTTGGCGTCGTATTCGACGTTGTGGCCCACGACGGGCGCGTAGGCCACGAAGTCGAGGAAGATCTTGAAGCCCTCCTCGGGCGTGACGAGCTCGGCGCGGTGCGCCTCGTACTCCTCGAGCATCGGATTCGGGATGTTGCCGAGCATCTTCGGAATCTCGCGCTCCGTTTCAAGGTAGAGCACGAGCCGCTCGACGACTTCGCCCGCGCGCAGCTTGACGGCGGCGATCTGGATCACCTCGTCGAGGCCGATGTCAAGGCCCGTGGTCTCCGTGTCGAAGACGACGAGCTCGCCCTCGTAGGCGCGCATGAAGTCCTCGAGCGCGCTGACGGGCTCCTTTTCGTCATGCGTGCTGTAGAGCATGAGGTCGGAGGCAAGAAGCCCGCGCCTGGGAAATTCGACGGCAAGGTAGTCTCGGATCTTCTTGAGGGAGAGGTTCTTCTTCGAGCTGAGCCGATAGACGAGCTGGGCCCAGGGGGCGCTTCTGAAGTCGTCCTTGAGCACGCTCAGGTAGGCCTTGGCGGCCTTGAGGATGTTCTGCCTGAAGATGTCGCTGCCGGAGATCTTGAAGTGCTCGATGTTCTGTGCCTTGAAGGCGGCGCTGACGGCGTCGGCCTCGCGGTTGCTCGGCACGATGACGGCCGTCGTCTCCTCGGGGCGTCGCCCTTCGAGCAGGTCGCACAGCAGCATCAGCTGCGACTGCGGCGTGGCCGTGCGGATGGCGCGCAGGGCCCCTTCGGGTCTTGCGACCGTTTTCTCGGCCTTGGGCAGGAACTCGGGATCGCACTCGAGCACGCGCTGCGCATAGGTGTTGAACATGTTGAGCAGGTAGTCGGGCGAGCGGAAGTTCCTGTAGAGGCGGTGGATCTCGTGCGTCTTGTGAAGGACCCTGAGTGTGTCGAGCTTGGCCCCCATGAAGGAGAAGATCGCCTGCTGCTCGTCGCCGAAGTAGACGCACACGCTCCTGTCGATCGAGTCGTTCCAGAGCTTTTTGACGATGTCGAGCTGCAGGGGCGAGAGGTCCTGCACCTCGTCGACCTGGATCCAGGCGTAGCGCCCGCAGGCCTCGGGAGTGGCGTCGAGCCAGGCCCAGGCCTTGAGGAGCAGGTCGTTGAAGTCGAGCAGGTGCTGCGCGGTCTTGTACTCGAGGTAGCGCCTTGCGGCCCCGTCGATCGCGGCATGGTCGAGTTCGATGCAGCGGCCGAAGTCGTCGACCTTGATCAGTCCGAAGGCGTCGAGTTCGTCCTGATTATTCTTGTTGACGTCGAATTCGGGCATGCGATGAAACGTCTCCTCGGGGAAGCCGTGCGCTTCCTGAAAGAGCCTTGCCGAGCGCGCCATGATGTAGTCGGCGGCGTTGCCCGGCAGGGACCGTCCTCTGCAGCCGCCGGGGATGGTCTCGATGAGAAGGCCCTCGATCACGTCGTGGACGTCGTCCTTGTCGAGGATCGTCGAGATCTCGGAGACGACGTCGTTGTCAAAGAGAAGGCGGGAGCAGAAGCGGTGGAGGTTGCCCACATAAAGGGTGTCCATGCACCGGTCCGCGAAGCGATCGTCGATGCGCTCCTTCATGCCGCGCGCAGCTCGGTTCGTGAACGTGAGGCAGAGCATGTCGGAAAGATTCACGCCGTCCTTGAGCGCGACGGCGATGCGCTCGGTGAGGATGGCGGTCTTGCCGCAGCCCGGCGGCGCGAGCACGAGATGGCGCCCCTGCGAGAGCTCGATCGCGGCCTGTTGGTCGGGGTTGAAGACGACGGGGGCGCCCTGCGCGGCACTCCTCGCCCTGGGCGGCGTGAGCGGCCTGAAGTCGGGATAGCGGAACTCGCGGTCGAGAAGCGACATGAGCCAGACCGCGATCCCGTGCCCGTACTTGAGGCACTCGGCGGCGTCGTCGGCCGTGCGCACGCGGTAGTGGCGCTCGCCCGTCTCGAGCATCGTCCCGGACGTCCCGAGCCTGAAGTGCGAGGCCTCGTTGCCCAGATCGCGGATGCGGCGGAAGTATTCGAACGTGAGGCTGTCGGCGAGCTGGCGCACGAGCGGCGTGCGCATCATCTCCGAATAGGTGTGCCTGTCGTCCTTGAGGATCGTGCGCAGCACGCCCTCGGCAAACTGGCGCATGACCTGCGTGCACTCGCGGTAGTGATGGTCGCGAAAGAGGTTTTCAGCCCGTTCGCCGAGAGCGGCGAGTGCAGGCTTGCGGAGCTGCAGAGGCGAGAAGTTCATGTTGCGGGTCTCCTGCGGCGGATGCGGCCGCAATCGAAGTCTTGAGTCCTGACCGGATGTTTCGAACATTGTACGACGGCATGCCGGAAGGCCCGTCCCTCAAGCGGGAAGAGAAGGGGAAGAAGGCTCCCGGCCTATATTTGCACACCTCTTGACGTCGCTCGAGATTCCTCGGACTTTTCTCCTAAGACATCTCGAGTAGATGCGTCGGAATCGCTCGGGAGGCTCCCATAGAATGATCGGACGGCCACTTCAACGGCCCTCTTCATCAATTCACCACAGGAAACTTCTACATGCGTTCTGATCCCCTCAAGAAAGGCATCAACGCGGCTCCCCAGCGCGCGCTTCTCAAGGCTCTCGGTCTCTGCGATGCGGAGATTGAGCGCCCGCTCATCGGCGTCGTCTCCTCGCAGAACGACATCGTTCCGGGACACGTCTTTCTTGACAAGATTACGGACGCGGTGAAGCAGGGCGTCGCCTTGGGCGGCGGCGTGCCCATCGTCTTCCCGGCCATCGCCGTCTGCGACGGTCTGGCGATGGGCCACAAGGGCATGAAGTATTCGCTCGTTTCGCGCGAGCTCATCGCCGACAGCGTCGAGGCGATGGCCACGGCGCATCCGTTCGACGGCCTCGTGATGGTGGCCGCCTGCGACAAGAACGTGCCCGGCCTGCTCATGGCCGCCGCCCGCCTCAACATCCCGAGCATCGTGATCTCGGGCGGCGCGATGCTCGCGGGCAAGACCCTGCGTTACATTGTCGTACTGGCGACCTTCCGGGGCGCCCTATCCCTTTTCTGATATGGAAATTCGCAAAACCGAAACCCCTTCGCGGGAACTGTTGCTGCTGGCCGACGAGGTCGAAGCCTCGGTGGCCGACTACATCGGCCGCGGAACGTGCTACGCCGCCTGCGACGACGGCCGGATCGTCGGACAGTACGTGCTGATCCACACGCGGCCCTTCACGGCCGAGGTCGTGAATATCGCCGTCGTGCCCGACCGTCAGCGGCAGGGCATCGCCACGGCCCTTTTGGCCCACGCCGTCGACACGGCCCGCCGGGCGGGGTTCCGCCTGCTCGAAATCGGCACGGGCAATTCGGGATTCGGGCAGATCGCCCTCTACGAACGCTGCGGATTCGTCCGCTGCGGCATCGACGTAGACTATTTCCGCAAGCACAGCCCTACGCCGATCTTCGAAAACGGCGTGGAGTGCCGCCACATGGTGCGCCTGCGCATGGAGTTCATGTAACCATGTCCGTTTCGTGGAACCCCTGGCACGGATGCCGGAAAATCAGCGAAGGCTGCCGCAACTGCTATGTCTACCGGCAGGACAGCCGCCACGACAAAGACAGCCGCGAAGTGCGGCAGACGGCGATGTTCGACCGTCCGGTGCGCCGTAGCCGCGACGGACGGTTCAAGGTCCCCGCCGGCGAGATGGTCTACACCTGCTTCACATCGGATTTTCTGCTGGAGGAGGCCGACGCCTGGCGTGCCGAGGCCTGGGAGATGATGCGCATCCGCCACGACCTGCGGTTCCTCTTCTTCACCAAGCGCATTGACCGGCTGGCCGCCGTACTGCCGCCCGACTGGGGCGACGGATATGAGAATGTCGTCATCGGCTGCACGGTCGAAAATCAGGCGATGGCCGATTACCGGCTGCTGCTGTTCCTCGCGACGCCGGTCCGCCACCGGCTCATCGTCTGCGCCCCGCTGCTGGGACCGCTCGACATCGCACGCTATCTCTCGCCCGCCGTCGAGGAGGTCTCGGCGGGCGGCGAATCGGGCAACGAGGCCCGGCCGTGCGACTACGCCTGGGTGCTCGGGCTGCGTGAACAGTGCGTGGCGGCAGACATCTCCTTCTGCTTCCACCAGACCGGGGCGCGGTTCGTAAAAGACGGGCGCATGTACCGCATCCACCGCCGTTACCAGCACTCGCAGGCCCGCAAAGCGGGAATCGACTATCGGCTCAAACGCTAAAAAGACGTGCGGAAGGAACCCGGTCCGGCGAACAAACAGTGACGCCTCATTTTGCTTTGTCCGGAAATTCCATGAAGAATCTCCCAAAAGCCGGACCGGGTTACAGTCCGATGCAGAAAAACGTCGTAACTAGTTAATTCTCTGTTAGTTACGACGTTAACCGATGCCACAAAAAGACACGCTGTAAAGAGGCGGCAAAACCTTGTTTGACGCTTCATTTCAGGTGTCCGATATTCTCGGAAAAATGTAAA
>ERZ1107006.3004-NODE-3004-length-11488-cov-153.574652_pt1 | contig 11488 bp, 8 predicted proteins | sample MGYA00403696_ERZ1107006 | MGnify/ENA primary metagenome ERZ1107006 (study PRJEB35170, sample SAMEA104062441) | human gut metagenome | biome: human gut; feature: human-associated habitat; material: faeces | place: Denmark | collected 2012-08-13 ...
ATACAACATTAATATCTATATGTTAAAAGGTAAATGATTTGATGCGTTTGCCCTGCAGGTTCTATTGAGACCATCAAGGCTGACGACTTGCTCATGATGCCTACCGCCAACCTCGACAATGCCCTTACCGGACAGGTGGCTGGTCTGCAGGTTATGGCTTCTACAGGTGACCCAAGTACTGCCAAGGAAGCTGCCCTTCATATCCGTGGTATCAACTCGGCACCATTGCTCGTCATCGATGGTGTGCCAAGATTCGGTACGAACACTTCCGATGGCGAGACTCGTCTTTCCGACCTCAACCCCGATGATATCGAGAGTATCACCGTATTGAAAGACGCTGCAGCTGCTGCCGTATATGGTGCACGTGCCGCTAATGGTGTTATCCTTGTACAGACCAAGCGTGCTGAGGGCAACCAGAAGTTGCGCATCAACTATCGTGGTCAGTACAACCTCCAGGAAGCCACCAAACTGCCTGAGTTCCTCGATGCCTACGAGTTTGCCAAGCTTCGCAACCAGGCTATTGCCAATTCACCTTCCAGCACCCTGGCTCCTTATACAGAGGAGCAGTTGGAAGAGATCCGCACTCACGCCAACCCCAACGTCTATGGCGACAGCAACCTCTTAGACTATCTCGACAAGACGGGCTACTCTACCACTCATGCTGTTTCGGCAAGTGGCGGCAACTCTTACGTAAGATATTATCTCTCTTTGGGCTATGCCAACTCCAAGGGTCTCTATAGTGGTGTTGGTCGCGACCGCATCAACTACTCTATGAAGTTGGATGCCACCCTCACCAAGGGTCTCGTTTTGTCTGTCGACTATACGGGCGCCAACTCTAACGCCAAGAACAGCAGCTACACAACCCTCGATGCTGCATACAGCTATTCTCCCCTCCAGGTATATGAGTTTACCAATGGCGAGTTGGCAAGTATCGATGGTAGCAACCCACTCATCAACCTTCGTGGCTTGGGCGGATACATCAAAGATCTGTCAAGAATGGGTACTGTGAATGTCAACCTGCGATGGGACATCCCTTGGGTAAAGGGTCTGAATGCCTATGTACGTGGAACCTTCGATGACAACCATCGTATAGAAAAGAGATACAGCACTCCTGTAACTCTCTACACCTACGATGCCACTACAGAAGAATTTGCCATCGACCAGAATACGGTTTATCCTAAGGCTAAGACAACCTTAGAGCAGACTGACCGTTTCTATAAGAGTCAGCTCTATGAGGCTGGTATCAACTACAACAACACCTTTGCGGCAAAGCATACCGTAGGTGCCACACTGGTCATGAACTATCAGCGACTCAACAATCAGTATATGATAGGCAAGAACCTCGACAAGACTTCTGTGCCCGAGACCATGGGCGTGGCCAAGAGCTCAACTCTCTCTGGTAACGAGACAATCAACGAGCGTGCCTCTACCATCGGCCGTCTCAACTACAGCTACGCCAACAAGTACTTTGCTGAGTTCAGTTTCCGTGTCGACGGTTCTACCAACTTCTCACCATCCAACCGATGGGGTTTCTTCCCATCATTCTCTGGTTCATGGGTTGTTTCTAATGAGGAATTCTTCAAAGCCTGGAAGCAGGGCGTCATCTCCAACCTCAAGCTGAGAGCCTCTACAGGATGGTTGGGTAATGACGGTTTGGTGGGTGCATACTCATATCTGAAGAACTACACCGAGTCAGCCAACTATGGTTACAGCTTCGGCAGCAAGGGTTCTGCCTCAAGCGTTTACCGTCCTGGATTCACACTCATGACCTATCCTAACACCGACCTGTCATGGGGAAAGACCCACGACTATAACTTCGGTTTGGACATGGGCCTCTGGAACGGACGCATCGGTGTGTCTTTCGATTACTTCGTACGTTACGAGACCGACAAGATCACATCGGCACCCGATTATCTCTTCCCTCCTTCGACAGGTACCGACGGAGCTTATCCTTCTGAGAACTTCAGCAAGTTGAAGGCATGGGGCTGGGACTTCACCATCAGCCACAAGAACACCATCGGCAAGTTCAAGTACAACATGTCAATCAACCTGTCAAAGAGCAACGACAAATACCTCGACTTCGGCGACGAGAGCAGCCAGTTGCCCAACCTTCGCCGTAAGGGAACCAGCAGCATGGTATGGCAGATGTATCAGGCAGCAGGTCTGTTCCAGAGTCAGGAAGAAATCGACAACTGGCCACTCGACCAGGACGGACAGGGTAATGCAACCATCGCTCCTGGTGACATCAAATACATCGACCAGAATGAGGATGGTGTTCTCGACTCTCATGACTATATTTACGTCAAGAACTCTTCACAACCCGACATGGACTTCAGCTTCCGTTTCGGAATGCAATACAAGGGTTTCTTCCTCAATGCCATCTTCCAGGGCGAGTCTGGATACAAGCAGAACATTACCGACTACTATACATTGGAGAACGGTACCCTGCCTAAGTATCAGAAGTATCACCTTACCGACAGTTGGTCAGAGAGCAATCCTTCTGGCAAATATCCACGCGTGAAGATTGCCACATCCAACGACAACAACCGCAAGAAGTCTACATTCTGGATTGAGAACTGTAATTTCGTGCGCCTCAAGTTGCTGAACCTCGGTTACAACTTCCCAGGCAGCATCGTCAAGAAGATGAGCCTCTCTTCGCTCAGCATCGCTTTGCAGGCAAGCAACCTCTTCACCATCAGCAGTCTGAAGAGCATGGACCCAGAGTCACTCCGTGGCTACCCTATCCAGCGCTCTTACGGTGTAACTCTCAACTTAGGTTTCTAACGAGACCACATTATATTATATATAGAACACAGAAAGTATGAAAATACAATTCAATAGAATCATAACCATCATTACACTCGCAGCCACCACCGGTGTGCTGACGAGTTGCGACAGCCTGTTCAGGGATGCTCCTCTCGACAAGATTTCCGAGAAGTCGGTATGGAGTAATCCTCAGCTTCTCGACGAGTACGAGAACTCTTGGTACAGATGCATGAGCAATGGCTTCAGCACTTATGTTCCCAGCATTTCGCTGGTAAAGAGCAAATCAAGATATTATATGCCTTGGTTTGGCGACCAGATTAGTGTGGGTAAGAGTTCTTACTACAACGCCGGCTATGGCGACTTACTGAAAGGCAACAGCCAGGAGATTACCAAATGGGCTGCCAATGTATGGAGCAACTACTTCACTCAGATTCAGTCTATCAACACCTTGCTGGAAAATTTAGGTAATATCAGCAATGGCGACCAGAAGAACCGCATCATCGGTGAGGCGCACTTCATGCGAGGCTATTACTATTATATGCTGTGGAGAATGTTTGGCGGTGTAACCCTCATTGACCACACTTATAATCCGCTTATCAAAGAAGAGAAGTTCCCACGTGCAAGCTATCAGCAGATGGTAGACTTCATCGTGGCTGAGGCCGATGAGGCTGCCAAGTATCTTCCCCAGGCTCATGCCACTACCGAGACAGGTCGCGCCACCAAGGGTGCAGCTATCATGCTCAAGGCGAAGACTTACCTCTGGGCTGCCAGCAAGGTATTCCAAAACAAGGGTGAGGAATTGACCTACTTAGGTTTTGCCGACGACCAGTCACACGTCATGTTGGAGAAGGCCAAGAAGGCTTACGAAGACCTCTTCGCTCTGAACCAGTACAGCCTCATCCCTATCTCTGCCACCACACAGGACGATATTCGCGATGCCTATCGCAAAATCTTCTTGACCAAGAACTCACAGGAGTCTATCTTCGAGGTACAGCATTCTGATGATGGCGACTTTGCCAACAAGTTTGGTCATAAGCTCGACAGAGACGCGGCCTCTCCTTTCTTTACAGGTACAACAGCAGCCTACACTCCTACCCAGAACCATGTGGACGAGTATGGCATGCAGCCTGGCAAGACCTACGATGCACAGCATCCATACGACAACAGAGACTATCGTTTCTATGCCAACATCCTGTATGATGGATGTACCTACCGCAACCACGTGATGGACATTCATTATACAAACCGTACTGCCGGTGTCGACCTCACGCCTTATGGTACTTCTACGTCGGCTGCCGTAACCTTGACTGGTTATTACATGGGCAAGTTTGTTGATCCAAGCCAGACTATCGACAACAACGATACTTATGCCAGCAAGCAGAACTACATCATCTGGCGATTTGCAGAGGCACTGCTCGACTACGCAGAGGTTTGCTACGACTTAGGAAACACAGACTTGGCAAAGGAGTATGTCAACAAGACCCGTCAGCGTGTTCACATGCCAGACATTGAGAATCCAACACTCGACGACATCAAGAACGAGCGTCGTGTGGAAATGGCTTTCGAGGAAACCACCTACTGGGATCTCTTCAGATGGGGTGTGGCAGAGCAGAAGATGAACGGCGAGACCAATCCTCTGAAGGGTATGCGTGTCGACGTAACTGTGGTAAACAACGAGGTGGTAAACACCAAGTACACCATCAGCAACGTAAACCGTTTCCCTAAACGTGTGAGAGTCTTCGACAAGAAACAATACTATCTGCCCATTCCTTGGAGCGAGATCAAGTATCACGGCATTGCCCAGAACCCAGACTGGACAGAACAATAAAGAACTCAACTTTCGAAAATGGGGAAGTTAAAGAATTTAAAGAAGTTAGAGAAGTTAAAGCCATATGCTTTACAGATAGATATTCAAACAAAAAGGCTGTTGGCTATAACTTCTAACGACCGAAGGGAGTGATAACTTCTTTAACTTCTATAACTTCCGTACATACGAAACTTCAGAAGTAGCAACAAAACACTCAATACAAACAACGGATAAAAGTTCTTTCGTCAGCAAGATGCTGACGAAAGAACATTCCTTAACAAAAAACATCATCTTTATGAAAAAAAATTACTTAGCATGGGCGCTATTACTCAGCGCTATCGGAGTTCAAGCACAGGAGTACAATCTTTTCCCTGCTTCAGTTGTTGACGCAGATGGCTGGTTATGGTTCAACAGCCAGAATATCGTTGACCAGTATGTCGGTGTCTGCAATGAAGACGACTACAAAGTAGACCCTGAAGGCAAAATCATCCAGATGGTTTATGCAGACCAGATACCAACATATCCTCAGACTACAGTTGATCCAGATGCGATTGGATACGGAAAAGGCGGCGAGTTGGGTACAGATGGTTACAAGAAAGGAGCTATCATCTTACCTGCAGCAAGTGCATCAAATTCACCAAATGGTGGTGGAATTGTTCTTTGCCTGCCATCATGCTCTACATTCAGCATAAATGTTTCATGCTCGGGATCCATCTACTGCCAACTTTTAAGTACAGACAAAGCAGGCACTATGTTCGGTGATTATGAAGTGCGCAAAGCATATAGCATGTTCAACAAGTTTGCAGGTGCAGGCAACACCACGGTTACAGGCCTTGAAAAACAAACAAATGGCTACAACGAAATTACAATTAAGTCCGACAAACCTGTATATGCATACTTCCGCAACATCACAAATAAAGAGGTTTACATCCACGGCATCAAGGTGACCACTCCTAAACAGGAGACTACAGGTATTGCCAACATACAGACACAGGGTACTGCCGCACAGGAAGTGTATACAATCGACGGCGTTAAGGTAGGCAATACTTTGAAGGGCCAAAAGCAGGGCTTGTACATTGTCAAGCAGGGTAACAACATCAAGAAGGTCATGAAATAAATGACCGCAAACTTTTATATTTATCAACATAAAACACTACAAGTATGAAGAAATTCTTTACACTTTTGTTGGCTGTCATCAGTACAATGACAGCCTTCGCACAGACAGAACCTGCCATTGAATTGCAGGCAGAGGTAGATGGTAACACCAGAACATTTACCATCGGATTGGCAACGGAAGGAACAGTACAGATAGACTGGGGTAATGGCGAGAAAGTCACATCTGAAAAGTTACCTGTATACGATAGTAAATATTCAACTATGACTATGAAAGAAGTAACGGGTACCGTTGTAGGTGATGGAAAAGTAAAAATCTATGGCGACAATATCGTTGGTTTCGGATGTCCATCAAGAGTAGATGGTGGTGCCCAAGTATTGTCTTTGGATGTAACTAAGGCTACAGCCTTGAAAGATTTGACTGCCAATGCCAACAAACTGACTTCCATTGACCTGACAAAGAACACAGAGTTGGAGAAGCTGACCATCGCCAACAATCAGTTGACAAGCATTGATATCAGCAAGTGTACCAAATTGACTGAATTGATCATTAACAATAATCTCCTGACAGCAATAGACATCACCAAAAATCAGGCATTACAGAATCTTACAATCAGCCAGAACAAATTTACTGGCGAATTGGATTTATCCACCAATCCAGCCCTCAGAAATGTATATGCCCTTAACATGGAACTTACCTCTGTTAAGATTGGTAATAACACAGCATCTGCACCTAGGTTCAGTCTTAACAACAACAAGCTGACAAACATAGATGCATCAGGAATAAATGATGCTAAAAATGCAACACTTTTTCTAATAGGCAACCAGTTGACAGAAATCAAACTGCCAGCTACCCAAATGAAGTCTTTGAACATCACTAAGAATAACTTCACATTGGCTACACTCCCTGCTCCAAGCGTTGCTAAGTTTTTCACTTATGCACCACAGAATGACTATGTCATTGCAGAATCTTACAAGGTAGGAGATGTACTCGACCTCTCATCACAGACAAGTGCCACTTTGAACACCCAATTTGCTGTTTACAAGTCAGACAAAACAGCTCTGACAAAAGGCACCGACTACACAGTTGCTGACGGCAAAATTACATTTCTTACAGCACAGGAAGCTGTATATGTAACCATGAGTACTGCTTTATATAGCAAGTTTACTGGCACAAGCATCTACAAGACTACCGTCACAAAGGTAGAAGGTTCTACAGGCATCAACGCTGTAACAGCTCAGGGTGTGAAGGTAAGCACAGCAGGTAATGAGATTTCTATCTCTGGACTTTCACAGGACGACGCTGTTACAGTAGCCAACTTGGGTGGTGCTGTGGTAGCTAACTTCCACGCCAACTCTGCCAATGCTCATGTTCAGGCTGCAAAGGGTCTGTACATCGTCAGCATCAACGGCAAGGCTATTAAGGTAGCCCTCTAATAATTTTATTTCATAAAGTGCCACATCGCATGGGCGAAACGTCCCATGGGTATGGCACTTTTTTCAATCCAACAAGTACGACTATGAAGAAGTCATTAGCACTAACCATTCTTTGCCTCCTCTTTGCCTTCCAGGCAGGAGCATTCAACAAGAACACAGGAACCGTTGGCAACACGGTATGCTTTGTGCGCTTTGCCGACGAGGATGCCAGCATTTTTGAACATACGATAGACACCTATCAGAACCTGTTCAACGGCAGCAATACTACCGACAACTCGGTATACAACTATTTCCGACAGGCTTCCTACAACCAGTTGGAATGGAAGAGTTCCTTCTATCCTGTTACTACTGACACCAAGATTGTGTCTTACAAGACACGTTACGAAAGAGCATACTACCAGAAGTATGATGCCACATTGCGTCCCTCTGGCTACAACTCAGACACCGAGGGTGAAGCATGCAGGCATTGGTAAGAGAAATAGCCAACTATATAGAGAAAGACGTGGCTGACGCTACCGACATCGACAAGAACGACGATGGCTACATAGATAACCTGTGCATCATCTTCAGCGGACAATCAGAACTGAGCAACAAGCGAGGCATCCTCTGGCCACAACGCAAGGACTTGGCTTTGCCTGATGAAAAGGCTATCTATATAAAAGGTAAGAAGTTGGTGGGCTACATCATGGTTTTCGACGAGGCTAATGGTTATGAAAACTTCGAAGGCATCGCCCTTAATACTGGAGTTCTTTGCCATGAGATGTCTCACTCATTGGGTACCTACGATCTGTATCATGCTTCAGGAAGCCTCAACCCTGTAGGAATATGGGACTTGATGTCAGACAATCAGCTCGTAGCACAAAACATGACAGCCTACACCAAGTATCGCTACTGTAAATGGATTGACGAGATACCAGAGATTTCCGAAGCTGGTACCTACACCTTGAATCCCGTAGGTGGCAGCAGCAAAGAAAACATTGCTTATAAAATCAAACCAGTCGGAAGCGATGAATATTTCGTAGTGGAATATCGTAAGCAAGAAGGTTTCGACAAGAGTCTTCCTGGTTCGGGTCTGCTTATTTACAGAATCAACCCTGCCTACACTGGAGGCAACGTCAACTATAATGGCACTACCCGACTCGACGAACAGTACATCTTCCGTCCTAACGGAACCATCACATCGGATGGTGATATCACAAAGGCTTTCTTCAGTGCCGAGAGTGGAAGAACTGCTTTTGGTGGCGAGGCTACAGCCAAGCCCTTCTATAGCAATGGCAAGGAGGCACCTTTTGCCATCAGCAACATTTCTACTTGCGGAAGCACTATCTCGTTCTATCTGCACGAATCTACCAACCACCTTTCTCTAAACAAGAAAGAGATTACCTTGGCTGGAGGCGCACAGAGTTCAGCTACAGTAACCATCTCCTCTGACGAGGATTGGACTTTAGAGAACCTTCCTGCATGGATCACTGTGAGCCAGACCGAGGGTACAGGAAATGCAGAGGTCACCTTTACTACAAACAGCGAGAACAATGAACCTCAAAACAGAACGGCTGCCATCTTGGTGAAGACTGCCAGCACGGAAGCTACACTGACCATCACCCAGTTGTCGAACATCGTTACTGCTCCATCGCAACTGACAGGAAGTGTACAAGACGACGGCATCCATTTGTCTTGGACTGCGGCTTCGGCTGGCGAGACACTCCTCTACGATGACTTTGAGAACACAGAGAATCCCAATGGCTGGATTGTCAGCACTTCGGGCGATCGTGGTTGGAGATGGAAGAAAGGCGACCCAAACAAGGGCACATACCGCCCATACGAGGGAAGCTATGCTGCTACTGTGTATTCCTCATGGGAGGATATTCACCAAGATGAATATTTCACATCTAAGACCTTCGCTTACGGCAAGACGCTGAGCTTCTATTCTCGTACAACAGCTGCGGGAAAGACACCCAGAAACCCTCAATATTATAATGTGGAGGTAAGCAAGGACAACGGAAAGTCATGGACACCTATTTTCAATGCTTGTACAGACGAAGACGCATCGTTTGCGGGCAAATATACCAAGGTTACCCTCGACCTCTCGGATTATCAGTCTGCAGAAATGCAAATCCGATTCCACTGCTATGATACAGACAACATGGGGTTGAGCTACTACTGGCAGATTGACAACCTCGAAATCTTGGGCAGCAGTTCCAACAATATCACTGGATACAACGTGTATCGAAACGGCATCAAGATTGCCACCAGCACAGCGACCGACTATGTAGACCCTGCTCCATTGGATGGTACCAACACCTATGCGGTAAGCGCCACAGGAAGCTTTGGGGAAAGCAGTCCATCCAATAGTGTTGAGTTGCAGTTTACATCGACAGGCATCTCTACTCCTACTACACAAGGTCTTCAGGTAATGGGAGTTTACGACTGTCTGGGCCGTCGCATCAACAGCAAGGAGATGCAACGCGGACAAATCTACATCGTCAAGTATGCCGATGGAAAGACTAAAAAAGTAAGTAAATAAACAAGACATGAGCTAAGTTTTTCCCAAAAAAGCCAAGCGGCTTCGATGGCAGATGAAAGCGGCTTCGATGAGCAACGAAAGCAATTGCGTTGGGCATCGGAGCCGCTTGCTTTTTTTTAGAATATTTTTCTGCTGAAATATAATAAAGTGATAAAGGCGTCGTTATATTAACAAAAGCAAGAACATAACATATAATAAAACGCCTATGAAGCAATATTCTACTTCTGATGAAATGAGACCGTCGAGAAAGACTATCAATATGATCAAACAGATAGCCTACACTTATCGCGCTATCAAAATGAATGGACGTTATGAGGCGTTCTGCCTCAACTAAAATAAGAACAAAGAATGAAACCAATCATATCCCCATCTCTGTTGTCTGCCAACTTTATCGACCTGAGAAGCGACATAGAGATGATCAACAAGAGCGAAGCCGACTGGCTTCATCTCGACGTAATGGACGGAGTTTTCGTGCCCAATATCTCTTTTGGATTTCCTGTCATCGAGGCGGTGTCAAAGGTATGCACCAAGCCTCTCGATGTGCATTTCATGATTGTCCACCCAGAGCAGTACATAGAGCAGACTGCCAAGGCGGGCGCAATGATGATGAATGTGCACTACGAGGCATGCACCCACCTTCACCGTACCATACAGCAGATTCATGCCGCTGGAATGAAAGCCGGTGTAACGCTGAACCCATCCACACCTGTCTGCGTGCTCGAAGACATTATCTGCGATGTGGACATGGTGCTGCTGATGAGTGTGAATCCGGGCTTCGGCGGACAGCAGTTCATTGAGAACACCATAGGCAAGCTGGCACGACTGCGCCAACTCATCAAGTCATCCGGCTCGAAAGCACTGATAGAGATCGATGGTGGCGTGCAGGCAGAAACGGCTCCCCGCCTGATAGAGGCTGGTGCCGATATTCTGGTGAGTGGCAGTTATGTGTTCAAGAGCAAAGACCCTCTTGCCACCATCCACGGTCTTAAAACATTGTAATATTCGAGAAGACATCGTGCTCCTTAGCCATACGACGTAGGTTAAGGAGTGCGTAACGCATTCTGCCAAGACTGGTGTTGATGCTTACATTCGTAAGTTCGGCGATTTCCTTGAAGGACAACTGCTGGTAATAACGCATATACACCACTTCCCTCTGGGTAGGTGGCAGCAGGTTGACCATCTTCTTAACATCCGACATCACCTGTCCCCGCACGATAGTGTTCTCCGCATTATCGAAGACCACGTATTCGTCTCTTATCTTCGACATATCGTTGTCATCGGGAGTCTCCACGATGTTCTGCAATCTGTTGTCGCGATACATGTCCATCATCACATTGTGGGCTATGCGCATGCACCATGCAAGGAACTTGCCATTGGGCACATACTGGCGCTGCTGCAGTTTGGTAACCACCTTGACGAATGTCTCCTGAAAGACATCATTCGCCTTTTCCTGGTCGTGAACCACAAACATGATGTAGCCGAACAGTTTCACCTCGTTGCGTGACAGTAACAAATCGAATGCCCGATTGTCTCCCTCGACATAAGCCAAGGCGAGTTGCTCATCGGTCATTTCTTCGAGTTTTCTCATTTTTCTAACCTCTTTAGTTTCTTCAAGTAGAAATCTTAATCTATAGGCTATTTGTTTTTATTGTGTTAGGAATGTTAAAAATCACTGCAAAGATAGTACTTTTATCAAAAACCACCAAACAAGAAGACTTTTTTATTATCTTTCACACTATTTTTTAACAATTAGTGGCTGAGGAGATTCCACAAGGAGTTAAAGGAGTTAACTCAAGTTTCGCAAGTGGTTTATGTACGGGCTGAAGGCCCAAAAGCTCATA
>ERZ1107006.3010-NODE-3010-length-11469-cov-5.951989_pt1 | contig 11469 bp, 10 predicted proteins | sample MGYA00403696_ERZ1107006 | MGnify/ENA primary metagenome ERZ1107006 (study PRJEB35170, sample SAMEA104062441) | human gut metagenome | biome: human gut; feature: human-associated habitat; material: faeces | place: Denmark | collected 2012-08-13 ...
GCGGCATCAGCCTGGGCAGCATTTACGCCATCATCGCTCTGGGCTACACCATGGTATACGGCATCGCCAAGATGCTGAACTTCGCCCACGGCGACATCATTATGATCGGCGGCTATGTTTCCTTCTGCTCCATGTACTATTTAAATCTCCCCCCCATCGTGGCCACCCTGCTGGCAGTGATCGCCTGCACCGTCCTCGGCATCGTGATCGAGCGGCTGGCCTATGCGCCTCTGCGCTCCGCCCCCTCTCTGGCGGTGCTGATCACCGCCATCGGCGTCAGCTATTTCCTCCAGAACTCCGCTCTGCTGATCTGGAAGGCCGCCGCCAAGACCTATCCTCCCGTAGTGACAGGTGCTGTGCAGCTCTTCAACGGCCAGCTCACCATTTCCTACATCTCTCTGCTGACCATCGCCGCCTGCATCGTCATCATGCTGGCGCTGACCACCTTCGTCAGCAAGTCCAAGATGGGCAAGGCCATGCGGGCCTGCTCTGAGGATAAGGGCGCGGCCCAGCTCATGGGCATCAATGTCAACTCCACCATTTCTGCCACCTTTGCCATCGGCTCCGCTCTGGCGGCCATTGCCGGTGTGCTGCTGTGCTCCTTCAACACCTCTCTGATGCCCACCACAGGTTCCATGCCCGGCATCAAGGCGTTCACCGCCGCCGTGTTCGGCGGCATCGGCTCCATCCCCGGTGCATTCCTGGGCGGCCTGCTGCTGGGCATCATCGAAGCCCTGGCCAAGGCCTATATTTCCACCCAGCTGGCAAACTCCATCGTTTTCGCCGTTCTGATCGTGGTCCTGCTGGTGAAGCCGGCCGGTCTGCTGGGCAAGATCGTGCCCGAGAAAGTGTAAGGTGAGCAGGATGAAACAACGAAAGATCAGTAAAACCAATGTGGTGAATTTCTCCACCTATCTGGGCATGGTCATCTTTTTCCTTGTGATGACCGCTCTCAGCAAGGCCGGTGTTCTGAACCGTTCCATGACCGGCCTGCTGGTCCCCATCTGCTGCTATATGTCTATGGCTGTGTCCCTGAACCTGACGGTGGGCATCCTTGGTGAGCTGAGTCTGGGGCATGCGGGCTTTATGAGCGTAGGTGCCTTCGCAGGCGTCATCGCTTCTCAAAGCCTGCTGGATGTGGTCCCCTCCGCCGGTCTGCGGCTGACCATCGCCATGATCGTGGGCGCGCTGTTCGCCACCATCGCCGGCTTCATCGTGGGTGCTCCCGTGCTGCGGCTCCAGGGCGACTATCTGGCCATCGTGACTCTGGCCTTCGGCGAGATCATCAAGGAGCTTGTGACCTGCCTCATCGTGGGCCATGACGAAAATGGTCTCCATATCCTCTTTAACCTCACCGGCAACAAGACCGTGGAGGATCTGGGCCTCAGCGACACCGGCATCGCCATCATCAAAGGTGCGCAGGGTACCGCCAGCGTCAAGACCATCGCCAGCTTCACTGCCGGTTTCATTCTGGTGATGGTGACGCTGTTCATCGTGCTGAATCTGAAGCACAGCCGGGCCGGACGGGCCATCATGGCGCTGCGGGACAACCGCATCGCCACCTCCAGCATCGGCATCAACACCACCAAGTACAAGCTCATGGCTTTTGTCACCTCCGCCGCTCTGGCCGGTGCCGCCGGTGCGCTGTACGGCTTGAACTATTCCTCTCTCCAGGCCGCTAAATTCAACTTCAACACCTCTATCCTGGTGCTGGTGTTCGTGGTGCTGGGCGGTCTTGGCAACATCTGGGGCAGCCTGGTAGCTGCCGCGGCGCTGACCATCCTGCCGGAGGCCCTCCGGGAATTCGCCGACTACCGGATGCTGGTGTACGCCATCGTGTTGATTCTCGTCATGCTGGCGACCCACAACCCCACGCTGCAAAGCTTCTTCGCCCGGCTCAAGCCTGGCAAAAAGGAAGAAAAGGAGGCTGCCTGATATGTTCGGAAAACTGGTTCCCGTCCCCTCCGGCGCTGTGATCCCGGAGCGTGACATCGGCAAGCGTCCCATCCTCAATTGCATCAATCTGGGCGTCACCTTCGGCGGCCTGAAGGCCGTGGACGATTTCAACCTCATGATCGGCCGGACGGAGATCGCCGGTCTCATCGGTCCCAACGGCGCAGGCAAGACCACGGTGTTCAACCTGCTGACCAAGGTGTATCAGCCTACCCACGGCACCATCCTTCTGGACGGGCAGGACACCCACAACATGACCACCGCTCAGGTGAACCGGGCTGGTATCGCCCGTACCTTCCAGAACATCCGCCTGTTCAATGACCTGACGGTGGAGGAAAACGTCACCGTGGCGATGGACGCTCAGATGAAATACAACATGGTCAGCGGCATCTTCCGCCTCCCCAGCTTCTGGAAGGAGGAAAAGGTGGCCCACGAGCGGGCGCTGGAGCTGCTGAGCCTGTTTCACATGGAGGATCTGGCAAACGTAAAGGCAGGTTCCCTGCCCTACGGCGCCCAGCGCCGTCTGGAGATCGTCCGGGCGCTGGCAACCAACCCCTCCTTGCTGCTGTTGGACGAACCTGCCGCCGGTATGAACCCCTCCGAAACGGCGGAGCTGATGGAGAACATCCGTAAGATCCGGGATACGTTCCAGATCGCCATTATGCTCATTGAGCATGACATGAATCTGGTCATGAACATCTGCGAGGGCATCTGCGTGCTGAACTTCGGCCGTGTCATCGCCAAGGGCAGCCCCGAAGAGATCCAGTCCAACCCGGTGGTCATCGAGGCCTACCTGGGCAAACAGAAGGAGGCGTGAGCATGAGTACCATTTTAAAGGTTGACGATATCAACGTCTATTACGGCAGCATCCACGCCATCAAGGGCATCTCCTTTGAGGTCAATGAGGGCGAGATCGTGACCCTGATCGGTGCCAACGGCGCCGGCAAGTCCACCACTCTGAACACCATTTCCGGCCTGCTCCACAGCAAGACCGGCCATATCGAGTTCATGGGCGAGCCTTTGAACCATGTACCCAGCCATAAGGTTGTTTCCAAGGGTCTGGCCCTGGTCCCCGAGGGACGGCGGATCTTCCTCCAGATGTCTGTGCAGGAAAATCTGGACATGGGTGCTTTCTCCCGCCGGGGCGGCAACATCGACGCCGATATGGAGCGGGTCTTTGAACAGTTCCCCCGCCTGAAAGAACGCCGCAAGCAGGTGGCCGGTACCCTCTCCGGCGGCGAGCAGCAGATGCTGGCCATGGGCCGGGCACTGATGTCCAACCCCAAGCTGCTGATGCTGGACGAGCCCTCCATGGGCCTGGCCCCCATTCTGGTGGAGCAGATCTTTGACATCATCAAAAATCTCCACAAGGCCGGCACCACAATCCTGCTGGTGGAGCAGAATGCACAGGCGGCCCTGTCCGTGGCTGACCGGGGCTATGTACTGGAAACCGGAAAGATCGTCACCACCGGCACAGGCGCGGAACTGCTGGCCTCTCCCGCCATCAAGAAGGCGTATCTGGGAGGCTAAACGTCGGAGCAAAGTCCGCATGGTTCCTTTCCATCTGGCATGAAGCCTTTGCTGTTTTCCATTTTCGCAGCATAAACCGCACGTCCGTTTGGACGTGCGGTTTTTTCTCTCCGCCTCTTTTCAAAGCCGCTTCCCCGTGGTATACTGCTGTCAAGACAAGTTTGAAAGGGGTATCGTATGCACGCGGAGGAACGCAGAGAAACGATTTTGAAGCTACTGCGGCAGTCTGCTCAACCGGTCAGTGCCTCGACGCTGGCAGGCCAACTGTCCGTCAGCCGTCAGATCATCGTAGGAGACATTGCCTTGCTGCGGGCCGGAGGCGCGGACATTTTAGCCACCCCCCGGGGGTACTGCCTGCAAAATGCCGCCGCAGCCGGTCTCACCCGCCGGGTAGCTGTCCGCCATGACGAGGCAGGCATGGAGGCAGAGCTGAACACTATGGTGGACAATGGCTGCACCGTGGTGGACGTTATCGTGGAACACCCTCTTTACGGCCAGCTCACCGGCCCCTTGCAGCTTTCCAGCCGATACGATGTGGCCCAGTTCATCGCCCGGAGCCACACCGCCCAGCCTCTCTCCGTTCTCACCGGCGGCATCCACCTTCACACGCTGCTCTGCCCCAGCGAGGACGCTTACCGGCGGGTACTGGACGCCCTGCGGCAGGCAGGCTTCCTGCTGGAGGGATAAAACTTTCTGTTGACAAGCATACCGATTCCGTGTATAGTGTGTTGGACAGGTGTCAAGACACCAGTCTGGCACACTATTTTTGATCGATACGGAGTATTCTCATGGAAAAGGTAAACGCATTCCTGAAGCGCAAAAACATCGTTTTTTCCGCCAAGCGCTATGGCATTGATGCCCTGGGCGCTATGGCACAGGGCCTGTTCTGCTCCCTGCTGATCGGCACCATCCTCAACACGCTGGGCACGCAGTTCCACATCGGTTTCCTCACCGCCCAGATCGGGGAAAAGGTTCCCTACACCATCGGCGGCCTGACCTCCTTTATGAGCGGTCCCGCCATGGCCATTGCCATCGGCTACGCCTTGCAGGCGCCTCCGCTGGTGCTGTTCTCTCTGGCGGCTGTGGGTTACGCCTGCAACCTGCTGGGCGGCGCGGGCGGCCCCTTGGCCGTGCTGTTCGTGGCGATCATCGCTGCGGAGTGCGGCAAGGCCGTCAGCAAAGAGACGAAGATCGACATTCTGGTGACTCCCATCGTCACCACCCTCATCGGCGTAGGCACGGCCTATGTTATCGCCCCGCCCATCGGCACCGCCGCCAGCGCCTTCGGTATGGTCATTATGAAAGCCACGGAGCTTCAGCCCTTCCTGATGGGTATTCTGGTGTCCGTTCTGGTAGGCGTGGCCTTGACCCTGCCCATCTCCTCTGCCGCCATCTGCTCCGTACTGGGTCTCACCGGTCTGGCAGGCGGTGCGGCTGTGGCCGGCTGCTGCGCCCAGATGGTAGGCTTCGCCGTTATGAGCTTTCGGGAGAACGGCTGGGGCGGTCTGGTGAGCCAAGGCCTGGGCACCTCAATGCTCCAGATGCCCAACATCGTGAAAAACCCCCGCGTCTGGATCGCCCCTACCGTCACCTCCGCCATTACCGGCCCCATTGCCACCTGCCTGTTCCGTCTGCAAATGAACGGCGCGGCCATCAACTCCGGCATGGGCACCTGCGGCCTGTGCGGCCAGCTGGGTGTGTGGACCGGTTGGGTGGCTCCCAGTGAAAAGGCTCTGGCCAACGGCGCCATCGCCATGAACCCCACCGCTTTTGACTGGGCAGGCCTGATCCTGATCTCCTTCATCCTCCCCGCCATTCTGTGCCCCCTTATCAACCAGCTCTGCCGCAAGGCCGGCTGGGTGAAGGATGGCGATCTGAAGCTGCCCTGATATCCCTAATTTCACACATGTAGAAAAAACCATCGGCTTTTTGTGGAAAAAGCCGATGGTTTTTGTTCTTCTATGGGATTATGCCCTGTTTATCCAAATTTATGCCCCGATTCCCGTCCGAACGTACATTTTTAATAGGTGTTTTTCATTGTTAAAAAGCAAACATCTGTTGACGAAACGCCATGTTTTGGGTTAGAATACGAGTCAGGAAGGTATGTTCCTTTCAATGGCTGATCGCGCTGTCTCGTAAACTCCGTGTACGGCGCGATCTTTGTCGGGTGTCCCGGAAAACGATTACTTGTGATCATTTTCCGGAATGTGCTATTTTCTTCAAAATTGGAAGCGTACACATACCGTTATTTCCTTGTTTTACTTCATTTTTTCATCAAAGCAAGCAGAAAGGATGCGTGTTACATGGATGTAAAAAAGTGCAACGTTCTGGCGGCTGAGATCCGGCTGGAGACCCTGAAGGTCATCCACTCCCGGGGCTTCGGTCACGTGGGCGGTTCCATGGATCTAGCAGACCTGATGGCCGTTTTGTACGGTGAGGTCATGAAGTTCGATCCCAAGAACCCCCGCTGGGAGGATCGCGACTGGCTGGTGCTCAGTAAGGGCCACGCCGGACCCGTGGCTTATGCCACCTTCGGTCTCATGGGCTTCTATCCCATGGAGGAGGCCTACACCCTGAACCAGCCCCACACCAAGTTCCCCAGCCACACTGACCGCAAGCTGACTCCCGGCGTGGATCTGACCACCGGCTCTCTGGGCCAGGGCGCTTCCACCGCTGCCGGCGCCGCTCTGGGCAACAAGATCGACGGCCGCACCAACCACGTCTTCTGCGTCATCGGCGACGGTGAGGCGGACGAGGGCCAGGTCTGGGAGTCCTTCCAGTTCGCCTATGCCCACAAGCTGGACAACCTGATCTATTTCATCGATAAAAACGGCTATCAGCTGGACGGCCCCACCGATGACATTCTGGCTCACGGCGATCTGGCCAAGAAGGCGGAGTCCTTCGGCCTGTACACGCAGGAGATCGACGGCCATGACGTTCAGGCGATCTATGACGCCATTCAGAACGCATACGCCAAGAAGGGCGTTCCCAGCTGCATCGTGCTGGATACCTGCAAGGGCAAGGGCGCTACCTTTGCCGAGCCCAAGCATGACCACTCCTCTCAGCCCAACGAGGAGCAGTGGGCCGAGGCCATCGCCGCTTCCGAGAAGGCCTTGGAAGCTGTCAAGAACGCTTAAAGGAGGGTGCGAGTAATGAGTGTGAAAGTAATTGGTAAGCATGAAAAGGACTCCCGCGCCTGCCGCGACGCGCTGGCCCTGACTCTGAACGAAATGATGGCCGAGGACAAGTCCATCGTCTATGTGGACTGCGACCTGATGGGCTGCATCAACACCAAGATGCTGAGGAAGAACTATCCTGACCGCGCTTTTGAGGCCGGTATTGCCGAGGCCAACGGCGCCGGCGTGGCTGCGGGTCTCGCTGCCGCCGGCAAAAAGGTGTTCTTCCATTCCTTCGGTACCTTCTCCTCCCGCCGCTGCTATGACCAGATCTATATGTCCGCCGCTTATGCCGGTCTGCCCGTCCACGTGCTGGGCTCCGACGCCGGTGTGACCGCTGCCTTCAACGGTGGCACCCATATGCCTCTGGAGGATGCCGCTATGTACCTGAGCATCCCCGAGACCGTGGTGCTGGATCCCGCCGACTATGCCCAGCTGGAGTGCATCACCCGTCAGCTGCCCGGCATCACCTCCGGCGTGACCTATACCCGCTTTGTCCGCAAGGGCATCGTCAAGGTCTATGAGGACGGTTCCGAGTTCCCCATCGGCAAGGGCGTTGTACTCCACGAGAGCGACAAGGACGTGGCCACCATCATCACCTCCGGCATCATGGTGGACGAGTCCTTGAAGGCTTATGAGGCCCTCCAGGCGGAAGGCATTTCCGTCCGCGTGATCGATATGTTCACCTGGAAGCCTCTGGACGAGGAGCTGGTCATCAAGGCCGCCAAGGAGACCGGTGCTATTGTCACCGCTGAGAACCACAACGTCACCTGCGGTCTGGGCAGCGTGGTTTCCAACTGCCTGGCTAAGAACTGCCCCACCGTTCAGGAGTTTGTGGGCGTGCAGGATCTGTTCGGTCAGGTCGGTCCTCAGGACTTCCTGATGGATGAGTACGGCCTCCGTGCCGCCAATATCGTGGCTGCCGTCAAAAAGGCGATCAGCCGCAAGTAATTCGGATATCCGGTGGGGTCTCCCCGGAGATCCCGCCTGTATCACTTAAATCAATTAAAAGGAGATTTCAATCATGGATGCATTTTCCGCTTCTCTGATGGCTGACAAGAGAGAGATCGTCTTTGCTCCCACCGTGTATAAGTTCCAGACCTTCGCTCAGATGGCCGAGGAATTCAAGCTGGGTGAACGGGACGTGGTTCTGACCAACGAGTTCATCTACACCCCCTTCATGAAGGAGCTGGGCCTGAAGTGCAACTTCGTGTTCCAGGAGAAGTTTGGCGCCGGTGAGCCTTCCGAGGCTATGATCCAGACCATGTATGACGCCATCCCCTATGACAGCTATGACCGTGTCATCGCTGTGGGCGGCGGCGCCATCATGGACCTGTGCAAGCTGCTGGGCTGCAAGCGTCCCGACACCGTCCACAACCTGTACTTCAAGCGCTTCCCCGTGGTCCACGAGAAGGACGTCATCGCCATCCCCACCACCTGCGGCACCGGCTCTGAGTGCACCAACATCTCCGTGGCCATCGTCAAGGACGAGAAGGACGGCGTGCTCACCGGCGGCGAGACCAAGCTGGGCCTGGTGTCCGATGACATCATCCCCAACAAGGTGTGCCTGATCCCCGACCTGCTCAAGACCCTGCCCTACAAGCCCTTCGCCTGCTCCGCCATCGACGCGCTGGTCCACGCCACCGAGTCCTTCCTGAGCCCCCACCGCAAGACCATGACCTCCGAGCTGTTCAGCGAGAAGGCCATGGACATGATCCTCAAGGGCTTCAAGCTCATCGACGAGAAGGGTCAGGATGCCCGTTTCGAGTATCTGGATGAGTTCGTCACCGCCTCCTTCTACGCCGGCATTGCCTTCCTGAAGGCTGGCTGCGGCCCCGTCCACGGCATGAGCTTCCCTCTGGGCGGCACCTATCACGTGCCTCACGGCGAGTCCAACTACATGCTCTTCGGCGCCATCATGGACTACTATGACGCCAACAAGCCCGACGGCGAGATCATGAAGTTCAAGGAGCTGGTGGCCCGCATCCTCGGCTGCGAGGTCAAGAACGCCATCCCCGAGATGAACGCTCTGCTGCAGCGCATCCTGCCTCTGCGTCCCCTGCGTGACTGCGGCTTCACTGAGGCGGACTTCAAGATCTTCCCCCAGTCCGTGGAGACCAACCAGCAGCGCCTGATGACCAACGCTTACTATCCCTTCGATTTGGAGAGCGAAGAGGCCATCTACCGCAAGTGCTATTGATCCCAACGGATCATCCACTGAAAAAAATCCGCGGCGGTCAGCCGCTCCTCTCCTCTGAGAGAAACGGCTGACCCCGCAGAACCCCCGTCAGGTGATCGTATTTACGATGCCTGCCGGGGGTTTTCGTTTTGACCGCAGCCTGTCGGCAGAATCAATATGGCGGCTGGCCGGGAGGAATAGGCTGCCGCCCGCCCATACGGGCAGTCTGCGGTGCACCGTTTTTTGCCAAAATTTCGTTCTTGACAATTGAAGTCCCCCTCTGTACAATCGTTCTAAATAGAACGTTAATAAGAGGAGAACCTATGCACTTTTGGGATCAGCATAAAACCATTACGCGGTATTATGAAATCCTGATGTCATCCGTGTGCGAGAAATATCAGCTCAAGCATCTGGAATATGATATTCTGATGTTTTTGCACAACAATCCCCAGTATCGCACGGCGGCAGATATCGTCAGGGTCCGGAAATCCACCAAGTCCCACGTGTCCACCTCACTGAAAACTCTTGAGGACAGGGGCTTTATCGCAAAAAAGACAGACCTGGTAAACAAAAAGCACATTGAGCTTGATCTGCTGGAACCGGCAAATGAGATCGTCCGGGACGGACTTCTGGCCCAGCGGCAGTTCACGGAGCAGATGCTCCGGGGCCTGACGCCGGAGGACATCGCCGTTTGCAAGCGCGTATTCCAACAGGTATGCAGCAATGCGGAAGCATGCATCAAACAGAAAGGATAAAACATGGATCACAAAACCTATCAGCCCCAAATGCCCGACATTATGGAGGCTGTATTTGATGCAGTATATCTGTTGTTCGACCTCGTAGCAGGCATCGTATTTTTCGCCATGGCGCAAGGCCGCCCCCTGTTTGTTCTCTACGGCATCCTGACCCTGACCCTCTGCGGCGGCGACGCCTTCCACCTCGTTCCCCGGATCTTCCGGGCGTTCCGTGGAAGCACCCCCAAGATCAAGCATCTGATGGGCACCGGCCTGCAAATCTCCTCCATCACGATGACGGCGTTCTATGTGATCTTGCTGTTCATCTGGAAGCTCACCTTCCCGGGCTTCGCCGCTCCTGCGGCGGTGGAGGTGATGATCTGGGCCTCCGCCATCATCCGGATCGCCGTGTGCCTGCTGCCCCAGAACAACTGGTGCACCGACGAGGGCAATCTGAAGCTGTCCATCCTCCGGAACGGTGTATTCGCCGTCACCGGCATCGGCGTCATTATCCTGTACGCCATTTCCGGGAACGCCGGCGGGTATCACATGACGAAAATGGTAGCGGCCATCCTGATCTCCTTCGGCTGCTATCTGCCCGTTACGCTGTTCAGCAGAACGAAACCCAAGGTGGGCCTGCTGATGATTCCCAAGACCTGCGCATATATGTGGATCATTGTAATGGGGCTTCAGCTTATGTTTTAAGAGCAGTAATATCTGCAGAAAGGCAGGAAATTATAGTGAATGTAGAAAGATTTGTAAAACTAATGACAGGACATTTTGATAACAAAGAACAATTTACAGAAATGAAAGAAGCGGGGAAAATATTTCCATATGCACAGCATGTGAATACTGTCTATAACGATAAAATAAAAAATCTGAAAAGTTTACACCAGCTATATATCAGGAAAAGGATGGTGTCTGGGAAGGGGGCAGTGTGAGCCAATTTACCCCGGTTATGGTATTCAGGCTGTGGGAGAAGTTTTCAGACACTTGTCTGGAGGTATCCGAAAGTATGGAAGTCCATGGAAAGAGAACATTTGGATATGATGATGGTGTTTTCACGAGATTACAGGACTTTTTGCTGAAATTTATGGTACAATATCTGTGAAATTTGCCAGAGCAGAGTCTCTGGGAAAAGGGAGAAATATGATAATGTCAAAAGATGAATATTTAATCACAGATGAGCCCCTTAAAGCACTGACAATATTTGCAATGCCGATGATTCTCGGCAGTTTTTTTCAGCAAGTGTATAATATGGCTGATTCCATCATTGTTGGTCAGTTTGTCGGTTCCTCTGCACTTGCAGCTGTCGGTGCTACAAGTTCACTGAGCAATCTGATCATCGGCTTTCTGATGGGGCTTTCCAACGGGTTTGCCATCATCACTGCACAGCGGTTCGGAGCAAAGGATCTGCGCGGGGTGAAAAAATCGTTTGCCATGTCACTGACACTCGGAATTGCCGTTGCTGCGGGACTGACGGTTCTCGGTCTGCTTTTTCTGCAGCCGATTTTACGCTTTTTAAATGTACCGGAAAATTTAAGGACAGTGGCGGGTTCTTATATTGTAATCATTATTGCGGGATTGATTGCAACATTTCTTTATGATGCCTGCGCTGCTGCATTGCGTGCACTCGGAGATACCATTACGCCTTTGGTGATTCTTGCAATCTCTGTCATATTGAACATTGCGGGGGATCTCTTTTTTGTGGTCGTTTTAAAAACGGGGGTAAGGGGAGCCGCGGTTGCCACGGTTTCGGCACAGGCGTTGGCGTTTGTGATCTGCTGGATCTATATGATCAGAAAATATGAGATATTAAGGCTTCAGAAAGAGGATTTTAAAGATCCAAGTCCAATCATGGTAAAAGAGATGATAAGTGCCGGAATGTCGATGGGAT
>ERZ1107006.3013-NODE-3013-length-11456-cov-5.996316_pt1 | contig 11456 bp, 10 predicted proteins | sample MGYA00403696_ERZ1107006 | MGnify/ENA primary metagenome ERZ1107006 (study PRJEB35170, sample SAMEA104062441) | human gut metagenome | biome: human gut; feature: human-associated habitat; material: faeces | place: Denmark | collected 2012-08-13 ...
GACCGCCGGCCCCTTCGGGAAGGCCTGGGGAGCCGTGCTGCCGTCAGGGCGGAGCCTGACGGCGGCACTGATCATCGCGTGGCGTAGATCGGGATCACCTTGCGGCCCTTGCCGCCGTTCTTCTTCGCGAAGGTGCGCATCCAGAGGAGCATGCCTGCCAGGATGGCGACGGAGAGGGCGATGGCGACGATCGAGTACGTCGGGTTTTCGGCGAAGGTGCCGAGGCGGTAGACGATCGTGGCGGAGGTGTAGCCGAGCGCCGTTGTCCAGCCGCACAGGAAGAGCGTCCATGCCGTGCCCGCTTCGCGCCAGACGGTCGCGACGGCGGCGCCGCAGGGCATGTAGAGCAGGACCATGAGCAGGTAGCAGAAGGCTGCGAAGCCGCCTCCGAAGAGCTGCTGCATCATGTCGATCGTGTCGACGGCGACTTCCTGTTCTTCGGCGGCAGCGGCCGTGTCGGAGAGGTCGTCGACGTGGATGCCAGCCGGGTCGAGGAGAGCGCCTCCGAGATCGGCGAGGTTCGTCCTGACGCTTTCGAGGGCCTCGACGAGCGTGGCGCCGAAGGACCAGCCGGCTTCGTCTTCAGAGGCTTCCTCGGCAACGCCGTTCTCGGCGTTCTTTGCGCGGGCCATGCTGTCGTAGAGCGAGTTCATCGTGCCGACCACGGCTTCCTTGGCGAGGACGCCCGTGAAGATGCCGACGGCGGCGGGCCAGTTCTCTTCGGAGACGCCCATGGGCTCGAGGACCGGAACGATCGTGCGGCCGATTTCGGAGAGGACGGACTCGTTCGTGTCCTCATGGCCCCAGGTGCCGTCGGTGCCCATCGAGTTGAGGATGGAGAGACAGGCGACGATCACGACGATGACGCGGCCGGCGCGCAGCACGAAGCCCTTGAGGCGGTCCCAGGTGCGCAGCATCACGCCCTTGACGGTCGGGATGTGGTACGGCGGGATCTCCATCACGAAGGCCGAGGCGGCGCCCGGAAGGGCGATGCGCTTGAGCAGGAGGCCCGTGACGACGGCGGCGAGGATGCCGATGAGGTAGAGGCCGAAGACGAGGTTCTGGCCGTTGGTCGGGAAGAACGCCGTGGCGAAGAGCACGTAGACCGGGAGACGGGCGCCGCAGCTCATGAACGGAGCCATCATGATCGTGATGATGCGGTCGGAGGCGCGGTCCATCGTGCGGGTGGCCATGATGGCGGGCACGTTGCAGCCGAAGCCGACGAGCAGCGGCACGAAGGCCTTGCCCGGCAGGCCGAGGGCGCGCATCAGGCGGTCCATGACGAATGCGGCGCGGGCCATGTAGCCGGAGTCCTCGAGAATGGCGAGGAAGAAGAAGAGGAAGAAGACGACCGGGATGAAGGTTGCGACCGTCTGGATGCCGCCGCCGATGCCGTTGGCGAGCATGACGCGCAGCCAGTCGGGCGCGCCGAGGGTTTCGAGCAGGGCGCCGAAGCCGTCGACGAGGACGCCGCCCACGAGAATGTCGAAGAAGTCGATGAAGGCCGCCCCGAGATTCTGCGTGAAGAGGAACATCAGGTACATCACGAAGAGGAAGATCGGCAGGCCGAGCCAGCGGTTGAGCACGATGCGGTCGATCCTGTCCGTGAGCGTCTCGCCGGGCTTGCCCTTGCGGACGACGGCGTCGGCGGCGATCGCGCCGACGAATTCGTAGCGGGCGCCCGCGATGGCGATGTCAAGGTCGCCGTCGAAGTCGGCGGAGACGGGCTCCATGATCGACTTGGCGCGCTCGAACATGCCGTCGGGGAGCTTTTCCTCGATGCCGGGAGCGGATTCCATCACCTGGAGGGCAAACCAGCGCGGACGGGCGACGCCGCCCGCCTTGAGCTCGGCCTCGAGCTTGTCGATGCAGGTGGTGATGCGCTCGTCGAAGCGGATCTTCATCGGCGGGACGACGGGGTTGGCGAGGAACTCGCTGATGCGGTCCTTGAGCTCGCTGATGCCCGAGGAGCGGGAGGCGACGATGCCCACGACGGGGCAGCCGAGGGCCTTCTCAAGCTCGTTGAGGCGGATTTCGATCTTGTGCTGCTTCGCGACGTCGAGCATGTTGACGACGACGAGCATCGGCACGCGCATCTCGATGAGCTGTGCGGTGAGGTAGAGGTTGCGCTCGAGGTTGGAGGCGTCGATGATGTTGACGACGCATTCCGTCTCGCCCGTGAGGATGTAGTCGCGAGCGACGCGCTCATCCTCGCCCGCTGCGGAGGACGGCGTGATGGAGTAGATGCCGGGAAGGTCGGTGATCTCGACTTCCTCGCCGCGCCAGGCGTAGGAGCCCGTCTTCTTCTCGACGGTCACGCCGGGCCAGTTGCCCACGTCCTGCTTGGCGCCCGTGAGCGCATTGAAGAGCGTCGTCTTGCCGCAGTTCGGATTGCCGACAACGCAGATGGCTTTTTTCGTCATGATGTTCGCTTGAATGGTTGGAAAGTGAATGCGGTCGGCGTGAATCAGTCCACGGAGACTTCCATGATGGCGGCTTCGTCGCGGCGCACGCTGATCATGCTGCCGCGAACGCGGATTTCAACCGGATCGCCCAGAGGTGCGATGCGGACCACTTCGAATTCGGCGCCGGGCGTGGCGCCGAGCATCAGGAGACGACGGCGGTATTCGGGCTGTTCCTTTCTGAGGGCGACGATCCTGCCGCGGGCGCCGGGAGAGAGTTCCTTGAGAAGCATGAGAGTGGATCCTTTTTCTGATTAGAAGACATAGATGCGCTTGGCCGTGTCGAAGTTGACGCCGATGCGGCCGTCGCCGACGCCAATGAGAATGCTCTGGCCGGCTTCACCATGAAGACGGCGGATTTCGGCGCCGGGGCGAAGACCGAGCTCGGACAGACGTGCCTCTTCGGCGGCATCGAGCTTGATGCGGGCGACCGAGGCGCAGGAGCCGGTCTCAAGATCCGTGAGACGGCGGAGCGTTTTTGCGGGAGTGTTGTTCATCATTTGCGGCTTGTCCGAGTGTGAGTAAGGACGATTCCGCCTTGTGGACGGAATGGTGATCGGAATATAACTGAGAACCATTCGCATTACAACTTTTGTCAAGACGGGCGCCGACGGCTTCGGGAGCGTTGCGGCAGTGGGGAAAACATTGAATGGAGTGAGAATCGTTCTTCTTATGCAGCATGTATTTTTCTTGATGTAAGTCAAATGAGAAGCAATCTCATTCTCTATTGCGAGAGCGAAGGCCATAGGAGAGGACTTGGAGTCCCGTTCGGGGCGCCTTGAGGCGGAACTCGCGGAGGCGTCTGTAGAGGCACTAGAATGAGGCAGGAGATTTTCAGGACACGGCACAAGGGAGGGGCCTCCATGGCACTGCGCGACATCAGACTCTGGCTTCACGACGGCACGCCCGCGGGCGCGAGGACCGTCTTCGAGGGGGACGCCTTCGTCTCGATCCTCGGAGCGGATGACGCCGCTCGGGAGGCGCTTGCGCTTCTTGGCGGGCGTGAGGCCGTGACGGTGTTCGCGGGGCCCGATGCGATGCCGGGACGTCTGGTGGCGGCCGTCGTCTCGGGAGACGTTCGCGAGGCTGCGGCGGGGTGCCTGCCTGAAAACGGCAGGACGCCCTTCACGTCGGTCGTCGTGCTCGGCGCTCCGGGGGCGGCGCACCTTGAGTATGCGGTCCGCGCGGCGGTGGCGTCCTCGGGCGGCGTGACCTTCCTTGACGGCGTCGAGGCGCAGGAAGAGGCGGGGCCGCTGCCCGCCGCCTGGACCTCGCTTGCGGCCGTGGCGGGCGGAGCGCCCGCATGGCTTGCCGAACGTCACGACGTCCGTGACGGAGACTGCGCCCGCGCGTTCCCCGGTCTGCCGCTCTCCTGCACGGGGCGCGGCGCACAGGCCCGCGCACGGCTTGTGCGCGGCGGCATCCTCATCCTTGCAGGGAGCCGCTGCTCGCCCTCCGACGCAACGCCGTCCCTCATCGCCCCGATCCGCGACGCCATCAAGCGCCTCGTCGACGCGGGCGATCTTGAAAAGCGCGACGGCGTCTGGACCTTCGTGCGAGACGTGAGCCTCGCCTCGCCCGTGCAGGCCGCCTCGATCGTAATGCGCACCTCGGCGGGAGCCGCCGCCTGGGAGACCGAGGACGGCGACACGCTCGCCGAAAGACTCGCACCGCGCCACCACACGAGCGCACACACAGCCGAGGGTAGGGATAAACCCTGATAAAAATTGGTGCGAAAACAACAGCCATCCTGAGCACGGAGCCCTTTTTCGATGGGTTTCGTGCTTTTTTGCATTCGCTTGAGCAGGACGCACCAAAGACGGCGATAATGGAATTTCGCAGAAACGATTGCATTTCAGGCGTTTTCGTTGTCTTTGCGCGACAGGTCGGGCGTGCCGCCCGATTTTTGGCGTGACAATGAGAATTGTTCGCGTATAGAATGCAGTCGGCGGGGCGGCTTCAGGAGACGCATTCCCGCGCACATTTTCAGGACGGCCGGACCAGCACGCCGGCGGCCGCTCCTTTTTCCCACGAAGGCGTGCGGAGAACGAAAAATGAATGAAACGACGAAGTACGGCCTCTTTTTCCTCGGCGGCGTTGTCCTCGGTGCTCTTGGTGCAGTGGCGGTGACCCGCGGCAAGCTCGACGTCAAGCCGCTGGCCACGGACCTCCTCTCCGCCGGCATCGACCTCAAGGAAAAGGCCCTGTCCGCAGTTGAAAGCGCGAAGGAGGACATCGCCGACGCCGTCGCCGAAGCCCAGGTCAAGTCTCAGGAGAAGAAGGCCCGCGCCGAAGAGGCCGAAGCCGCCAAGGTCGAGGACAAGACGGCTGAAGCCGCCTGATCGCCGGCCCCGCCGGCCCGACTCTATAGGCATGCGCACATGCTTTTCCATCTTGTACATGAGGTCGGCAACCGCCAGCGCTGGCGTACGAAGGAGACTCTTTCGCACGCCTCCGCGGCGCTGATTGCCGATCAGATCTCAGGCATTGCCGGCGTCACCGGCGTGTCGGCCAATCCGCGCACGGGCTCCGTGATCGTGACCTACGACACGGGCGAGGCCCGTGCAGCGCTGGCCGAATATCTCGCCGGCCTTGCCGTCAATCCGCCGATCCGCCGCGCCGAGCGCGCGGCGTTCGTTTCCGCGCCCCGCGGCCCCGTCGTGCTCGAGCCCGCCGAGGTCGTGCGCCGCGTGGTGCCCACCCGCGCCGCCGAGGCGATCGAGGTGCTGAGCGAAAACCGTCTCGTGAGACACGTCTCGAAGGCGGTGCGCTCGGGCGCCTCCAACATGCCCGTCCTCTCGTTCGTGGTGCGCCCGATCCTGCGCTTCCTCGGACTGGCGGGGCAGGGCATGGGCGGAATCGTCTCCCGCGTCGCGCCCGCGCTTGCCTCGCCGAAGGCTGCGGGCGGCGAGGGCGCCCTTGCCGCCAACAACTACAGGGCGGACGACGCCGAGCTCGACTTCGGTCCGCTTGCGCGCTTCGTCTTCCTTCGCCCTTTCCTGCCCGTCGTTGCCAATGCGGCCAACGCCTTCCTCGGCGCCGTGCCGATCATCCGCGAGGGCATCTCCGAGCTTTTCAAGGGGCGTCTCAATGTCGCCGTACTCGACGCCTCCGCGCTCATCGTCTCGCTCCTGCGCCGCGACTTCAAGACCGCCGGCCTGCTCGTTCTGCTGCTCGGCATGGGCGAGATGCTCGAGAACTACGCGCGCAGGAAGTCGATGGCCTCGCTCGCCGAGCAGCTCTCGGTGAAGTGCGACGTCGTCTGGGTCCGCGAGGACGAAGAACTGCGCCAGAAGCCCCTCGCCGACGTGACGCCCGAGGACGTGATCGTCGTGCGCTCGGGCAGCGTCATTCCCGTCGACGGCGTGGTGCTTGACGGCGAGGCCGCCGTGAACCAGACCGCGATGACGGGCGAGCCGCTCGCAGTTCACCGCACCACGGGCGGCGCCGTCTTTGCCGGCACCGTCGTCGAGAGCGGCGAGATCGGCATTCGTCCGACGGGCATCGGCGACGGCACGCGCCTCTCGCAGATCATCAGCTTCGTCGAGGAAAGCGAGAAGGTGAAGGCGGGCATCGAGAGCAAGGCGCTCAAGTTCGCCGATGCGATCGTGCCCTTCAACTTCGCGCTCGCGGCCATCGTCTGGCTCGTCACGCGCGATCTGACCCGCACGGCCTCCGTGCTGCTCGTCGACTACAGCTGCGCGCTGCGCCTGGCGACGCCGCTTGCCATCCTCTCCTCCATGAAGGAAGGCACGGCCCGAGGGGTCGTCGTCAAGGGCGGCCGCTACCTCGAGGCGCTTGCCGAAGTCGACACCGTCGTCTTCGACAAGACGGGCACGCTCACCAACGCCACTCCGCACCTCTCCGACGTGGTCTCCCTCACGGAGGACATGTCCGAGGACGAGCTGCTGACGCTCTCCGCCTGTCTTGAGGAGCACTTCCCGCATCCCGTCTCGCGCGCCATCGTGGACGCGGCCGAAGAGAAGGGGCTTGCACACCATGACGAGCAGCACGACGCCGAGGTGAAGTACGTCGTCGCCCACGGCATCTGCTCGAAGGTCGACGGCGAGACCGTGCTGCTGGGTTCGCGCCACTTCATCGAGGACGACGAAGGCGTGAGCTGCGAAGCCGCACGCCCCCACGTCGAGCGTCTGGCCTCTCAGGGCAAGACCATTCTCTACGTCGCGCTTTCGGGCCGCCTCATCGGCGTGCTCGGCATCGAGGATCCGATCCGCGATGAGGCTGAAGGCGTCATCAAGGCACTGCACGCCCGCGGCAAGAAGGTCGTCATGCTCACGGGTGACGATGAGCGCACGGCTGCGGCCGTCGCGGCACGCCTCGGCATCGACGCCTGGCGCGCTCAGGTGCTTCCGTCCGACAAGGCCGACGAAGTCCTGCGTCTCAAGGACGCGGGCGCGAAGGTCCTGATGATCGGCGACGGCATCAACGACAGTCCCGCGCTGAGCGCGGCCGATGTCGGCGTGACGATGCGCGACGGCACGGACATCGCGCAGGAGGTGGCGGACGTCATCATGGCGCCTTCGCTCGAATACCTGCTCGTCGCCCTTGACCTCGGCGAAGCCACGATGAAGCGCATCCGCAGCAACGTCGGCATTTCCGTGGGCCTCAACTCGGCGTTCCTTGCGGGCGGCCTCACGGGCATTCTGATGCCGGCCGTCTCGGCGCTGCTTCACAACGCCACGACGATCGGCGTGTGCCTCAACGCCATGCGCCCCGAACTCGGCCACTACGACGGGGAGACCCGTTATGCGGACGAACTCCGGAAGGACGTGGCCGACATGTTCAACCGCCTGGGCGGCGTGATCCGCGGCGTCGATTCGGAGGCCGCCGGCGCTCCGCGCGTTGCCGTGACCGCGCTCGAAGCCACGGGCGTCGCATAAGGAGACAGACATGGCAGACATTCGCGACTGCGTGAGAAGCCTGCTGTCGGGACGCGCGCGCCTGCGCCATCCCATGCTTCACGGCCTGGAGGCCGAGTCTTGCAGGGAGGTCGCGGGCATGCTCGAGACCATTCCCGGCGTGACGGGCGTGTCGATCAACCCGCGCGTGGGCTCGCTCCTCATCACCTGGAACGAGGCCGAGACGACGGCCGAGACGCTGCTTGAGACGGTCGAGGGCTACGCCGCCATCTTCTTCGCCGCAGGCGCAGAAGATGAGGCTGGGGCCGCTGCGCCCGCGGACGAAAAGGAGACGTCCTGCACGGCATGTCGTGCCGTCGAAAGGGCGGCGGAAGCCGCCGGGAGCGTGCTCGGCAGGATCGAGTCCGCAGGCGTCGGCACCTTCGGCGCGGCCGCCCGCACGCTCATGCCCGAAACGTCGAGGCGCAATCCGAAGCGCGCCGCCCGCATCCTGCAGAACCGCACGATGCTCGGCGCCCTTGCGCTCTCGATCGGCGCGCTCGGCGTCAGGCAGACGGGGCTGCATCTCTGGGCGGGCGTCGCCTTCATGGCGCTTCTTGCCCTGCACCTGCAGCAGCACCGCCGCGTCCTCTAAAATACGGGCATTCACCACCGCCGCCACGGATTGCGCATGCAGAAAGACTCCCTCCCGACCAGGATCCTGAAGATTATCCTCGCCGTGCTCGTCACGGTACTGGCCGTCTCCGCCCTGGCCGCCGTGACGGCGCTCCTTCTCTACGGCCTCGTGCTGGCGGCGGTGGCGCTCGTGCTCCTTTTCATTCTTTCGCCCGAGGACCTCAGGGCCTTCGTCAAGGCGGCCGGAGAACGCATCGACGGCTGGATCGGCCGCCTCGAGGGGCTCTGGCGCAGCGTCAAGGAGGGGCTCGACGCCTGGGGCGCCCGCGAAATGGCCGCGCGCGGCGAGGGCGATAATGAGCGCCCGCCCGCTCAGACAGGGCAGGGCGACGGGCTTCCCGCTAGCGGCGAGCCTTCGGAAAAGGCATAGTGCCGGACGGCGAAAGAGACATCGAAAAGAGGCGGACTCCGCAGGGAGCCGCCTCTTTTTTGTAAGCCGTTCGGCAGTCCGTCTTCAACTGGAGAGCCTGTAGCGCTGCCGCGGGCTGTGGAGCGGTTCCATGCGCTCGATGAGGCCTGCGTCGATCATGCGGCGGAGCTTGGCGAGCACGGTGCTTCTCGAGAGGCCCGAACATCGCACGATCTCGGTGAGCGCAATCGAGTCACGCTCGGAGAGCGCCGTCGTGAGGTCGTATTCGAAGTCCGTCCAGTGCACGATGCGCTCCTCGCGGAAGAAGACGAGCGAAACGGCGGAGACCCAGTCGTGCACGACGGCTCTGGGTCTGCCTGCGGCCTCAAGCGCCTCGTCGATGAGAAGCAGCCCCTGAGTGCCAGGCTCGAGCACGGTGCCGGGCCTTCCGTCCGCATCAGGGCAGGGCGTGCACTCGAGAATGCGTGTGAGGTTGGCGTTGCGAAGCGCCGCCAGACCGTGGATCTGGCGGTTGTAGACGGCCGCCCTGAAGAAACCGCCCGGATTGAGGATCTCGAGCCTGTCGTCGAAGAGGTCGATGCGCACCTGCGAGCCACGGCCTTCGGGCGAATAGTCGCGGTGCTGAAGCGCGTTCACGACCGCCTCGTGGCAGGCGCGAAGCGGATATGCGAAGCCGTCCGCCGTCCTCAGGCGCTCTGCAAGGAGGTTCACGGCCGTCTCGACCATGTAGGGCACGGGGCCGTTGATGGAACGGGTTTCACCCGTTCCTCTGACCGTGAGGACGATGTTGAGCCTTGGAAAGAACTGCTGCGGATAGACGCCCGCCGCGAGAAGTCCGCCGAGCGTCGGGACAAGGCGTCCCGCGCCCTCGGCGAGCACGCCCGTCTTGACGAGAATCTCCTCGCCCGCCATGCCGCCGAAGACGGAGGGCGTCATGGCGCGGTTGCGCTCGACCATCGTCTTGAGGACGGCGGCGTCGAGGTCCGTGACGGACGCCTCGGAGACGTGCTCGGTGTCCCAGACGGGCTGCATGCGGCTTTCGCACATGCGGTCGACCTCGTAGTGCGTCAGTCGCTTGTCGCCGTCGCCCGTGCGGATGAAGCTTCCGGCCACGGGGCCGCGGTCCGTGATGTAGGCGGGCCTCAGGTCGGGTTCGAGCGCAGGAATGACGGCGGCCACGACTTCGGCGCCCTCGAACGGCTGTCGGGTCTGCAGGGAGGCGTGATGGTGTCGCAGGCGGAAAGGAGCGCGTTGTGAAGGCGTCTTGCGTTGAAGCCCTCGACCGGTGTGAAGCCGCGGCGCTCGGAGAGGCCGAGGATGAGGATGCCGCCCGTGTGGTTCATGAAGGCCGAAAGCGTCTCACCGATGCTCTCGGGCAGCTTCCAGGCGGCCTCCTTCACTTCGACGAGCTGAGTGTCCGTGCCGATGGTGCGCAGGCGGCGCACGATTTTGGCGAGCAGCTTGTTCGGATCCTGCATGATGCACGCTCCTTCTTCGCGGGCTTTTGCAGGAAGTGTACGAAGTCGTGCGGCAAGTGCACCAGAGGATTAACAAAACCCGCGTAATTTCCCATCCAATGCGACGCATTGGGTGGGGATGTATAGCGGGCCGAGCGTTAGCTCGGCTACAGCTGTATAGTATTGAGTACGGTTCTGGTGCTCATTTTTCCATGATTCGACACCACCAAATCCCAATGGATGTAACTGTTGCAGACGCTGTCTGCGCGGCTTCGAAATAACGGTCTTTGAAATGTCTCAACGAGTGGAACGGATAGTCGTCAAGCCTGGGCATACGCATTACCTCGCGTGCCATAGGCTGTGTTCTGCCGCCCGCAAGTTGGGCAATCAGGCCGTCTACATCCAACGGCAGAGAATTTTTGCCAAAGAACCTTGGTTGAACCGAGTTCAGTTGGATCAAACCGTTCGGAGCGAATGCACCGAGTCGTATAGAAATATGCCTTCGGCTGCATCCGCTCAACGACAGACTCAGATCATCCAAGAGCAATTCGTTTCATGGAATAAGGCCAAGAAAGCTTATCTGTCTGATCCGAGCAAGTTCCAGGCGATGCCGCGACTGCCGGGTTACAGCAAAAAGTATCGAACTTTCGTCGTTGGGCGTAATGGCTATAAGGTTGTCGATGGCAATCTTGTTATCACCGACAAGAACGACATTGGTTTTCCTCGGTTGCCAATCCGCTCTTGTGAAAATCAGCCTCTCAACGCCAAAATAAATGAAACGATAGTTGGCGACGTGCGAATTGTTCCGCACGGGAACGCCTTTTTCATCGAACTGACCTATCAGGTCGCTTGTTCGACCTCCATCCTGCTCGACGGCAGCCGTGCGTGCCTGGTTGATGTTGGGCTTCGCAATATCGTCACTCTTGCTTCGACGATCAGCGGGATTCATCCCGTGGTTGTCAAAGGTGGCATGTTGAAAAGCATCAACGCCAAGTACAACAAGGACGCCGCAAGTCTTCAGACTCATGGAAAGCAAGCGCATCGTCGCTCCAAGGTCATGAAGCGCATTTGCCGCATCAATGACAACCTGCACAAGGTTTCCCGCTTCGTTGTGAAGTTTTGCCTTCAACATGACTTGGGAACCGTTGTCATCGGGCATAACGACGGGTGGAAGCAGAACGTCAACCTTGGCAAGGTCAACAATCAAAATTTTGTGAGCATTCCGTTCAATCGCTTGATCCATATGATTCGCTACAAGGCGGAGGAGTACGGCATCAAGGTGATTGTTCGTGAGGAAAGCTACACCTCGCGTCAGTCTGCGCTTGACTTCGATCCATTGCCGAATTACGGCGATAAGAATGCGAATCAGGTTCTTAGCACGGGCAGGCGAGTGCGAGGACTGTTTTTCCGATCGAACGGTCAAGTTATCAACTCTGATGTCAACGGATGCTTGAACATTGGCAGAAAAGAATTCGGTGATGACTGGCTCAAAAAGCTTGTCGAAACCGATAAGGGCTGTTTGATGCAGCCCGTCACAGTCCGTATTGGACAGTGACTAGAATGGGGGCCACGGCCCCCAGAATCCCCATCCAATCCCTAATGACATGGGATT
>ERZ1107006.3031-NODE-3031-length-11388-cov-5.712962_pt1 | contig 11388 bp, 7 predicted proteins | sample MGYA00403696_ERZ1107006 | MGnify/ENA primary metagenome ERZ1107006 (study PRJEB35170, sample SAMEA104062441) | human gut metagenome | biome: human gut; feature: human-associated habitat; material: faeces | place: Denmark | collected 2012-08-13 ...
TCGATCTTACCGTCCTTACCGGCGGGATTGGTCATGACGATCTCCGAAACGCCCGCCACCTTGGCCGGGATGACGTCCATCAGGACGGTGGAAGGATACGCCGCCGTGCCGCCCGGGACGTAGACGCCCGCCTTCTCGATGGGGGTGTATTTCTGGCCCAGCACGATGCCGGGCTTGTCGTTCATCACAAAATTTTTATGCACCTGCTGGCGGTGGAAGGCTTCGATGTTGGCGGCGGCCTCCCGCAGCGTTTCGAGGAAATAGCCGTCCATATTCGCAAAGGCTTCTTCAATTTCCTCCTGCGTCACCTGGATGTTATCCAGCTTGGCGCCGTCGAACTTGAGGGCATATTCTTTCAGGGCCTCGTCGCCCCGGGCGCGGACATCGGCAATGATGCCGTCCACCACATCTTCCACATTCTTCTCCGCGCGGATGTCACGGTTCAATATCTCTTCGGGCTTCAGCTCATCGAAGTGATACAGCTTTATCATTTTTTCTCCTCCTTTGCGGCAAGGGCGGCACGCAGCTTTTCGAGCATCTCGTCCATTTCGCGGTGCTTGAACTGGTAGCTGGCCTTATTGGCGATGAAGCGGGCCGAGATGGGCATGAACTCCGTCACCACCCGCAAACCGTTTTCCCGCAGGGTCGTACCCGTCTCCACAATATCCACGATGACGTCGGACAGGCCCAGGATGGGGGCCAGCTCAATGGAGCCGTTCAGCTTGATGATGTCGATGTCCCGCCCGATGGATGCATAATAGCTCTTGGCGATGTTGACGAACTTGGTTGCCACCCGCACCGGGCGGCTGGGGTCGTCTTTGTGATCTGCCGGGGCGGCGACGCACATCCGGCACTTTCCGAGGCCGGTGTCCAGCAGCTCGTAGACATCGGCAGACGCTTCCGTCAGGATGTCCTTGCCCACGATGCCCACGTCTGCCGCGCCGTGCTCGACGTAGATGGCAACGTCGCTGGGCTTGACGAGGAAGTACCGGATGCCGGCGGCGGGGTTCTCCACCACCAGTTTGCGGGTGGCGTTGTAGTCTTCGGGGCAGCCGTAGCCGATACCAGCCAGCAGGTCATAGACCTTGTCGCCGAGACGGCCCTTCGGCAGAGCTACGTTCAGCATGGTCTTTTCGGTTTTCTGCTGCTGCACCGGCGGGAGCGGGGCGCTCAGGCGGTCCAGCTCGTCGAGATAGACCGCAAAGCCGATGGCCCCCGCACCCGGGGTGAACTTCTGCATCAGCAGGTCATACCGCCCGCCCTTGAGTACCGGACGGGGAAGCGACTCCAGATAGCCCTGAAACACAAGGCCGTTGTAATATTCCATCTCACCGGCCAGCGTCATGTCCAGACGGATGCTGCCGCCTGCACCAGCCAGCTCTTCGGTGATGGCTTTCAGCTCGGCAGCGGCGGCTTCCATCCGCTCGTTCCGGCAGGCGGCTTCCACACGGGGAAGCACATCCTCACAGCTGCCGCAGAGGCTCATCAGCTCCGCCAGTGCGTCGGCACCGGCCTCATCCATCCCGGCGGCGGATGCCGCCGCTTTCAGCTCGTGGAGGTTTTTCGCTTTCAGCTTTGCCAGCAGGGCGGCGCGGGAAGCTTCCGGCACGTCCAGCGCATCCAGCAGACCGAACAGGTAGCCCATGTGGCTCACTTCCAGCACCCACGGCTGGCCCAGCTGCTCGAGGGACTGTGCCGCCAGCGACACCGCCTGCCGCACCTGTCCTTCGCCCACATCGCCCAGCATTTCAAGGCCCATCTGGCCGATCTCCTTGAAGGTGTGGCTTTCTGCCGAGGGGCGGTAGACATTTTCGTGATAGTAGTAGCGCAGTGTCTCGCCCGGCGCGGGCTGGGCCGTCTTGGCAATGGAGAGGGTCACGTCAGGTTTCAGTGCCAGCAGCCGCCCGTCCAGATCGGTGAAGGTGATGACCTGCTCCGACGAGAGGAAGCTGCGGTTCTCCTGATACAGCCCGTACTCCTCGAACCGGCCCATGTGATATTTGCGGCAGCCCGCCGCCTCATACAGCGCCCGCAGCGCGAAAGAGGCCTGCTCCTTCGGCTGTAAGCAGGAGATGTCAAATTTCATACCTTTTCCCTCACTTTTCACCGGGCGCTTGCCCGCCCCGGCCCCTGCGCCCCGCCTTTTCCCGGGCGCTTTTGTCTTATGATAAGGTTATTTTACTTTATCAAGATAAAGTTGTAAAGTGTGAAAGTGACCGTGTTTTCATTTTTATGATACGATTTTTCTGTGCGTTTGTACAGAAAGGCGAAATGATTTCACTCATCGAGGCACAAAAATAAACCACCCTGTGCATCTCAGTACACAAGGCGGTTTACAAAATCTTTTTACTGCATATCAGGCTGGCATTTTATCTGCCAGCTCCTGCACCTCGGACAGCGGAAGGCTGGAAAACTTTGCGATTTGTTCCAGCGTCAGTCCTCCATCCGCAAGCATCTTCTGGGCCACCGCAACATTGGCCTTATGCGTTGCTTCTTTTGCAGATTCAAACGCAATTTCTTCAAACGCTCTGCACATCTGTGTACGGCCTCCTTCCGTTTCCTTCAAATAGCGGACTTCCTGCGCCAGAAGCGGGTTCAGAATATATTCCACCGGAGCGATTTTTTCATCCAGCGCTTCGGAAAAGAAGTCATCATCCATCAGCCGCAGCCCGGCAAGAAGTTCCAGATAACACTCCTGCTTATCCTTCTGCATCCTTCTTACCTCCGTGTTCCCTTTTCTATAAAATATCATATATACGCACAAAAAGCAAGGCCCTGACGGTGAAAACGCACCGTCAGGGCCTTACCCTTTTTATTCAGTTTCAGCCCAGCAGTTCCAGCACGCCGCTCTTGGGACGTGCGCCGACGGCCTGACGAACCAGCTTACCGTTCTCGAACAGCAGCAGGGTGGGGATGCTCATGACACCGAACTCGGCGGCCAGATCGGGCTGCTCGTCCACATTGACCTTGCCCACCTTGACGTCGGTGCGCTCCTCGGCCACCTCGTCCACGATGGGGCTCAGCATCCGGCAGGGGCCGCACCAAGCGGCCCAGAAATCGAGCAGGACGGGCTGAGCGCTCTTCAGCACCTCGGCCTCAAAGTTTTCTTTCGTGATGGTGATGACTGCCATATCGTTTTCCTCCATAAAGAGTGTTTTTTCATCTGACAGGGACAGTATACCCCAAACTCCGGCGTTTTTCCGTGAGCAAGTCACATAAAAAGCCCGGGGCAGGCATTTTCTGCTCCGGGCTCTGGAAATTATTTTGCGATTTCAGGCTCAGATGTCCTTCAGGGCATTCTTGCCGGCGACGTAGCCATAGTACATGGCCATGGAGTGGCTGACGCCCTTCAGGCCGATGGGGTACTCGGTGGCAAAGCGGTTGCCCTGGACGTTGCCGGCGACGTACAGGCCGGGGATGACATTGCGGTCGGCGTCGAAGGTGTGGCAGTCCTCATCGCTCTCGAGACCTCCGATGCAGACCAGCAGCAGAGCAGTGGTGAACTTGTCGGCGTAGAAGGGGCCGTTCTCGACTGCCCACATACGGGAAGCGGGCTTGTGGAAGTCCTCATCGTAACCGGCCTTGGCCAGCTCGTTGTAGCGCTGGATGGAGTCCAGAGCGGTCTGCTGGGCGGCAGTATCGTCCGGGTAGATCTTTGCCACCAGCTCTTCCAGCGTGTCGGCCTTCACAGCGCGGCCATCGGCCACAGCAGCTTCCAGCTGATAGGGGCTCTTGTAGTTGCGGTAGGTGGTGTTGTTCTTGGGGCCTTCGTCCTCGCTGGCGTAGTCCTCATAGTAGCAGGCACCGCCGTGGGCTGCGGGCATATAGGGCAGCTGCTCGGGCCAGTTGGAGTCGAAGATCTGCCAGCTCTCGCGGTTCTTCTGCAGCTCGATCTGGTTTTCCAGCTGCTGGCCGGGCAGGTCCTCGTTCATGAAGCGCTTGCCGTTCAGATCCAGATTCAAAAAGCCTGCGTTGCCCATGACGCCCACACCGGACAGGTCGGCACCGCCGCCCATATGGTGGATCATGGGTGCGTGGCTCTGCTGCACCTGAGCGCCTGCCCACATGCCCAGCTGGATGCCGTCGCCCTGATTGGTGAAGCTGCCCTCCACGTCCACATTGGTGAACAGGCACTGGATGTTGTTCTCAATGACTTCGGGGCAGAAATGCTGCAGCATCTTGGTGTTCTGGGAGTAATCGCCGGTGGACAGGATGACGCCCTTGGCGGCATTGCACTTGATGTACTCGCCGGTGGCAGCATCGCGGGCATACAGGCCCACGCAGCGGCCGTCCTCCATGATGAGCTTTTCCACAAAGCAGCCGTAGAAGGTTTCCACGTTGCCGGTGTCAACGGCCTTCTGCATGTTGGCATTGACGGTGACGGACTGGTTGGGCAGGAACTCCACAGAGGTGGGGTAGCAGGGGAAGCGCTCCTGCTTCCAGTCGTAGTTCTCGGGCAGCGGGTAGAAAATGGGGATCAGGAAGTTGTTTGCGTTCTCGTCAGGGATGGCGCTGCGGGTGGTCTCGGCGTAGTACAGATCCGGGTTTGCTTCCACCCACCAGTCAAAGGCATCGCCGATGTTGTGGGCCCACTTGCTCATAATGGAGCGCTTGCAGCGGTAGGTGCTTTCCACCATGTGAGAATCCACGATCTCGTCGATCTGCTCACGGGTCCAGGTGTTGCGGCCCCACTTGGCCTGCACATTGCCGTTGATGACGGCATACTCGCCGCTGCGGCACTGGGGACCGTCAGCCTTTTCAAAGGCTGCCACCTTGCCGCCGTCCTCGGCGATGCTGCGCACAGCTGCCACACCGGCAACGCCGCAGCCCACCACGGCCACATCCACGTCCACCGTCTTGGTGACCTTGCTCTCGTCGATCTCCGGCTCGGTGCCCAGCCAGTCGTTCTCCGAAGCGGCAGCGGAGCTGTCTGCGCCGTCTGCCTTGACGCCCATGGCCTGCTCGATGCAGCTGGCAGCCGCCTTCTTGACGGCATTGGTGGTGACGGTAGCACCGGAGATGTTGTCGATCTCGGTGCCCTGTGCGGCCATGATGGCCTCCTGCAGGGTGGGTGCGGCCACGCCGCCGATGCTCTCGGTCTCGTTGGAAGCATCGATGACCACCTCGGTGATGGCGGTCTCGCTGAAGGTCATGGTCACCTTCACCTCACCGATGCCGGTGGCCGTGCCGGTGTAGGTACCGGCGGTGTAGATGGCATCGCCGGTAGCGGCGGTGCTGGAAGAAGCTGCGGAGTTGCAGGCAGCCAGTGCACCGGCGGTGACACCGCTCATGGCGGCAGCGGCGGCGACCTTCAAAAAGCCTTTGCGGGAGATCTTTTCCATTTGGATTTCCTCTTTCTTCTCATCAATTTCTCTTCGTCTCTGCGGGAGTTTTTCCCGCGCTGCACTTAGTATAAAATATAACGAAGTGAAAGGGAAACAAAAAAATTTTTCCACCCTAATAAAAAGTGTTTATAACTGGCTCTCGCCATGCTATACTGAGAGCAGACGGATCTTCCCCTGCGCAGAAAGGAGCTTTTTTCGGATGAACGACCACCAGCTGCTGTGTTTTCTCACCGTGAGCCGGACCCTGAATTTTACCACAGCCGCCCGGGAGCTGTACTGCACCCAGCCCGCCCTCAGCTACCAGATCCGCAGTCTGGAAAAGGAGCTGGATCTGGCCCTGTTTGAGCGCAGCACCACCCGCGTGGCGCTGACCGAAGCGGGCCGGGCCTTTGTGCCGCAGGCGGAGGGGATCTATCGCAGCATCCTGAACGCCCGCACCGCACTGAAGGGCTTTGCCCGGCGGCGCACACTGACCCTGCGCCTGCCGCCGGTGCTGCTGCAGCGGGACCCCATTTATCCCATCCTGATGGCACAGCTGCACGCCGCGCTGCCGGGATATGAGTTTGCGGTGGACACTCGGCCCGTGTCACGCAACCCCCACGAAATGCTCTGCAGCGAGGCAGACGCAGCCCTCTATCTGCCCTTTGGGCCGCTGCAGCCGGAGATCGAGCGCACCCCCATCCTGCACAACACCTTTTACCTGATCGTATCGCCGGAGCACCCGCTCACAGGGCGCAGCACTCTGGCGCTGGCCGATCTTGCCGGGCAGCAGCTGTTTTATGAGCCGCTGTATCAGGAAATGGTGGATCTTGCCGTTGTTCAGCCCGGCCTGCCGTTTTCCGCACCAAGCTGGCACATGGTGGAAAACTACGAGTGTGTTTACAACGATCTGCTTGCCGGGCGCGGCATGTTTTTGTGCCCGATGAAATACCCGGCCTTTCCGGCGGCATGGTATCTGCCGCTGCAGCTGCCGTTGCCGGACACCTGTCTGCTGACCCTGCGGGACGACCCGCGTCCCGAGATCCAACGGCTGCGGGAGGTATTCACCGCTGTATACGCCAGCCGTGCAAAGCTGCTGGGAGAGGCGTAAAAAGCAGCGCCGGAACGGCAAAATCGTTCCGGCGCTGCTTGTTTCAGAAGAGATCAGGCTTCTTCCGGTACATCATCAAAACCGATGAACCAGAGGATCGCAAAGGTGGCCACAAAGGCGATCGCGGCAGAGATCAGTGCGTTGATCACGTTCATGGGATTTTCACCGACATACAGGCCGATGGCTGCCAGACCGGCACCACCGCCGCCAAAACGGCGCACACCGGTCAAACCGGCATACAGGCCGCCCAGACCACCGCCGATGGTGGTGGCGATGAGAGGCTTACGCAGACGGACGTTGACGCCGAACAGAGCAGGCTCCGTCACGCCCAGCAGAGCGGTCACACCGCCGGAAACGGCCAGCTGACGGAAGTTCTTGTTTTTGGTCTTGATGGCAACGCAGAGGGCTGCGGCACCCTGTGCAATGTTGGAAGGCAGATTACCGGGGCCGATGACCGTCTCATAGCCCAGCATGGACAGAGAGTTGACATACGCGGGCAGCAGGCTGTAGTGCATACCGGTCATGACCAGGAACGGCATAAAGGCACCGATGACGGTGGGCAGTGCCCAGGGGCAGACCTTTTCAATGGCCAGCAGGACGTTGACCAGACCATCGCCGATGATGCTGCCCAGAGGGCCAAGCACGCACAGGGAGATGGGAGCCATGATGAGGATGGTGAGCACCGGCCGCAGGATGAACTTGACCACAGAGGGCACGACCTTATTGACAAATCGTTCCACGTATGGCAGTACCAGCGTGATAAGGAAGATGGGGATGACTGAGGAAGAATAGGTTACCATCTTCACCGGCAGACCCAGCACATGGACCACATCGGCATCGGCTTTCAGGGCGATGAAGTTCGGGTGCAGCAGGATGGCCCCCAGCAGCATGGCCATCTGCGGGTTGCAGCCGAACTTTTTGGCCGCGGAGTTGGCCAGGAAGATCGGCAGGAAGTAATAGGAAGAGTCTGCGATGAAGTTGAGGAAATAGTACAGATTTCCGCTCTTGTCGATCCAGCCGAAGAGGGTCAGCACAGACAGCAGAGCCTTGATCATACCGGCACCGGCGATCAACGGCATCAGCGGGGTGAACACACCGGCCAGCGTGTCCAGAATGATGCTGACCCTGCTCTTCTTTTCCTCGGCCGGGGCGGCAGGCTGTTTGACTTCCTTACCGCCGAAGTCGCCCAGTTTCATCAGTTCATCGTACACGGCAGCCACTTCGTTGCCGATGATGACCTGATACTGGCCGCCTTTGTTCACGACACCCACCACGCCGGGTACGGCTTTGACCTTGGCCTCGTCCACGCCGTCCATTGACTTGAGGTTGAACCGCAGGCGGGTGACACAGTGGGTCAGAAATGTAACATTTTCTGCGCCGCCGACCTGTTCCAGCACCTGCTGGGCAGTTTTCTTTGCATCCATTTGTTTTGCCTCCTTCAATATCCTAAAAAATGCATTGCTTACAGGGCGGTGTCTGCGCCGTTGCTTGCAATGACTTTTTTGTACCATGCAAACGACTTTTTCTTTTTGCGGGCCAACGTGCCGCTGCCGTCATCCTTCTTGTCTACGTAAATGAAGCCGTACCGTTTGCGCATCTCGCCGGTGCCCACCGAAATAATGTCGATGGGACCCCAGCAGGTGTAGCCGATCACCGGAACGTCATCCAGCTCAATGGCCTGCCGCAGCGCATCAATGTGACTGCCCAGAAAACGGATGCGGTAATCGTCCTGAATGCTGCCATCCGGCTCTACGGTGTCGATGGCACCCAGACCATTTTCCACAACGAACAGCGGCAGTTCATACCGGTCATACAGCTCATTCAGTGCGATGCGCAGGCCGTCCGGATCGATGGGCCAATCCCAGTCGGTACGCTGGAGATACGGATTGCTGCGTTCTACACAGCAATCCGTATCTTCCGTTGCACGGGCAACTGAAGAAAAATAATAGCTGAATGCGATGTAATCCACAGTTCCTGCGGCCAGCAGCTCGGCATCGCCCGGCTGCATCTCTACCGAAGTGCCCATGCGCCGCAGCTGTGCCGTGCACAGGCTGGTGTAGTGTCCGCGGCACATCACATCGGTGTAATAATAGTTCGGCATCATCTGGAATCTCTGTGCCAGCACATCCTTGGGTGCGCAGGTGCGCGGGTAGGTGGTGGGATACTGGATCATGCAGCCGATTTTATTTTCCGGGTCGACCGCATGCCCGATCTGCACGGCCTTTGCACTGGCAAGGAACATGTTGTGGCTGACCAGCGCTTTAACAGCGTTGTGCTCCTCGCCTTCGGCAAAGAGCACGCCTGCCTGATGGTATGGCTCGCTCTGGTTCATGGTCTCGTTGATCTCATTGAAGGTCATCCAGTACCGGACCTTTCCCTTGTAACGCCGGAACACCGTTTCACAGTACCGGGCAAAGAAATCGATCAGGGCTCGGTTACGCCAGGAACCATAGTGCTGCACCAGATACAGCGGCGTTTCGTAATGCGAAAGCGTGACCACCGGTTCGATCCCGTAGCGGTGCAGCTCATCGAACACACGGTCATAGAAAGCAAGCCCGGCCTCGTTCGGCTGCAATTCATCGCCCTGCGGAAAGATGCGCGGCCAGTTGATGGACATTCGGAAGCACTTGAAGCCCATCTCGGCAAACAACGCGATGTCCTCTTTGTAATGGTGGTAAAAATCCACGGCTTCATGGCTAGGGTAGTAGTTGCCCTCCATGACCTGTGTATGAATCTCGCGCGGGACGCCGTGGCGTGCACTTTTTTCCACGTCGGCAATGCTCAGGCCCTTGCCATCCGTCTGGTAGGCACCTTCGTACTGGTTGGCGGCGGTCGCACCGCCCCACAGGAACTTTTTTGGCATCTCCATAAGCTTGAAAACCTCCTTGCAGGTATAGAATACTTGCAGGGAGGTTTTTGTGCAATATTTTTTAAACTTATTGGTACAGTGTTAATTTTTCTGTTTCTTTTTGCACAATCAAAAGCGGAACAGTGTTTCATTCCGCATTTTCTTTGTGCAGATTCAACAAAATAGGATTGGTGGAGGTGCGGTGTTGTTCCAGCTCTCGGGCGCGTTCCAGCTTGTAGGTATAATTCTTCTGGTAGTTCTGCCGGAAGTACTCGGAATACAAGATGTCCAGTAGAAGGGTCATGGACAGATGGGAAGCATAGTCCCCAAGATTCTGATAGATGCTTTCTTTGGTGGAAAGGGTCAGCTTGCAATCCGCATAACAGGTCAGGCTGTTTTCGCCAAAGCTGGTCAGCGCAAGGATGGGTGTTCCGGAGCGTTTGCACTGCCGGGCAATCTCCAGCATCTGCGCCGTTTCGCCGGAATAGGAAATGATCATGGCAAGGTCCCTCTCGGACAGGCAGCAGGCCTGATACCGCTGGTAGTTCAGATTGTTGAAAATGACCACCCGCTTGCCGATCTTGAGCATCTTTTCTCGGAAGGATTCGGCCTGATTGATGGCCGTCCCGGCGGAAAAAATGTGGATTTCCTCGTGATATTTGAGCAGGAGCACCGCTTTGTGCAGGTCTTCGTACCGGAGAAGCTGCATAGTGTCCTTGACGGCTTCTTCGTACAGCTCGCCGATGTTCTGCGCCACCCGCATGGGGCTGTCGTTTTCAGCAAAGGGAAAATTGAAATCCACCTTGCCCTGTTGCTGGTCGAGATATTCCAGTTCACGCACAAAATTTTGCTTGAAGTCATCAAAGCCGGTAAAACCCAGCTTTTTGCAAAGGCGCAGGACGGTCGGCGGAGAGGTGTAGGTCACTTCTGCCAGACTGCGGGTGGAATATTTGGCAATTTCCATCCCATGCGCCAAAATATAGGCGGCCAGCGTTTTTTCCCCTTCCGAAAGTTTTTCCTGAAGCGCAAGTTTGTCCACGATCAGCATTGCGATTCTCCCTTCCGCTTTTTCTGTAAGCATATCATATCCTGCAGTATTTGGCAAAAAAATTTGCGGCATGCAAAAACGCCGCCGCGTCAGCAAATGACGCGGCGGCGCAGATACAGTGGGAGAAGCGCTTATTTGCCCAGCATTTCGTGGGCAGTCTTGCAGATGGTGGCAGCATCCAGACCGTAGAACTTCAGCAGGTCCCATGCCGGGCCGGAGCAGCCGAACACGTCCTGCACGCCCACACGGCGCACAGGGGTGGGCAGCTTTTCGCTCAGCACGGCGCAGACGGCCTCGCCCAGACCGCCGATGACGTTGTGCTCCTCGGCGGTGATGACCTTGCCGCACTCCTTTGCAGCCTTGAGGACGATTTCCTCATCCAGAGGCTTGATGGTGTGGATGTTGATGACCCGGGCGTGGATGCCCTCAGCGGCCAGCTGCTCCGCAGCCATACGGGCTTCGTTGACCATCAGGCCGGTGGCGATGATGGCAATGTCGCTGCCCTCAGTGATCTGCTCACCCTTGCCGATCTCGAAGTGATAGTTCTCGGCATCGTGGAACACAGGCACAGCCAGACGGCCAAAGCGCAGATAGACGGGGCCTTCCATTGCGTAGGCAGCACGCACAGCGGCGCGGGCCTCCACATCGTCGGCGGGGCAGATGACGGTCATGCCGGGGATGCTGCGCATGAGGGCAAAGTCCTCGCAGCACTGATGGGATGCACCGTCCTCACCCACCGAGATGCCGCCGTGGGTGGCACCGATCTTCACGTTCAGGTGGGGGTAGCCGATGGAGTTGCGCACCTGCTCAAAGGCACGTCCGGCGGCGAACATGGCAAAGCTGGAAACAAAGGGCACATAGCCCATGGTGGACAGGCCGGCGGCCACGCCCATCATGTTGCCCTCGGCGATGCCGCAGTCAAAGTGGCGGTCCGGGTATGCCTTGCGGAACATGCCGGTCTTGGTGGCGGCAGCAAGGTCTGCGTCCAGCACCACCAGCTCGTCGTGGCCTTCGGCGGCCAGCTCCTTCAGGGTGTTGCCGTAGCTTTCACGGGTAG
>ERZ1107006.3032-NODE-3032-length-11386-cov-4.442326_pt1 | contig 11386 bp, 8 predicted proteins | sample MGYA00403696_ERZ1107006 | MGnify/ENA primary metagenome ERZ1107006 (study PRJEB35170, sample SAMEA104062441) | human gut metagenome | biome: human gut; feature: human-associated habitat; material: faeces | place: Denmark | collected 2012-08-13 ...
GCATTTCGGTTGCATTTACCAACATTATTCATTACCTCCACAAAATCATTGGGGTTTTGGCCGCGCCACGCCCACATTGTGCATGGCTTAACGAACCTACAGAGTTAGTATACCCCAAACAGCGCCTAAAATCAATCCAAACAAGCGCATTTTCTGCCCTGCAGGCGGCGAGGAATGCTGATATGTTACCGAACCGGCCGAAGCGGTCCGGCAGTGGGACCCCCAAAACGGACGTGATGCGACAAAAATCCATGATGCTGGCAACATGAGCACTTTCGACACGGCCCAGCAGGGGGCAGCGGTTTTCAACACGAATCCACATTCGTCAAAATGATGTTGGTGAAAATTGCAAAAGGTGCCTGTTTCCGCTTCAAAAAACTGTCAGATTTCCGACTTGAAATTTACAAATTGTACGCAAGCCGGACCGGAGCGTCGAAACCGATTGTGGAAAAAACAGTGGAAAGTGTGGAATTCCACAGCCAAAATGGGCTTTGAAGCTGGAATTTTTCACACTCTCCACAGAGTTTTCAACATGTGGAAAAATAGACGGCCTTTTACGGAATGTATACCACACTTTTGTGGAAAACTTTCTGCCCCGGCAAAACCGTCAGGTGGCGGCGGACGGGCTGTGAAAACTTTGCGCACGAAAGGACAAAAAACGGCAATTCTCTGGCAAACAGGGCGCGCTTATGTTATACTTTACTTTGGATCATCATAAACAAACGGAATCCTGCGCAGGGGCCGGAACGGTCCTGCGCTTTGGGCGTGCTGCACACGCCTGCATACAACGGAAGGAGAACAACAGCATGGAAGAAAAGAATCAGCCGCGCCGCCCGCGCCGCAGCCCGGAGGAACCGCAGCAGAAAAGCGAGAGCCTCGTCTACGGCAAGAACCCGGTGACCGAGCTGCTCAAGAGCGGCTCCGGCGTGGACACGGTGCTCATCGCGGAGGGTATGGCCCCGGCCGTGGCGGCTTATTACACCGCGCTGGCCAAGGAGGCCGGTGCTACCGTGAAGCGGGTGCACCCCAACAAGCTGCGCCTGATGACCGGCACCGAGAGCCACCAGGGCGTGGCTGCCTTTGCCAGCGAGATCGAATATGTGACGGTGGACGACCTGATGGCGGCAGCCAAGGCCAAGGGCAAAGCGCCCTTCCTGGTGCTGAGCGACGGCATCGAGGATCCCCACAACCTGGGCGCGGTGATGCGCAGCGCACTGTTGTGCGGTGCCCACGGCATCGTGATCCCCAAGCGCGGCGGCGCATCGGTGACGCCCACCGTCATCAAGTCCAGCGCCGGTGCGGCCGAGCGGCTGCCGGTGGCCCGTGTGGCCAACATCGGCGAGACCATCCGCCGTCTGAAAGAGCAGGGCGTCTTCGTCTATTGTGCGGACATGGACGGCGTTTCCCTGCGCAAAAACAACCTCACCGGCCCCATCGCACTGGTGCTGGGCAGCGAGGGCAGCGGCGTGTCGCAGCTGGTGAAAAAGCTGTGCGACGGCGTGGTGCGGCTGGATATGGCGGCACCCGGCACCGGCGTGGACAGCTATAACGTGTCGGTTGCGGCCGGCATCATCCTGTACGAGATCCAGTCGCAGCGCGGGGCGCAGCAGGGGTAACAGGAGCAAACTGGAACTCCAACCACAACAACAGGAGGGACAAGAATGCCGAAAAATACCAACGACCACCGGGACCTGACCCCGGAAGAAATCGCGGCACGGGAGGAAAAGTTCCGCTCGTTTTTCACCACCACGGCGGTGAATGTTCCGGTCGAGATGACCCGGCGGGACGATGAGCCGCAGAAGCCGAAAAAGCGGTTCGGCCTGTTTGGACACAATAACCCACGGCGCGAGGCGGAGGAACCGGCGGACACCCCGCTGGAAATGCCCACCGGCGAGGTGCTTCTGGGCGCGGATGCCCAGCCGGAAGAAGAAGCGGATCTGGAGCTGGTGCTGAAGCCCACGGCCGACCCGGAACCGGAGACTTCGCTGCGGCCGCTGGCCGAACAGCAGCCTGTGGCCGCGGCACAGCCCGAGCCGCCCGCCCCGGAAAAGGAGCCGGAACGGCCCGCAGAGCCTGCAAAAATGCCGGAGCCGGAAGCACCGGCACAGCCCGAGAAGAAGCCGGAACCGCAGGAGCAGCCTGAGCCCCGGGCAGAAAAGTCTGCAAAAGCCGCAAAGCAGCCGAAGCCCCGGAATGCCAAAAACGCGCCGGAAGTGCTTCTGCCCCAGGAACAGCAGGAGCAGCAGGAGATGGCCGAGCTGAAGGCGATGATCGGCCTGGGCAGCAAAGCGCCAGCCCCAAAGCCTGCCCCGGCAAAGCAGCCGGAAAAGGCGGCGGAACCCAAGGATGCGGCCATGCCCGCCGTGGTGTTTGCGGCGGCAAAGGACCTGCCGAAGGAACCGGCGGAGAAACCCTCCATCTTTGAAATGTTCGGCACGCCCGAGGACGAGCAGAAGCCCGAGGCCCCTGCGGCCCAGGCAGAAAAGCAGTCTGCCCCGGGCAAGGAAGATACCATGAGCCTGCCGCTGCTGCCGCTGGACGAAGAAACAGCGGGGGCAGAAAACGTGGAAGAAACGGCTTCGACAGAGAAAGCACAGAATACAGAACGCGCGGAAGCCCAGCCGCAGGAGGAGAGCACAGAGCCCGCCGCCCCGGCTGAGGGAGCGGAGCCCGCCCCGCCGGAGACCCCGGCGGAAAAGCTGCGCCGCATGGGCGCAGAGCTGACATTGCGCTGCGCGCTGGCAGGCATTCTGGCCGTGGTGCTGCTGCACTTCGGGCTGGTATCCGACCGGCTGCTGCCTGCGCTGAACGTGCTGGACCCGGACGCGGCCCCGGCGGCGTTCTACGGTGCGAACCTGCTGCTGTTCGCCGCCAGCCTGTGCGTGGGCTGGCCTGTGCTGCGCGATGGCCTGAAGGGCCTGCGGGAGCGGCCCTCGGCCGAGGCGATGCCCGCACTGGCTGCGGCTGCGGCGCTGCTGCAGGCCGTGACGGCCATGCTGAACGCAAACACCTATCATAACACCGAGGGCATCTCGCTGCTCACCGGTGTGGCAGCGCTGGGGCTGTTCTTTGCGCTGCTGGGCGGCCGGGTGATGCTGGCGGCCGTGAAGGGCGGCTATGAGCTGATCGCGGCGGACCCCGAACACCGGGGTGCCTACCGCGCAAAAGATAAAGACCTGCTGCGTGCCCTGACACGGGACCTGGACCAGAAGGACCTTTGGGTACTGCTGAGCCGCCCGCTGCAGGCGGCCGATGGCTTTGTGGAGCAGTGCCTGGGCGAGCGCGCCAGCGAGCGCCGGGCGCAGAAGACCGCCCGCATCCTGCTGGGTGCAGCGGTGCTCAGCGGAATGCTGTTCGTGCTGTTCGGTGCCGGGTGGAACAAGGCGGTGGCCGCCATGGCCGCTGTGCTGTGCCTGGGTGCACCGCTGTCTTCCACCCTCATCGCGGGCCTGGCGTCGCTGCGGCTGCAGCGGGCGGCGGCCGCTGTGGGCGCTGTGGTGCCCGGCTGGCAGGCCATTGAGCAGCTGGGCGGCATCGACACCCTGCAGGTGGACGCCGACGACCTGTTCACCGCCGACAGCGCACTGCTGGAGGATATCCGCATCTTCAAGGGCGGCCGTATCGACCGCGCCATCCTGTACGCGGCCAGCGTGCTGAACGCCGGGTGCGGCACCCTGCAGGGCCTGTTCCGCCAGATCGTTGAGGACCGCACCGACATTCTGTTCCCGGTGAAGGATCTGGAGGAGCACAACGGCCTGGGCTTCGTCGGCTGGTGTGACAACAACCGCATCCTGATCGGCAACCGCAAATATCTGGAGCAGGAGGGCGTGCCCCTGCCGGACGAAGAATATGAGGCCGAGCACTCCAAAAACGGCGAGCTGCAGATTTTGTATCTGGCCGTTTCCGGCAGCCTGCACGCCATGTTCGTGCTGCGGTATGTGGGCGGGCGCAACACCGCCCGCAGCCTGGCCGCACTGCAGAAGGAGAATATCCGTCTGCTGGTCACCTGCCGGGACCCCAGCCTGACGGCCCGCCACATCAGCGAGGCCTATCACCTGCCGGAGGGCATGGTGACCTTGCTGGATCAGGAACAGTGCGACGCCATTGCAGCGGCCCCCATCGACCCGGCGGACCCCTGCTGCATGATCCATGCGCAGAACTTTGCCAGCCTGACCGGCGGCCTGCAGGCAGCCGACCAGGCCCAGAACGCCGAGACCAGCGCCACCACGGTGCAGCTGGTGTCGGTGTGGTTCTCCATCGTCATTGCCCTGCTGCTGACCAGTGCGGGCAGCATCTGGCAGCTTTCGGTGGCGACGGCACTGATGTATCAGGCCGCATGGAGCGCCTTGAGCATTGCCGTGTGCGCCCTGAAGCAGCATAATTAAAAAGGAATTCAAAATTGCCAGCCGTGTTCTCTGCCATGAGGGCCCGGCTGGCTTTTTCAAAAAGTTTTTCAAAATAAATAGGAATTATTCTTGATTATGGCGCCGAAATATGGTATACTCTGGTCAGAACAAAACGCACAGCAGCCGAGCAAACGCATCGAACACACCGTGCGATAAAACCAGAACCGCAGGGGAATGGTCACTCCCCTTACCACCACTTTTTTACTTGAAAAGGAGATACATGATGGAACTGAAGGGCACCAAAACCGAAAAGAACCTCTGGGAAGCATTTGCAGGCGAGAGCCAGGCACGCAACAAGTACACCTATTTTGCCAGCATGGCCAAGAAGGAAGGCTACGAGCAGCTGGCTGCCATCTTTGAGGAGACCGCCGGCAACGAGAAGGAGCACGCCAAGATCTGGTTCAAGCTGCTGTGCGGCGGTGCCATACCCGATACCCTGACCTGCCTGGATATGGCCGCAGGCGGCGAGCACGACGAGTGGACCGAGATGTACCCCCGCATGGCCAAGGAAGCCAAGGAAGAAGGCTTCCCCCAGATCGCAGCGCTGTTCACCATGGTGGCACAGATCGAGAAGGAGCACGAGGAGCGCTACCGCGCCTTGGCAGAGAACCTGAAGAACAGCAAGGTCTTTGCCCGCGAGGAGCAGCAGGTGTGGCAGTGCCGGAACTGCGGCTACACCTACATCGGCAAGTCCGCCCCGCTCAAGTGCCCCGTGTGCGCACACCCCCAGAGCTACTTTGAGCTGAAGAAGATCAACTACTGATTTCTAAATCAAGATGACGAACGCCGCCGCGTCTGGCCAGCCTGCTGGACGTGGCGGCGTTTTGTACAAAAAGCAAAAACACTTTTTGGGACTGTCCACAAAATCCGGCCGATGGGGCGGCCCGGCGGGGCAAAAAACTTGACCCTCCCCCGCCGGATGTGTAAAATGGTACGAAGACAAGAACTTTTGCACGCAGCTGCAGAACACGCAGGGGAGGTCAGGCGGGATGATCAGAACGGTTTGGAAAAACGGCTGTGCAGTGCTGCTGGCGGCATGGGTCCTGCTGGCAGGGCTTCTGCCTGTCCCTGCGGCCCGGGCAGCACAGGTGCAGGCGCTGCCGGACAGCGGCATGGCGCTGGATGTCTCCGAGCTGACGCTGGAAATGACCGACGACGACCCGCGCCCGGTGGCCTACCTGAGCGTGCAGGCACCGGAGGAATACTTTTTCCTCATCTGGACCTCCAGCAACCCGGCAGCCGCGACGGTGGACGGCACCGGCAAGGTGACCGGCCGGGCCGAGGGCACGGCCGTCATCACCGCCTGCAATGAGCGGGGCGAAAAGGCAGCCTGTACCATTACGGTGAAAAAGGGCACGGCCAGTCACCCGGTGCTGAGCCAGACCGAGGCCGCCCTGACCATCACCGAGAAGGTGCCCGGCCCGACCCTGCGGCTGACCCTGCAGCAGACGAGCGGTGCCTTTGTGTATGTGCGCCAGTGGACCACCAGCAACCCGGCGGTGGCCACGGTGAGCAGCAACGGCACCGTGACAGCGGTGGGTTCCGGCAAGGCGGTGATCAGCGCGTTGACCACGGCCGGGCAGGTGCTGCGGTGCACCGTCACGGTGACGTCCGAGATCGGGCGGGTGACCGTGAGCAAGAGCGCGATGCTGCTGCAGTCCATCGGGGCCAGCCAGCGGCTGACCGCAAAGGTGGCGGGCCAGACCGCGCCGGTGCTGACCTGGATGAGCAGCAACTCGGCGGTGGCCAGGGTGAGCGCCGACGGCGTTGTGACGGCAGTGGGCGACGGCGAGACCGTGATCATGGCCATCACGCCGGAGGGCCGTGCCGATGCCTGCTATGTGGCGGTGGGGGCAGCTGCCTGGCGCTATCGCTCGGAGGAAGAACTGACCGAGGTGCTGACCGTCTCCGGCCAGCTGCCGTACTCGGACGGAAAATAACGCAAAAAGAGAGAATGTGTGCTGACACGTTCTCTCTTTTTTATGGCAGGCTGCTGGGCAGGAAGATCAGCGTCCCGCGGGCAGAGTACACCAGCTTCTGCACCGCGCAGCCGTAGCCGCACGCCAGCACCAGCACCACCACCGCGGCCAGCAGGGCCCAGCGCACCACCTGCCCGCGCAGACGATGCCTGCCGGAAAATGAACTGCCCTTTCTGCGCCGCATCGGCCCGCCCCCCTTCACGTTTTGCCCATCCTATGCCCCAAAGGCAGAGATTGTGCAGCGGGCGGCGGTGTGGTACAATAAAATCTTAGAGAAAACTTTCTGCAGGGAGAACGATTTTATGCTGACCATCACACTGCTGGGCACGGCGGCCACCATGCCGCTGCCGGACCGGGCCCTTTCGGCCGCCTTTGCGGCCTGCGGCGGCCACGGCCTGCTGCTGGACTGCGGCGAGGGCACGCAGGCGGCGGCGCACAAAGCAGGCGTCAACCTGATGCGCGCGGACGCCATCTGCCTGACCCACTACCACGGCGACCATATCTTCGGCCTGCCGGGCCTGCTGCAGACGCTGGGTGCCCAGGGCCGCACGCGGCCGCTGGCCCTGTTGGGGCCGGAGGGCCTGCCGGACATCTGGGCGGCTGTGCGCGCATTGACCGGCCCGCTGCCCTATGCAGTCAGGCCGCAGGTGCTGCAGCCGGGAAAGGCACTGGCGCTGGACGCCATCGGGACCGGGGAGGGCTGGCCTGCCGGGGCACGGCTCGTGCCCTTTGCCACGAAGCACCGGGTAAAGAGCATCGGCTACCGGCTGGAGCTGCCCCGGGCGGGCAAGTTCTCGCCGGAGCGTGCCCGGGCGCTGGGGGTACCGGTGCCGCAGTGGAAGCTGCTGCAAAAAGGCCAGACCGTCACGGTGGATGGCCGCACGATCCAGCCCGCCGAGGTGCTTGGCCCGCCGCGCCGGGGACTGCGTTTCGTCTTTTCCGGCGACACGGCACCCTGCCAAGGGCTGATGCAGGCAGCGCAGGACGCCGATCTGCTGGTGTGTGACGCTACCTACGCCCTGCCGGAGCAGGAAGCGCAGGCAAAGCAGTGGGGCCACAGCACCTTCGGACAGAGCGCGGCGCTTGCTGCACAGGCGGGGGCAAAACGGCTCTGGCTCACCCACTATTCACCCATGATCACCGACCCGGAGGAATACGCCGCCGAGGCACAGAGCATCTTCCCGGCGGCGGAGTGTGGCTTTGACGGCAAGTGCATCACCCTGCAGTACGAGGAGGTGCAGCCATGACCATTTCCATGGATCCGGGCGCGGCGGCGCTGCTGGACGCGCTGCACACAGCGGGCTATGCGGCCTACGCGGTGGGCGGCTGCGTCCGCGACACCCTGCTGGGCCGGACGCCGGAGGACTGGGATGTGACCACCGCCGCCCGTCCGGAGCAGACCGCCGCGCTGTTCGCCGGACACAGCATCCCCACGGGCCTGCGTCACGGCACCGTCACCGTCCGGCAGGACGGCCTTTCCGTGGAGGTCACCACCTTCCGCGCCGACGGGCCGTATTCCGACCATCGCCGCCCCGACGCCGTGTATTTTTCCGATTCGCTGGCGGAGGATCTCTGCCGCCGCGACCTGACGGTAAACGCCATGGCCATGGATGTCCGGGGCGCGCTCACCGACCTGTACGGCGGGCAGGACGACCTGCGCCGGGGCGTCCTGCGCTGCGTGGGCGACCCGGACAGGCGCTTCGGCGAGGACGCCTTGCGCATCATGCGGACGCTGCGCTTTTCGTCGGTGCTGGGCTTTACCGTGGAGGAGCGCACCGCCGCCGCGCTGCACCGCTGCGCCCCGCTGCTGCGGGACATCGCCGCCGAGCGCCTGCTGTCGGAGACGGATCGTCTGCTGTGCGGCGCTCATGTGCTGCCGGTGCTGCTGGCGTACCCCGACGTGCTGGGCGTGTTCTTACCGGAGCTGCTGCCCTGCGTGGGGCTTGACCAGCGGAACCGCCACCATCTGTACGACGTGTGGGAGCACACCGCCCGCTCTGTGGCGGCCATCCCGCCGGAGCCGGTGCTGCGCTGGGCCATGCTGCTTCACGACGTGGGCAAGCCCGCCTGCTTCACCGTGGACGACCAGGGCGTGGGACATTTTTACGGCCACCCCAAGGTGTCGGCATCGCTGGCGGAGGAGCTCTGCCGCCGCCTGCGGATGGACAAGCGCACCGCCCATGAGATCGTGACGCTGGTGCAGTGGCACGACCGGGACATTCCCCGGACGGAAAGGGCCATCGCCCGGGCCGTCCACCAGCTGGGGGAGGACACGTTCCGCCGCCTGCTGGCGATAAAGCGGGCGGACAATCTGGCCCAGCACCCGGCCTATCGCGGCCGCCTGGCGGAGCTCGACAGAGCGGAGGCGATACTGGACGCCCTGCTGGCAAAGCAGGCGTGCTTCTCCCTGCGGGATCTGGCGGTGGACGGACGGGACATGCTGGCGCTGGGCTTGCGCGGCCCCGCCGTCGGCCACACGCTGGACGCGCTGCTGGCGCAGGTGCTGGACGGAGCCCTGCCCAACGACCGTGCCGCCCTGCTTGCCGCCGCCCGAAAGACCATACAGTAAAAAAACAGTCCCCCACCGGGGGACTGTTTTTTATGCGTTCTCCCGCACCCATGCGCGGGCGAATTCCGCGAACTGCCGGGCGGCAGGCCCGGCCTCCACGCTGCCGGCGGCCAGCGCGATGGTGCGGTAGGCCGGCGGATCCAGCGGCCTCAGCTCCACGCCCTCATTGTTGCCCCGCAGCAGCAGGGACGGCATGATGCTGACGCCCAGCCCCTGCCGCACCATGGCAATGACGGCGTAGTCGTCCTTGGTGCGGAAGCGGATGTCCGGCTTGGCGCCCACGGCGTCCAGCGCCCGCCTTACGTCGTGGTTGGACGTCTCCAGCAGGGAGATGATAGGCTCCCGCGCGATCTCCGCCGCCGGACACACCGGCAGGGCGCACAGCCGGTGCCCCTTGGGCAGCACGGCCACCAGCTCGTCCCGGTACAGCGGCACACACCGGCTGTCCCCCTCCGCCGGCAGCGCCGCGAAGGGTATTGTGGCGTGGTAGTCGCCGTTGAACAGCTCGAACTCCACCTGCGGGTGCTCCTGCTGGAACTGCATCATCATGGCCGGCAGCCAGTGGGTGGCCACGCTGGTGAACGTGCCCACCCGCACCTTGCCCGCCACCAGCGTGTGCAGCTCCTCCGCCGTCTGGTACAGCAGCCGCTCCTCCGCCACGATGGCCCGGATGTGGGGCATGATGCGCTCGCCCTCCGGCGTCAGCCGCGCCCCGGTGCGGGTGCGCTTGAGAAGGGGCAGACCCAGCTCCGCCTCCACGGCGGCCACGATGTGGCTCACGCCGGACTGGGTCAGGCCCAGCTCCTCCGCCGCTCTGGTCAGCGACGCCTTTTCCACCACTTTTTCGACGACAGCATACTTTTTTGTGTCCATTTTGTGAATTTACCCCTTGCATTTTTATGCACATGGTGCTATGATACGCCCATGTATTCAAAAACTTTATGAGACACATTATAAATCTTCATGTGTCGATTGTCAAGGAGGCATTTCCCATGGATGGAGCGAATTTGCAGCATCTGCTGGCCATGGCGCTGTATATGCTGGCGGTGATCGTTATCGGCATCGTGTTTGCCCGCCGCGCCAATAAGGACGCGGAGGCGTATTTTCTGGGCGGCCGCAGCCTTGGGCCGTGGGTCACGGCCTTCAGCGCCGAGGCGTCGGACATGTCCGGCTATCTGCTGATGGGTCTGCCGGGCCTTGCCTACTGGACGGGCCTTGCCGACGCGGGCTGGACGTGCATCGGCCTTGCGCTGGGTACCTACCTGAACTTCCTCGTCACCTCCCGCCGTCTGCGGCGGTACAGCATCGCCGTGAACGCCTTCACCGTGCCGGACTTCTTCTCCAAGCGGTATCACGAGGGCAGGCATAAGACCCTGATGGTGCTGTCCTCCCTCATTATCATCATCTTCTTCTCCGTCTACGCGGCCCAGTGCCTCAGCACCTGCGGCAAGCTGTTCGCCAACCTGTTCGGCCTGTCCTACCAGAGCATGATGATCGTGGCGGCGGCCTTCGTGCTGCTGTATACGTTTCTGGGCGGCTTCCTGGCGGAGAGCGCCTCCGACTTCATGCAGGCTGTGGTGATGGTCACGGTGCTGGTGCTGATCCTTATCATGTCCGTGGGCGCTGCCGGCGGCCTGTCCGCCGCCATTCAGAACGCCGAGAGCATCGACGGCTTCTTCTCCCTCGTCCGGTCCGCCACTCCCTCCACCACGGAGGTGGACGTGTTCGGCGCCGCCCGTCCCTACGGTGTGCTGTCCATCGTGTCCTGCCTTGCGTGGGGCCTCGGCTACTTCGGCATGCCTCAGGTGCTGCTGCGGTTCATGGGCATCCGCTCTGAAAAGGAGCTGAAGCTCTCCCGCCGCGTGGCCATCGTCTGGGTGGTCATTTCCATGGCGGCCGCCGTGTTCATCGGCATCGTGGGCCGCAGCATCGTGGGACTGGACTACCTGTCCAACAGCGACGCCGAGAACATCTTCGTGGACGCGGCCATCCTGTTCCTGCCCCCGGTGCTGGCGGGCTTCGCCTGCGCCGGCGTGCTGGCGGCGGCCATCTCGTCCTCCGACTCCTACCTGCTCATCACGGCCAGCGCCGTCAGCCAGAACATCTACCGCGGCATCGTGAAGAAGGACGCCACGGAGAAGCAGGTCATGTGGTGCTCCCGCATCACCCTGATGCTCATTACGCTGGTGGCCATGGCCATCGCGTGGAACTCCAACTCCACCATCTTCGGCATCACCGCCTTTGCGTGGGCGGGCTTCGGTGCGGCCTTCGGTCCGCTGATGCTGTTCTCCCTGTTCTGGAAGGGCACCACCCGCGCCGGCGCCATCGCCGGTATGGTGGCCGGCGGCGCCATGGTGTTCTTCTGGCGCGGCGTGCTGAAGCCGCTGGGCGGTGTGTTCGGCCTGTATGAGCTGCTGCCCGCCTTCCTGTTC